>Ga0118677_10007033_pt1 | contig 18792 bp, 13 predicted proteins | sample AliMusrvi5mmetaG_FD_86154 | JGI IMG/M metagenome (GOLD analysis project Ga0118677, IMG submission 86154) | reverse complement strand
GTGGGCGATCGGTCGATAAATACCGGCTGCCGCGGCAGATCCAAGCTCGAAAGACGCGCGTGCCCCTGGGTCGTGAGGCACGTTCCGGTTGGGTGAACCGGTCTTGGGGTATAGAATGCGTTTCTCTGCTATCGTTCTGCCACGGCAGCCGGGTAATTTGGAGTGCGGTAATTATAGTACCGCTTTCTCCTCTTTCTGATTCACCGCGAAAGACCGCAAAGTGCGCAATAGAAAGAATGCTTGTTCTTTTACGTTCCATGCGTTCCTTTGCGGATAATACATTCCTGTTGTGGCCGGTCTCCCGACCGAGCCACTAGGCCGACCGCAGGTCTCCCTTTCACCGGGAGACCCGCGCCGAACCGTCGGATTTGCAATTTGCAATTCTCAATTCTCAATTCTCAATTTGCAATCTATTTCTTCTTCCTCCTCCACGCGCCAAACCCAACCGCCAGCCCCGCCGCCAGCAGAGCCAGCGTGCTCGGTTCGGGTACGGGACTGACCGCGTACGAAGCCGCGGAGATCGGGGTCGCAATGATCGAGGAAGCCACATACGAAGGATCGAAGATCAGCGTCCCGCCCGCGCCGACGGTCAAACTCTGATTGTCGGGGAGGGCGGTGCTGGAGGTCACGGCCAGCGTGCCGGCATTCACGATCGTGCCGCCGGTGTAGAGGCCGGTGCCGCTGAGGATCAAGGTTCCCCCGGTGCCGCTCATGGTCAAAGAGTGGCTGCCGAGGGTTTCAGTGATGCTGCCGCTGAGGGCCAACTTTCCGCTGCCGCTGATCACAAGGTCGCTCGCCAGATCGATATTCGTGCTGATCGTATCCGAACCAGTGTTAACAGTCACGCTTGCGGGTGAAGTCCCCATGCCGTGAAGCGTGAGGCTGCCGGTGCCGATGCTGTCCTTGATCTCGTAGTTCGCGCTGCCGAGGTTGTCGAAGATCAATGCCGACACGGTTGGCGTGGCCCCAGATAGATCGATTGCCGAGGCCGTGCCACTACCGAGGGTGGCCGTATCGCCTTGACTAGCCGGAGCGATTCCTCCTGTCCAATTGGTCCCAGTAATCCAATTTCCAACCGTGCCGGAACTTAACGACCAGGTGGCGGTGACTGCCGAAAGATCGAGCTCGACTGTACCGGTTGCATAGTCCACGAACTGGTTCGTGCCAAAGTCTCGCCATTTCAAGCCCGTTGGGGCAGGGGGTTTATTGATGCTGGCGAACGTACCGATCTGACCCGCATTGAAGCCGCTGAAGAGGTGGTAGATTTGCGGCACGGACGGAGCGGTGCTCGGAAAGCTGAGGTTCAGCGCACCCGCGTAGGTCAGGGAGCCGCCGGACAGCGACAACGTGTCGGTCACATTGTCGATGATGTCGAAGTCGAGTGTGGAGTTGTTGTTGAGGGTCAGGTTGCCGCCGAGCGTCAGGGTTCCGATGGCGCCGGATCCGCCGGGGATGATGGAGTGGGTGCCGCTGCCTGCGAGAAGCATTCCACCGATTGAGCCGGTGGGGCCGCTAATCAGGCTGCCGCCGTTGAGAGTCATTGCCCCGCTGCCACTGAGAGCCACGCCGTTACCCAAGACCAACCCGCCGGCGTTGATCGTAGTGCCACCACTATAGATATTGGCGCCGGTGAGCTTCAGCGTGCCCGGGCCGGTCTTGGACAAGCCGCCGCTGCCGTTAATTGAGCCGCTGAGGGTCAAGACGGCGTCGGCGCTGTCGATCTGGAAGGCGCCCGTGCCTCCGGTGGCCATCGTGAAGGGCTTGCTGCTGCTGGCAGTCGTGCCAGTGTACTCCAGCGTGCCGGTCACGCTGCCGGTCTTACCGAGGATCACATTTAATGCACTCTGGCCCAGTGGGCCGGCGGCACTGACGTTGTTGATCGTGAGGACGGCCAGCTTGCCGGATTGGATGGTCAACTGGCCCGCAAAGGAGTTGCTGCCGCTGAAAGTCAGCGTGCCGGTGCCGGTTTTGATGACCGATTGGTTGACGCTACCGCTAAGCACGCCGCTGTAGGTCGTGTCCTTGTTATTATTTCCAATGGAGAGGGTGTAGACGGAATCTGTTAGGCTCAGGTTTTCGTTCTGGCTACCCTTCAAGCCACCCAAGACGATGGCGCTAATGCCGTTGAGGTTTCTCATTCCATTTGGTTGCAGCGAGAGGTCCAGAGTGCTGTACTGCATGGAATTGGTGCGGTAAGGACAGACTTGGCCGCCCGAAAGAATGATCGTGTCACCGGTATAGGTGCTGTCATAACTTCCTGAGGCACCGCCGCTCCCTCCGCCACTTATCCGAAATTGGCCGTTCGCAATGCAGAGGTTTCCAGTACCGGAAATCGGACCATCCCAACTGCCCATGTTGCTCCCTATAGTTCCGCCGGAGATGCCGAGCATAATTCCACGGTTGGTGTTTGTGTTATTATTGCTTTGACTGGTATTGTAAGTGAGGGTGGCACCGTTGAGAGTCATGAAATCGGTTACTAAACTGCCGGGGGCTGTGCCCATCGATCCAACTCCAGCAAGCGAGAGCGTTCCGGCGTTCACGACGATCTTGCCGCTAAAGGTGTTGGCGTTATTGTTGAGAGCCAGCGTGCCAGGACCGGCCTTGGTGAGTCCGGTGGCCGTGGTACCATTGATGATGACTCCGCCCAGCGTGAGAGTATTGGCATTGACCGTGATCGTGCGTGTCGTCCCAGCCGCAGTGCCGAGCGACAGGATACCCGTCCCGAGGTTGAGGTTCTGGCTGCCGACGAACGTAAAGTCGGAGTTCAAGGTGACCGGGTTGTTCTTCGCGTTCACAAGATTGGCGACGGAACTGTCCAAGCTGCCGCCGCTGATGGTAAACATGCCGGCCGTTGCTCCCAGGGCGGCGGTGCTGCCGAGGGTGAGGTTGCCGGCGTTGAGTGTCGTACCACCGCTAAAAGTGTTCGTGCCGCTGAGGATCAGCATGCCATTGCCCGACATCATCAATCCCCCGGCTCCGTTGCCGAGAATTCCGCCAAGCGTCGTATTGCCAGTGCCGGCGATGGTCAGCAGATTGCCGCCGTTGGCGATGGCGCTATTGACCGCAAGGAGGTTACTGGAGTTGTTTGACCAGGTCTGCGAATTACTGAGCGTCATGCCGAGCGTGCTGTCGAAAGTATGGGCCGCAGTGCCGTGGATGGTGATTCCGGCGGAGTCCAGGGTCAGCAAAGGGCTGCTGGCGTCGCCGTTGAAGAGATAGCTGCTGGAACCGTCGATCGTGATGCCGCCGGCCGATAAGCTGCCGCTTGCAGTGATCGTACCGCCATTGACGCCGGTGAAAGCCGCGATGTTGGTCGTGTTACTGACCCAAGGGACGTTATTTACCCCGATATCGCTGGTCCAGTTGCCGTTCATACCGCTGATTACTTCCCAGGTACCGGAACCGTCGTCGATTTGGTTATTACCGAGGCCAATGGTCCCTGGTGTGATGTCCCAGGTATAAGTGGCCGCGAATGACGTACCGGCTCCGAGGACGGCAAAGAGGAAAACCATCGGCGCAAACTTGACGAGATGCGACGTACAGCGCATGGCGAACTCTCTAGATAAAGTAATCAATGAAAAGGCTTGTGGATCTCGTTGAACAACGCCCACAGGGTTCATCTTATCAGAAACTGCGGAATTTGCTGTAAAACAGTAAGACTTTTTGGTCAAAATCATAGAATCTTTGGACATATCCTTGGTTTTGCCGTCTGAATGGGGGGGGCTGCTCGAACCCATGAGGTGCGGATTTCGTTGTAGCGGAGACGCTAGCTAGATGAGAAACAGGCAACTGTGCCAGCCCAGCCGCTGAGCACATCAGACACCCCGTTGATTGCGGCGACAGTGTCCTACGGCGCAACGGCTGCGCGAGGATCATCCAATGGGCTGCCTCAGCGGAAGAGTCCGGCGCGAGTGTCAAATTGCTTGCGGGTCAAGAAAATCCGCCAGTATTCTGACTTTTTGACGCCAGCCGAGCCGCTTCGCCGCGGCGGAATATCAAGTAGGTCAGTCTTTCCAGCCTGACGTTGCCCGGTTCTCTGTCAGGCTGGAAAGCCTAACCTACAGCAGTTTTGGTTCTCTGTCAGGCTGGAAAGCCTGACCTACAGCAGTTTTGACATCTTAGCGAGCAATCGTGGATTTTAGCACACCCCAGACCGTATCGAAACCCCGCCCTGATTTTCCGCCAATGCCACGACATTCTTGTCACCCTTGCACGCGAGTATTTACATAAATGTCACACTTTTATCGGACCGCCTATTCTGAACCCGTACGTCTTCTATAGCCCGGGATCTGCGTTTCGCAGCGTGTTTTACGAGTCGTTCAAGGCACTTGGCAGAAAAAATCGTGCTCTATAACTCCGCTCCTATTCTTTTCCAGCTTTGGCATCGCAATTGCTCTGTACTTAGCTAAGCTAAGCTAGCATATTGCATCACCCAATTAGCCTTGGAGAAAGATGATGAGCGTCGAACTGATTGGTACTTGCAGCGCAACTCGCATGGTACTTGAGGAATTGCCCGCCTTGATTGGCCCGGAAACCGCGAGCGAGACTCGCACGGATGACATCGATCCGGGTTACCTTTGCCTGATCAGTCAGATCGACAATCAGTTGGTCGTCTGGGATTTGGGCGGCAAAAGCGGCACGTTTGTCAACGGGTCGCGGGTCAAGCGCGCGACCTTGAAGGATACCGACACGCTTGGGTTCGGCGGCAATGTGTTCCGCGTCCACAACGAGCAACGGCCCAAGCGGTATGTGTACGGCCCGCGGAACTGAGGGTTACCTCCCAATAATCTCCACCTGCACGGCCGGCAGCGCGCCGAGAGAAACGCGCCGCTTGACGGGCTTGAATTTGGCGTTCTTGGCCTCGGGCACGCGCTCGACTGAAGCCTCGATGATGGCGTTGCCTTTCCAACCCGGCTTGAGCTTGGCGGCATCGGCCCGCAGCACGATGTCGATGCCATTTTCACTCGGTGTGATCTTCTGGATCGACAGCCCGTCGGGAGGTTCGCTCAAGGTCAGTTGAACCGTTTTGAAGAAAGGGCCATGCGGCCCGATAAAGTGCAATTCGGCTGTTCCACCGGAGGGAAGTTTGACCTCTTCCGCATCGCGAGGCTTTAGCGCGATCCCACCCCTCCCGCGGCCGATAATGCCGACCGTCCACTCCTGCGCGGGAACGAGATGATGATAGTAGAATGCCTGCATCATATCGTCGACAGGGACTACGGGGCGACGAACTTCACCGCCAGTAATCGTCGTGTGACCTTCCATGCGGAGGACCGTGGCCGCCTGCCCCGGCTCGGGCGGAACGGTCAACGTCAATCGTACCTTCGCCTGCCCGGCGGGGATCTTCGCACCGCTAAGACTGAAGCCAGCCGGTGCATTTTTCAGTTTCAGGTCGATTGGTCCGTTAAAGCCGTCGTGCCGCAGGACATGCACGGTAATCGGCACGGCCGTGCCAGCTCGGGCGTTGATGCTCGACGGCACGATGCGAAGTTCAAAGTCAGGCCGCGGCGGGCCGATCCGCAGGCGATAGGCATACTCCGGGCCGCCCTGGTTCTGGGCGTCGTAAAGATGCAAATAATACGTGCCATTCGACGGCAGAACGGCACGCAGCCAACTGTCGGCATGATGCGTGAGCAAACCATAAGCCTTGTCCTCGTGGTCGTCATTGAAGGCCAGTTGCCGTCCGGCTGAGTCGGTCAGTTTGAGCACGGAATCCAACGGTGAATCGAGCCTGCGGGCGTAAACCTCGGCCACAATCACCCCCCCTGCCCTGCCCTCGAAGCTGAACACGTCGCGGTCGCCGGGTCGATCAACGCGGCCGTTGACGATGAGGGGCAGCGTCACCCTCTGGGCATGTTTAGGTGAGTCGTTAGGCTCCTGTTCCACGCTTTCCGGCAGCGAGTCCAACGCGAACGGCAGGCGATTGAGCAGCCCGAATCGACGATCCGCGTCAAGCTGATGGATACCCGCCGACTTGCCCTTGGCATCTTCCGTCAGGCTGGTGAAAGGGAGGTTCCAGCCTTGCACCGTGACGCGCGTCGCTTCGCCGGCCTTCCCGCCCAAAGGGAAGATGCTGGTAACAAACGGCAATTCGCCGAGGGCCATGCGATAAACAAAATCCTCACGGCCGCGAAAGACCGAGTCCTTGATCTCGACTATAAAATTGCCGTCGTAGGGAACTTCATAAAGCAGCACGGGATCGGGATGGAAACGGAAACTGCCGGCATAACCCACTTCCCTGCCCTCTTGGTCACTGAGCCGGATCGTGGCCTGGAACCAGCCCGGCACGGCGTCGGCAATGTACGGCAGCAACTGCTGGGCACTGACGGCAAGAACCAGGTGTTGTCCCTTTTTCGCCGCGAAGCGATAGCGATCGACCTGCCCGGACAGAATCTGCCCGTTGACAACCACAGGCAGTTGGACGTTGCTGATCGGTTGCTCGCCCGTGGCGAGGGAGCCTTGCACCTTCAACTGGCGGAGCGGTCGCTGCGCGGGAAGATCATCGGCGTCGACCGGTTTCTTCACAACTTCCGGCAAACGACCGATTTGAAAAACCAAGGGGTTTGTCAGTCCGATGGGCGTTTCCAGCCGCAGTTCGCGGACACCAGGTTCGGCGTCCGGCAACGTGGTGAGATGGAGTACAGCCGTTTCGGCGATAGCCGGATTAGGCGGCCGGTTATAGAACTTCGCCAGCTTCTTGCGGATATCGACGATCAACTGCTCTTCTTCCGCCGATAGGGGAGAAGTCTTTACCGGCGGAGAGATGGGCTTATTGGCGGGTTTATCTCCCTGCTTGCCCGCCGGTTTACCGGCAAGCTTGCCGAGTGCAGCAGTTCCACCCGCCTTGCGGTCGGTAAGGGATTTGAGCTTGTCGCGCAATTCATTGACCTGCTGCTGGCTCATCGGCTTGACGAGTTCCAGGACTTTGACTTGGATGCCGGGGCCGGAGATATGGGCTTTGGCGACTCCATCGAGGAACTGCCCACCGACGCGAACCTCAAATTCCGTGCCTTGCCGCCCTCCGGCCGGAAAGACATAGCCGATGTGTGGTGATTGCTGGGCACTGGCGACGGTGCCCCAAGCCATAAGGCTCGTTAGCACGATGGTGATAAGACAATTATATCGATTCATGGTTTTACATGATCTCTTTTAAGCGGCCGCTGGAAGGAACGCCGTCGGCGGCCGAGGGGGTCACGCGGGCGACGAGTCCCAGCGGGTGCGGCAACCTGGCTTCGGTGTCGATGCCCAACAGTTCGTACATGCTGCGGATGACGTCGCAAGGATAGACAGCCCGCTCTTTGACTTCCTCGCCCTTGGCATCGGAGGCACCGACGATCTGACCACCCTTGAATCCGCCGCCAGCCACGACTGCCGAAAAGACCTTGCCCCAGTGGTTGCGTCCGCCGTTCCAAGGTGCTTCCCATTGCACCTTGGGTGTGCGGCCGAACTCGCCGCTCCACCAGACGATCGTGCTCGCCAGCAGGCCGTGGTCGGCAAGATCCTGCAACAAGCTGGACATGCCCTTGTCCAGTTCCGGTAGTTTCCTGCGCATGACCTGAAAATTCTCCTTGTGCGTATCCCAGCCAGGGTAGTTGATCGTGATATAGGGTACGCCGCGTTCGACGAGCCGCCTAGCCAGGAGGCACGATTGCCCGAACTTGTTGCGGCCGTAGCGATCGCGTAGCTCATCCTTTTCCTGCGTTAGATCGAAGACCTTGCCGGCGTCGCCGAGGATCAGGTCGTATGCCTGCTTCTCCGATTCTTGCAGGTTTGCCAGCCGTGGATCGTTGGATGCGGCATGTTTGAGCGTGTTGAGTTCTTCGAGCAACTCGCGGCGGAACTTCTGCCGTTGGTCGTTGATGTTCTGCGCGACGATGCCTTCCACGACGAAGCGATTCTGTGCCGGATCGCCGCCGGTGGCGAACGGCTTGTAGCGAATGCCCAGGAAGCCGGCCTCGGAGAATCGTCCTTGCGGCTCGGTAAGGACGATATAGGGTGGTATCAGCCCCTTGTAACCGGCGTCGTATCCGCGGAAGAGCGAAACCACCGCCCCGGCCGTCGGATAGACCTGCCGATCGCCCGGCATGCGGCCCGTCTGCGCTACGTACGACGCCGTTTCGTGGGCGAATATGCCGTGCGTCATGCTGTGGATGATCGAATACTTGTCGGCCTGCTTGGCGAGATTGGGCAGCAACGCGCCGATGCGGATGCCGTCGACGTTCGTGGCGATGGGCTTCTCCAAGGGACCGCAATAATCGTAGCCCGCAGCCGGTTTGGGGTCGAATGTATCGAGATGTGACGGCCCGCCCCACATCCAGATTTGGATTACCGCTTTGGCTTTGGCCTTGAGACTGGGCGTTTGCTCCGCGGCAAGGCCCGCGAGACCGAACTGGCTGCCGATCACCAGGCCGGCGGTGCCCGCTAACATCCGGCAGGCCGCTTCGCGACGCGAAAAGAGCGCGCCGCTGGCTGTTGATTCATTGTTCATGGCGTTAACTTTCTTCGCAGGGTGGGCCGATCGCAGCGAATCCCACCATTTTTCCTGCAAATCCTCTTGGTGGGACTCGCTGCGCTCGGCCCACCCTACTTTTCCGCAACAGAAAATACTTAATGCCGATACATAAACTCCGCGCTATTGACCAAGGCCCAGGCGAGATCGAGGACGGCCTCGCGACGTGCCTTCTTGCCGGTTTCTATGTACTGCAGGGCAATCTTTGCTTCAGCATCCGTGGGGAATCGCGACAGAATGGTCAAGTAAAGGCTCTCGACCAACTGCCGCGGTTTCTGCCCGAGGGCGAGCAGTTTCTGCATCTGAGGGCTTTGTTCCAGCTTTCGCTGGATGTGCGTTGAATTCAACATGTGCAGCCGCTGCGACGCAGTGACGCGGTTGTTCCGCTCCGACTCCAGCCCCGTGTCGCGCGGCGGCCGGCCGAATGTTTCTAGGAACGGGCTGGTAATGCTCCCGTCTGGTAGGGCGATCGAGCGATGCCCCTCCGGCAGGAAGGTGAATGGCTCCGGAATAGCACTGGAATACTTCTCTGTCGTGCCAGTGACCTGGCAGATGGCGTCGATCAGCACCTCGGCCTCCAGGCGGCGGAGCGGATAGAAGGCAAAGTTCGCCTCGGCCTCGGGTCTGCTGTCGCGGGCCAAAGAAGAAAGCTGATAGGTCTTGGAATTTAGAATTAAACGGTTGATGTGTTTCAGGTCGTACTGCGAGGCAACCAATTCGTGTTCCAGATATGCCAGCAACTCGGGGTTGCTCGGCGGGTTGTCGGGGCGAATATCGTCAGGCTCGTGAATAATGCCGCGACCGTTGAGCCAGCACCAAGTGCGATTGACGATATTGCGGGCGAACCAGGGATTTTTTGCGTCGATCAGCCAATCGGCAAAAACCTCGCGCGGATCGCGATCCTGCGGAATGTGGGCGGACGTGCCGTCGGGAAAGGTGGGCGCCGTAGGCGGGGCAATACGGGTTATTGTTGCATCCTTCGCGACTTCTTTGCCGGCGTCTTTGGCAGGAACTTTCGGGGGTGTAACATTCGGATCGAAGAAAACGATCTCCTCTTTCCATTCGGCGGTTGATTTATAGCCGATCTTTGCAAAGAAAACCGATATGCCGGCCAGGCGTTCTTGCGGCCATTTCTCCGTCCTCACACCCATCAACGCCAGTGCCACGGACTGGGCAATCGCCGGAGGCTGCCGGCTCTGGATGGCACGGTAGAAGTTGACCGGCGGCGTGCGGAAATTGCTGCCGCTGGAGGTGAGCAGTTCCCGCGCGAAGCGGTCGTATGGTTTGTTCTCGCGGATCGAGGTCCGGATCCAATGGTAATAAGCTTGGGCCGCGTTGGGCCAGAGATTGATGGGGAACTCGGCCTTGATCCGCAGCAGATCGCTCCATTTCATGGCCCAGTAGTCGGCCAGTTCGTCGCGCTGGAGCAGGCGGTCGATCAACAACCGCCGCTTGCCGGGATTGTGATCGAGCAAAAACTGACGGGCCTCCGCCACAGTCGGCAGAGTGCCGATGACGTCGAGGTAAACGCGGCGCACGAAGACGGCATCGGAACAAAGCGGAGAGGGTTGTAGCCCAAGCTTCTTCAAGCGGGCGAATACCATTTCATCGATCTTGCCCGCGGGAGTCAGATTAGCGGGACTCTCGAACGGTTCGACGAGCGCGCCCGAGGCCGGTTCGGCGCCAAGGACAGCAGTCAGAAGTGCCGCGGCAAGCGACGATACGGACATTTATATTCTTCCAAGCGATCCTGTACGTCAGGCTTTCCAGCCTGACAGTAAACCGGACGAAGTTCCTGTACGTCAGGCTTTCCAGCCTGACAGTAAACCGGACGAAGTCAGGCTGGGAAGCCTGACGTACTCAGGCGTGAAAATGCCACGCCCTCGATCTCGACCAACAACTCGGGCCGGCAAACGTCGGCAATCGCGTAAATCGTCGGCAATTTTTCCAACCTTTTCTCGCAAATCGCACGAACTGCCGCGTAATCCTCCGGCCGCTTAATGTAGACTCGCGCGACCCCCAGGCTAGCAAGCGACGTCCCCAGCCCCGGCAGACCATGCCGGGCAAGGTTTTCTTCTGCAATCAGGGCGGCGATGTTGTCCAGTGTTTCCTCGGTCTGTTTGCTGGCATCGCCCGGATGACGGGTTTGCGAATGGGTGATGCTCGCCGTACCGGAGATAAAAATGGTTGTATACGTGCCGCACGACAGGACCATTGCCCGGGAAAACTTGGGGCTTTGGGGGCTGTAGTTAGCCGCATAATCGTAGGCCGCCGTCTGCCGCGGATTCTCCAGCGGCACGGCCCGAATATCGCTGCGATCAGAAACAAAAGCGATTGCGCTGAGCAGGATACCGCGACCGGCCGTACCGATACCCGTACTCGCCGGATAAGATGGCCTGCTGGGTCCGGTGGGAGCATGGCCGTTGAGAAAATGAATATCGCGAAAGAAATCAGTCCTTGCGCGGTTGAGTTCCTTGTACCGCTGCACCGGTCCGTCGTTCTCGACAATCCCACCCAAGTAGTACCACGTACGGATCACTTGGTCGAAGCGGACGTTGACGCTGCCAAATATCTTACGCAGATCCTCTAAGGCACTCAAGTTTCCGTCGTAAACGGGTAAGTCTTCGGCCTGCGGCACGGTTTTTGTGCAATGGACCCAGGCGATGCCGTTATGTCGTGCGACAACCAGTTCTTCGCTGACCCGCTGGATTTCCACTTCTCCGCGACCCTGCCCTACGCCAAGGGCTTCAATGGCCAGCAGTTTTCCCCCACAGGGCGGCTGGGGAATATAGCTGGTCGCCGGCAATTTGGGGCCGTAGAAGTCGCGCATAATCTGTTGGCAGTGGGCAACTTGCGACATATCAGCCAAGAAGACGGCCTGATGGACGATTGACCCCCGTGTGCCTTCCTCGCGAATTACGGCCTCGATCGTTCGCAGGGCATCGTCGGCCTGCTGGTCGAAGGTCGAACCAGCCAGTGGCGTGGCCGCCGCGAAAACATGTCGAACGTCGTTCAGATCGACGACCGAATAACCTACGCCGGAATGCGAAACCTTGCGGACGGTATGATCGGCCATAGGAAATCCCTTAGTGCGAGTGGGTGTGAGGGGGGCTCTCGCGGTGCGCAGGCACTCTACAGTATATTAAACCCCACAGCTAGTGTAAAGGACCGCGGAAAAATCCCCAAAAACTTCACCAGGTGATTTCCAGGCCGGCAGTGACCCCGTGGTAAAAGACCCCGCCGCGGGAATCGACGGACGCAGTGCCGTCACCAAGACTGGTGACGGGAATCTGCCGAGGCGACAGGGCCACACCTGCAACACAGGAGCTTTCCATGAGAACGCTGTCGTCTGTTTCGATCTTTCTGGGTATTTTGATTGCGAGTACGCCACCACTCCTCGGCATCCGCGTTACTGCCGCCGATACACCATAGGAGTCCAAACCATGCATTGCTTAGTCATCCCCTGGATTGCCATTGCCGCCTTTACCGCCGGCCCTTCCAATGCGGACGAACCTTCGCAGGCCACGTTGCCGGCCAAGTTCGAGAGGCTCTTACCCTTGCACACGAAGCTCGGACCGCCCCAACCGCACGATTGGCTGGTTGAACACAAGGAGCCAGGTCAGTCCTACTCGCAGTACCTCCGCAGCCAGCCGATCCGCGTTGACAAGCAGCGGCGGGTGATCTACGTTCAACCGCTCGGTGAGTTTGATTCTGCCCAGCGGAAGGTGCTCGACCGGACGGCCGAGTTCTTGGGCATCTACTTTCAGTTGCCGGTGAAGGTACGCGACGACTTGTCGTTGGACGTGATCCCCAGGGAAGCCCGGCGCGAACACCCGACTTGGCATGTGAAGCAGATCCTGTCAACGTATGTACTCGACAAAGTCCTTCGGCCGCGACTGCCTACCGACGCTTGTGCGTACATCGCGCTCACGACGTCGGATCTATGGCCTGGCCGGGGATGGAACTTCGTCTTCGGCCAGGCATCTTTAAGCGAGCGTGTCGGCGTGTGGTCGATTGCGCGCAACGGCGACCTGCACGGGAACGGCACTGAGTTTCGGTCGTGCCTGCTCCGCACGCTGAAGACCGCCTCGCACGAGACGGGGCACATGTTCTCGATGCAACACTGCACGTTTTACGAGTGCAACATGTGCGGCAGCAACCATCGAGAGGAAGCCGACCGCCGCCCCTTGTGGCTTTGCCCGCATTGCCTGGCGAAGCTCTGTCATGCCACGGGAGCCGATCCCATCCTGCGTTTCAAGGATCTGGCGGCTTTCAGCAAACGTGCAGGACTCAAGGCAGAACAGGAGTTCTACGAGAAATCCCTTGCGGTCTTGGAAGGAACGAAGTAGGGCATTGCGTTCGCGAATCGTCGTGGAACACCACCGAACTACGTCAGTGCATCGGAATGGTCAGGCCCTCCCTTACAGGAGAAGCACGGTATCCGCTTGGAAGGCTGTATTCAGTAACTTTTCAGCAGGCTGATAGACGACACGCATGGTGCTGCTACATCTCCCTGATAGGCCGCACCAGCCCCATGAATGCGAACGCCGTAATCACCATGCTGTGCGAAATCGTCCCGTTGCTTATCAACTCGGGAATGTCTTCCAGCGGGTGTTCCGACATGTCGATGGACTCGAAGGCGTCAAGCTCCGTTTTGCCTGTGTTGCGACAACCTTCGGCGGCAAAAAGATACAAGTAGTTGTTCTGGACGGCGGGATTGGGCAGTACCCGTGCCAGGAGGCGGATTTTCTCAGCCACATAGCCCGTTTCTTCTCGCAGTTCCCTTACAGCGGCTGCTTCAGGCGTTTCGCCCTCGTCGATCATCCCACCAGGAATCTCCATTGTCACGTCTTGGATGCCATGCCGAAACTGGCGGATCAACACGATGTTGCCTTCCGTAGTGACAGGAACCACGTTCACCCAGGAAACCGTGTCGATGACGATGAAGTCCCGTTCCCGGCCACTCGGCTCAAATCGGTACAGATCGTGGCGCAAGCGGAAGATGTGGTGGTCGGAAATATCGTGGCTGCGAAGGAAAGTCCAATTTCGGTTGGGCATCGCTCTTATTCTCCATCGAAGTTAACACCCGCGGAGAACTTCTCCAGCGTGCGGATGTAGCCCTCGATCGCCGGCCCGTCCTCGTTGTTGTCCACGGGGCTAGGCTCGATCCCCGCGACGCGGAGTTTAGCTTCCAATTGGCTCCGCTAATTTTCCCGCCGACCGCCTGCGGACACCCAATCGCGTGGCCGCAGGCATTTTCGCGGGTTATGCGTATCCAAATTCCCACCCTTTGCGCGGCTCGCGTTTCAACAGGGCGTTGGCCTTGTCGCTGTTGGTGAACTTGCCTTCGCGGAAGTCGTAGCTGAGCTTCTCGCGGACACGCGAGGCAACATTACCGATCAGCATGATCTCGGTAAGACGCGCGGAATAATCGAAGTCGGCCGAGGAGCGGCCGCCCGTGCGAATAGCATCGAGGAAATCGCCCTCGTGCCCCTTCTTCACGCGCGGTAGGACGGCCTTGGGTTTGCCGACCTGCTGCATGAAGCTCTCCGGGAAGAGCCGCACGCCTTCCATCCACCAGCCCGAGACGGCCGTGCCCTTCGTGCCGAAGTAGGCGCTGGGATGCTTGGCAACAGCCGCCACGCGCTGGGGATCGACCGTCGGGGGCATCGGCTTGTCGTTGTACGTGCCTGAACTCCATCGCATGATGCACGGGACCATGTCGCCGCGCTTGGGGAACTGCCAGGAGATGCGGACGCCATGCGGCCAGTTCGTCTCGCTCGGCTCATCCCCCTCACACTCGACTTCGCACGAGGCGGCCTCATGGAGTTTTAGTGCCCACACCGCGCCATCGGCGTTGTGGCAGAACCAGTCGCCCAACAAACCCGTGCCATAGTCAATCCATCCACGCCAGGTAGCCGGATGGATGCCGCTGCGGAACTCCCGCGTCTTGACCGGGCCTTGCCAAAGATCCCAATTGAAGCCAGCCGGCACGGCAATCGGCTGGCCCAGACCCCGCGAGCCGTAATCCATGTCATTATAGGGCGGGCGCACGTGGGCCTCGGTCACATCGCCGAGGCTCCCCTGCCAGATCCACTCGCACAGCAGGCGCACGTGCTCGCCGGAGTGGCCCTGGTTACCCATCTGCGTGGCGACCTTCTTCGCCTTGGCAAGCTCGCGCAGTTTGCGAACCTCGTAGATGTCGTGGCAGAGCGGCTTCTCGCAGTAGACGGCCAGCCCGGCGTCGAGGGCGCGGACGCAGGCGGGAAAGTGATTGTGATCGGGCGTGGCAACCCAAACGGCGTCGAGATGTTTCTGCTCATCGAAGAGCTTGCGGTAGTCGCTATAAATCTTTGCATCGGCGAACCGACTCTTGATATTCTTGATCGAACCGGCAGCGTGGTTGACATCCACGTCGGCCGCCGCGAGAATTTGCTCGCCGGAGGCCACGCCCACGCCCTTGCCACCCATGCCGCCGATGCCGATGAGTGCAAAGCGAATCTTCTCATTAGCAGAGTAGGTGCGGGCCATGGCTGCGGGGCCGATCAGCACGGTGGCCGACGCCACTGCGCCAGCCTGGAGGAGTTTTCGACGGGAGATAGACTTGTTCATGGTGATCTACAGGCCTGGAGAGGCCCGACATGGGTGTGGATTCTGCCCCTTGCGTCTCTACATGCGAACGCCGCACGGACCGGAGCGTGGCCGATAGGGACTATTCTACCACGACTGAAGACGCTCAACAACCACTTCTCGAATGAATCATCCAAGTTCGGGCATGAAATACCAGATAGCCAGCAGCAACACCGCTCAGGCAATACAAGCCCTGGAAAGCGATGGTTTGCTCACGGCTTCCCCACCTTCCACCACTGTTTCCAGTCCTCTTGGATCGCCTCGGTCATCGCTTCAGCGGCCTTCCCAAGCCATTGGGAATGTCGCTTCTGCAAATCGGCCAAGATCGCGGCCTTTGCCTGACCATCGCCTGCGTGGACGTTGGCCGTCTCCTGGCCCATCGTGTGCAGGAGCTTCTGCTCGTCGCGATCCTTCGGGAGAGCCGCCAACTCGACACGGCTGCAATCGGGGGCCAAGCGGCGGACGATCCATGAGCCACTAAGCTGCACCCACGGGTCGAGCACGCGCACGGACGTGCCGAGGATTTTCTGGTAGAGAATCTCACTCGATCCTCCTGCCTGATTTTCCCACAGACAAGCTGAGATGGTCAGGGTCTTGGCCTCTCGGGCGATAAGACCGCCCCGCCAGTTGGCCAGGGCTACGAATCGCTGGCGGCCTAGGCTCCCCAAACCCGCAATCCGATGCACCAGTTTGTAGGACAAACCCTTCTCCGGCAGGTATTGCTCCAGGGCAACGATTACCTCGGGGGCAATCGACTCCTTAGTGACAGGCAGCTTGTCGAACTTTTCCCAGAATGCCACCGGATCACGAAGCTTGCCGTGAGCCAGATCCCGGAGCCATGGATGCCGCTGGGCCAGCACGAATGGGCAACCACCTTGATCGAGCATCTCACGGTAACCTGCCAGGACCGCATCACATGCGTCCTGGGGGTCGAGAGACAGATGGTTCTCCCGGATCGCCAGGATCGCACTAGCGGCCAGTCGGACCAGATCGTTCGTGTACGGCATTGGGTAGGCTTCGTCGAAATCATTGATGCCCCAGATTAGTCGCCCTTCCGCATCGCGCCATGTGCCAAAGTTCTCGACATGCAGGTCGCCAACGCTGAGCAGCACCGGAGCCGTAACCAAGTCGGGGCAGACTTTCGGCCAGCACTGGATCCAGCGGTAGAATGTCGCCCGCAGGAACATAAAAGGGCTTTCCGCCATCCGCTGGTGCTTCAGTTCCAGATCGGCGGGGATCAGCGCGATGCGGTTAGCCAACCACGTTTCATATTGTTCAGTGGCTTGCTGGATGTTCATGGTACTTCAGCCCCTTCTGGTTCTTCGCCTTTGAACAACAAAGGATTGCCCAAGGTCGTACGTGAGTATCGTGCGCGATATCGGGCCATCAGTCAAATCCTGGACGCCAATTGTCCTGGACGCCAATGACAAGATTCTTTCGGCCGTGCATGCCGACCTCAAGAAGCTTTCCGACGGCGATGACCAGGGGCGAAGTGTGACGCGGCCAGATAGGTCGGGAAGAGGTTTTATGGTGAGACCTCCACGGCCATATATGCCGGTCGCTTCAGAGATTCGACCCATTGACGAAGATCGTCAACATCGAAACGGATTTCATTACCGGGTGATAGCCGATGGAATCCCCGCTTCGTGCATCCGGCGGCTGAAGAACCAATCTTCCGACTCCCCAAAGACCATCCAGCGGCCCTCGGCAGTTCGCTGCATCTGTTTCGTGAAGGCGAAGTAAGCCGCCGCGTTGCCGTCGTCCGCCGCCTGGTGCCATGCTTCGTTGCGAAGATCGGCCACCCAGCAGCCGTTATTGTGCAAGAGGTACGGATCCAGCGGCCAGCGACTGGGGAGGGTATCCCGTAAATCACCTATGCTGAAGGTCTCGGGCAAGTTGCCGTGGAACATTTCCCAGAGCGTCAGCCGCCGCCATGCCCCTATCGACGGGGTTTGGCCGCCGATCCCACACGACAGCACCCCGGCGTGATCTTTCAGCGGCACCGTGGTTGAAACAAGCGAGACCTTCGCGGCCTCCATTTCGTCAATGAGTATGTCAATCCAGCCAGCCTGGGGGATAATGTCCGCATGGAGCATGGAGAAATGGGTGATTTCACCCGCTTCGGCCGCATTGAGTGCCATTGCCCAGAGGACCGAAAAATTGTCCCAGGATGAGGTGGATTTGCGAATATCGACGGAATGGCGGTTCGAGCAGTAAAGCAGCGACAGGGCCATATCCGTCAGCAGCGAGCCGCCGGACGGGATGCCGAGCATGACGCGATGAGAGGGGGGGGTGTTCATAGTCGATTTGACGAATTAGTCCATTGGGGGTAGAATGTTATTGGAGTTTATGACTTCCATCGCTACGAAAGTTCGCGCCCATGCCTGATCTAAAACCATTATCTGAATTGACTCCCAAGGAGCTTCATGCGGAACAATTGGAAGTTGCGCGGCTGATGGGTATGTCGAATACTACGTGCGATAAAGTGATTGATACCGAGCAAGGACGCTGCTATTTTATGACCGAAAAACGGCTGCCAAAGAATCAAAGCAATCAGACTAATCCTTCCTGAGTAAAGAACCCCAAGCATTGCTTGAAATGTCTTTCGGCCAAGGGCCTGAACATCCACGCCAGCATGGCAACGTGAGCAAATCCCTCCGCTGGACCCTCTGATCCTTCCTTGCCCATCGCCCTTGCGATGTCGCCGCCTTCCTTGTGCCATGCAGCCTGCCATTCAGGGTTATTGCTAAACTCCCCACCTCGATCGACGATATGCCCGAATTCATGGGCGTAATACTGACGGATGGTTCTTTCTGTGTCGTCTCCAAGGTCGCTACCGCCATTCAAGTGAGCTTTTCCGCCTTTATCGACAAAGGCTGCCGTGAATGCGTTTGAATCAACATCTTGCTCTGCCTGACGCTTTAATGCTTTGGCGACTTCGTTGACCTCTTCAGCCGTTGGATAGAAGTTGATTCCCGCAAAGTTGTCATGCCACAACTCAAGTGCATGAGGCGACATGTGTTCAATAACGTTTCCGGCTGCTTGACGATACTGCTTGCGACGAAGCGGAGTCAGCTTCTTGCTTTTCGCCAATTCGCCCGCCACCTTGCCTCTAGCCGATTGCTTCAAGCGTTCATGTTCGTCGTCGCTCTCGCCATCCGTGGCAACAGCATTCCCGCCGTCGTCATTCCCGCCCCAGTTGAAGTTGTCAAGCAACCTTCAAAAACTCCTTCCAAGGCTCCGGTACAAAAAATAGCTCCCAAGGTTATTAAAAAATAACCATTTTTTTAGTGAGTAGACGGCGCAACATCTTTCTCTACTATTTCTTTGTCTTTTTTTGCAACTTCAGTCTGTTCACTGCCGTCCTCATTCCTTTTTACACTCAATGGGGCAAAATAAGCCTTACTCAGGTCCAAATTCTCCAGTCTTGGTACATGCTTTGGGCTTTGATTCTTGACGTTCCCACCGGTATTATCGCTGATCGTTATAGCCGTCGATTATCACTCGTCCTTGGCAGTTTAATTTTTGGTTTGGGTATGTTTATCTATGGCACTATTCCCAGCTTTTCCATCTTTCTATTGGCAGAATTTCTCTCTGCCCTTGGTTCTGCATTTATTTCTGGTGCCGGTGACGCCTTTATCTTTGACTCTCTC
>Ga0118677_10007032_pt1 | contig 18792 bp, 11 predicted proteins | sample AliMusrvi5mmetaG_FD_86154 | JGI IMG/M metagenome (GOLD analysis project Ga0118677, IMG submission 86154) | reverse complement strand
CTGTCTCACCAACATACTGCCCAACTAATGCGGCTCTGTCAACCTCAATAACATCGCCTTTGGTTAATAGCCCCATTCCTCTGAATATTTTTCCCATTAACCGTGCAACTGTAGTTTTCCCCGTTCCGGGATTTCCAAGAAATGTGGCATGCACGCTTACTTTTTGCTGTGCTTTCAAGCCGAGTGATTTTCTTTCATTCATCACTTCGAGATAATCGAACAATGCGCGGACACTGTCCTTAACTTTGCCAAGACCAATAATGGAATTAAGTTCTTCAAATGCCGTCTGGAAATCAACAACCGGTTCTTCAGGCTTGTTTTCTCCCCCTTTCTTCTCGGGCATAATAACGTCTTGTTCGCCAAGAGTAAATCGACGGGAGAATATTTTTACACGATTAATAAAGAACTCAAGTCTTACGGGGCCTTTTGCCCATAAAGGATTTGCCGCAGTATTCATCGTCTCCGGCAATTGATACATTTCCCAGTCCTTGGGAATATTTGATGAAGCCGACGACTGTGCAATAATTTCATCATCAACAAACCATGCATAAAAGCAATTGTGGGTGACATCGGTTTTTTCATAATTAAGATTCTTCAGAAGCATCTTAACGCCAATCGACGGCTTTCGTGAAAAGCTTATCTCCGCTAAGTTTTTACCGGAAGCATTATCCGGATCGACGGACGCATTAAATATTTTTAGCTCCTGAATTTCCACGAGTTGGTTGGGATATAACTCGAGAAGATCCTGTACGTTATCCGCATCAATAACAAAACTGTTTTTAATTTCATCGGTTTTTTTTACCGACAATTTATTAACAGCATCCTTTACGGCATCAAAGCGATCATTCCCTTGGAGTTGTTTTTCATATTCTTCAAGCTTTTTTTTCAGTGCGGTTATCTGATTCATTCTAAACATGGACTCAAGTTGAATCAATAATATTTCCGGTGAGACCATTTCCGGTAGCTTCAATAACGTATTCGCAATTAACAAAGAGAACCAATATTCCTTGCCGGTTAATGCCTCTTGCGCTAAAGCAACCAAATCAGAAGCATTTCCCTTCCCGGGTGAGCGAAGCGCTTTTTGCGCTGCATTGAAATATTTCCTTAGCCCTTTCCATGAGGTATTCGCGTTATTATCAATCATCAACGCAAGCTCGTAAAAACTGAGTGCTTTGTCAATCTCTCCTATGCTGGCAAGTGATTTCGCCTTGTTGAGGTACGTCCAAGCCAGAAGTTCTTTCTGCTTACCTTCCGTCATGTTAAAATCATAGATTGCCGCTTCAAAACTGCTGAGCCTCATTTGAACATAACCCCGGTACATTTGCGTTAAAAGACTTTGCCCGCCAAGTTGCTTGGAAATATCAAGATATTTTTGTGCCTTATTCGGGTCGGCATTTTCCAGACATGCCCACGCGTAACAAATGGCGGCGTCGGCATTATCCGGCAGCTGCACTACTAATTTTTCCGCAATTGGTAAAGCGAGTCTGAATCTGCCCTTCCATAAATGGTCGAAGGCTTCTTGTTGCAATGCACTAAGGGTTGATGTTTCAGCCATATTATTCAATGCTTCTTAAAGTATCTAAAAGTTCTTTGTATTTAAGCAATTTCTTTTGCGCTTTGTCTCCCATGCGAGCCATTCGCACAGTAGTTTTTAACAGTTTTTCATACGATTCGGCGAGCATCATATATTCGATAAGGATAGCCCTTGCGTTTTGCTCGCCCTTCTGAGGAAAGGCTTTTGCCCGGTCGAGGAACTCATAGAATTCAGTGAATGCTTGCTCGTTTTCGTCCAGTACTGATTTGTCGAATGCCATAATTAACTCACTCCGAAATAATATTGAATGTGAATTTTACATCTTCTTTGATCTCTTCGCCCATCTCTCTGATATCTTCGTCGTCTTCTTTATGATACCAGTTAATTTCGACCGCTCCGCCGCTCTTGTTATAATTCTCAAGTTTGTCGACTATATCCGATAGATACTTGATTGAACTTGAATTTAAATAGTCAATTTTTATATTAAGTATCAGCTTACCGGTAATCTCAAGAAAATATTTCTGAATCCAATCTATCAGCGGTTTAAAAAACTCCGTTGTATTTTCCGGATATGAGGAACCTGTCAAATCAAGAACTCCCGTTGTCGCATCGAAGTTAACACCGAGGGTGTTCTTTGTCTTGGTAAGAATTAAATTAGTCATCATTTTTTGTCCTTATCAGTTGAATTTTTAATGTTAAAAAAAGATTGCTTTCGTCTGAGCGAGAAGAATATACTATTTGACTTTTCGATTTCCGAATAATTTCAATGAACCCAATCCCCCCGCCTTTCGAGTCGGTTGGAGATGCATCTTTCAGCTTTTGCTTATAAAGCGCCTTCAGTTCATCGGGACCCAGCGAATTATACAAATCCAGGCTAAGTATGATTCTTTCCAGCTGTTCTTTAGTTACACGATTTTCGGACGTCATTGTGATGGACGAGCTATCACCTGATAACCGGAATTTTCCTTTACCGGAAGCGGCTTCTCCTGAGTACTCTTTTTCGGCAGAATAAAATCCGATATTCTGTAAAAGTTCATTCGAACAAAAAAGCACCACCTTAAACTCCTGAGTGGTCATCACCTGCTCAAAGGAGGAAGAAAGAAAGTCGGTAAACTCGACCAGGAACTTATTATCACAAACACCTTCATGCGTACATGAAAATGTCTGTGCCCCGGCGTCATTCCGAATATCCATCACAAGATCCATCATATTCTTCTCATTTGATTTGCAGACCAATTACCGTTACATCATCCCGTTGTGGTTCATCTCCCTTGTGATTTACAAACTCATCCAACAACCGCTCTTTTTGCTTGTCCGGGGGTAATTGATATATGCTTTTAAGCAATTCCCTGAACCGTTTAGTCCCATATTTTTCATTGTTCAGGTTGTTCTGGTCAATATATCCATCCGACATCATATAAAAATATGTTCCCGGAATCCATTCAATGGTATTTACATTATATTCAATCTTCTTTCGGTTATCACCGATTGATTTTCTATCGCCCTTCAATTCACAAAATTGATTATGCATAATATAAAACAAAGGCCGGAATGCTGACGCGAACCGAACGGTTTTATTTTCCTCGTCAAATATACAAATTGCCACATCCATACCATCAAAAGTACTTTCGGTTACGTCTTTGTTAAGTTCATGAATAATCCCCATGTCCAGGGCGTTTAATATTTGACCGGGGTCATCCAACTTTTTTACGTTAACAATCTCATTTAAAAGCGTATTGCCAATCATTGACATAAATGCACCTGGAACTCCGTGTCCCGTGCAATCGACTGCCGCAATAATCTTTTTACTACCAAGCTGACCAAACCAAAAGAAATCACCGCTGACGATATCTTTCGGCCGAAATATTAAAAAACTGTTCCCAAATAATTTAACCAACCTTTCGTGACTAGGTAAAATGGCGGTTTGAATTCTCTTCGCATAATCGATACTATCGGTCATAAATTTATTTTGCGCTTGGAGTTGATCCTTTTGCTCGGCTAGTTTCTTTCTGGCAAGAGATAACTCCAGATGGTTCTTAACTCGCGCCAAGACAACGGGACGGCTTATCGGTTTTGGAATAAAATCGACGGCACCCAATGTCAATCCCCGGGCTTCATCTTCAACCTCCGACTTTCCGGTTATGAAAATCACCGGAATATCTTTGGTAATCGGGTTCTCTTTCAGTTTTTGGCAAACCTCAAAACCGTCCATTCCGGGCATCATTATATCGAGCAGTATTATGTCCGGCGGAGTTGAGCCGGAGGCAATTTTTAGTGCACGCTCTCCATTGAGCGCGACACTTCTTTTGTAATCCTTGAGAATATCACCGAGTATATCCACATTCTCTGGTGCATCGTCAACGATCAATACTCTTGCATCAGTGGTCGTATTCATTCTTTAACCCTGGCAATTACGCAATTGAATAAGTATCATTGCAATAACCGCCGCTCCATTTTTTATTGTGTTCAAATCTTCCACACTCAATTACATGATATACTTATTATCCAGAAAATATGTTTTCATCTCCCCAATGTTTTTTATCTGCATTATCCCCCGCTCCTCGAAGGAATAGATATGGCCGATAAGTTTGTATGTGTTTTCCGATACCATAATTCTCATTGATTCGCCATGACTTTCCATACGTGATGCAATGTTGACTGTATCACCGAACACATCATAGATAAACTTCTTCGTGCCGACAATTCCTCCAACAAGAGGTCCCGAATTCATTCCGACCCGAATGGTAAACTCATGCTGCTCATCTGTCAAAGCAGAATTCCGCTCTTTTATATAGCTGAGGAAATCTATTGCGGCACACATCAGAAGCTGGGCGTGTTTTTCATTTGGTTCGGGAACACCGCAAACTGCCATATACGAATCGCCTATTGTTTTGATTCTTTCACAATTATAGATATCCGCGATGCCATCAAAACTTGTGAATAGTTCATTCAACTCAGTTATCAGTTTCCGGGGCTCAATATGCGAGGCGAGTTTTGAGAAGCCAACGATATCCAGAAACAATACCGAAGCATTCTTAAATAGCATCGGTTCGGTTGTCCCCTTCTCCTTTAAATCCTTGATAACCTGATCGGGAAGAATGTTGCTTAAAAGGTCGTCCGCTCTTTTTCGCTCAGCTTCAATAATTTGATTGGTCTCCGTCAATCTCGCGTTCAAACGCATCAACTCGGTTTTGTTTGCCTGTAATACCAATTGAGTCAGCACTCTTGCTTTAACAACATCGGGTTGAAAAGGTTTTGAAATATAATCGGCAGCTCCCAAGGCGAACCCCTTCGTTTCGTCTGTCGAATCCGAGAGTGCAGTGATAAAAATAACAGGGATTTCTTTTGTGCTCTCATCAGCTTTCAATCGGGTGATGACTTCATAGCCATCGATACCGGGCATCATAATATCAAGCAAAATTAAATCCGGTTTGTTTGGTCCGAAAGCAAGTTTTAGCGCCTTTTCTCCATTGAGTGCAATACTCAACTTAAATCCCTGTAAAAGGCTTTGAAGAACGTCTATGTTTTCAGGCGCATCATCAACGATAAGTAATCTGTAATCATGAATGCCGTTCATTTCTGTCATCCCGCGTATAATTTACTCGACATTGAGTTTGTTTTGTACCAGCCGTAGGACAGCATCACTATCAAACGGTTTTGTTATATACTCTTCGGCACCCAGTTCAAATCCATGTATGAAATTATGAACATCAGACAGTGCAGTCAGGAAAATAATTGGGATAGATGCAAACAGAGGATTGGTTTTTAATTGCCGGGCGACCTCAAAACCATCCATCTCGGGCATCATCACATCGAGCAGAATGAGGTTAATTGCAACACCCGAATGAACTATCTTTAATGCCCTTGTACCGTTAGTTGCAACCTTTAGATTATAATCACTAAGCAGCTCCCCGAGAATTGCGATATTCTCAGAAGCATCATCCACAATGAGCACTGTTTTATCTGAGATCATTGATTATCACCTTTTCATTTTTATGTGCTGAAAATCCGATTTAATATTTTAAAGACGACTATTGGCCGTTTATTTATTTTTCTCAAAAGATATCTTTTCCAGAATCTCCAAAGCATCATCAAATTCATAATCGCCAATCATTTTCGAGATCTCTCCCAATTCCTCTTTATAGCGAGCAGTACCCGGCATATGCATTATTTCTTCAAGCTTTTTGCCTGAACCAAAATCACTATTCTCAACGAGAGCCTTTAGTTCCAACATCTGATTTGTAAACGATTGCATGTCAAGTTCGCCCTCGCCCGAATCGATTGATGTATCCTGGGGCTGTTGCCTGCTCCCAAGCCACATATTAATCTCATTAAGCACCAGTATCAATTCATTGCCAAACTCGCGAAGGAGTTCATCCATATTGCCCGACATGGATTTTTTCAATTCCGCTTCGACGAAAGCAGCAGCTTTGTTCAGTTTTATAGCGCCGAGATTACCCGCCACTCCTTTTACTGTGTGAGCGAGACGAACAGCTTTTTCCTGGTCGTTTTCCCGTACCGCTTCTTTAATTTCATTGACAACATTCTGATTCTTTGAATGGAATTTTTCCAGCAGGCTGAAAAATAGTTTTTTATTGCCTCCAACCCTGCGAAGCCCATCTTCAACATCAATAGTAATAAACACGGGTAGCTCTGATTCAAATACCGTGTCCTCTGCTTTTTCAACTTTCTGAATTATTATTTCGCGTTTACCGGGTTTTATCCACTTAACAAGCGTACCGAATACTTCATCGGGGTCAATCGGTTTCGTAACAAAATCCTGCATCCCCGATTCTTTGCACTTCTCTTCTATACCGACCATGGCATCAGCAGTCATTGCAACAATTGGTAATCCGTTAAACTCCGTCATTTCACGAATTGTCCGCGTCGCAGTATATCCGTCCATTATCGGCATCTGCAAGTCCATAAAGACAATGTCATATTTGGACGGCGTACCTGAATATTTTACCTTTTCAACAGCTTCTCTACCATTTTCGGCTATCTCAACGATAAACCCCGCACCTTCAATAAGTTCTGATGCCACCTGCTGATTGATCTCATTATCTTCAGTTAGCAGGATACGGGCACCTTTAATCTTCTGCATTTCCTCTAAATATTTCATACCCTTGCCTACATGTGCCCGTTTAGTTCGAACTTCCTTCCCGAACACTTCCATAATAGTATCAAACAATGTTGAGTATGAAACCGGTTTTGTTAAAAAGCCTTGTATCCCGACCTCATGAGCCTTTTCCGCAATTTCCTCCCTGCCAAAAGCGGTAACAAGAATAACAGACGGCATTTTAGGTGCTTTTTTCTGCAAGATAATTCGCGAGGCTTCCAAACCATCCATTCCAGGCATCATCCAATCCATCAATATCAGGTCAAAGGGATGTTCCTGTTCCCGCTCAAAAAGTTCAATTGCATTCCTGCCCGAATCAGCAGTGGAAACAATGAAAGAAAATGTTTTGAGAGCTTCCTTCAGAATTTCACGGGCTGTCTCATTGTCATCACAAACAAGTACTTTTAATCCGCGGAGATCAACCGCGGGGATATACTCATTCCGCTTTTGCTCTTTCTGCGCTTGAAAGACTCCGTTAAAATAGAACGTACTCCCTTTACCGTACTCACTTTCAACCCACGTTGTTCCTCCCATCAATTCGGCAAGCTTCCTGCTGATGGCCAAACCCAATCCCGTACCGCCATATTTGCGGGTGGTGGAGCTATCCGCCTGACTGAAAGACTGAAACATTTTGCTTTGCTGTTCAGGCGTCAACCCGATTCCGGTATCATGCACCGCAAAACGAAGCTTTATGTTTTCACCGGACTGTTCTTCAACTTCTGCCGTTACGACGATATCACCTTTCTCCGTAAACTTAACGGAGTTACTACAATAATTCGTGATTATCTGACCTATTCGTAATGGATCACCTATCAGGTTGAGCGGCACTTCTTTGGCAATACGGATTGAGAATTCCAGACCTTTTTCCTGGGCCTTTTGTGAAACAAGATTTGAGACAGTATCAAAAACCTGTTCAAGGTCGAACTCCGTTTTTTCAATGTTTAATTTGCCCGCTTCAATTTTTGAAAAATCAAGAATGTCGTTTATTATTCCCAACAGTGAAATTGCCGAACGATCTATCTTCACTAAGTAGTCGAGCTGCTTAGGGTTCAACTCTGTTTTTAAAGCAAGGTGGGATAATCCGATGATGGCATTCATCGGTGTGCGGATTTCATGAGACATAGTGGCGAGGAATTGACTTTTCGCTAATGTGGCAGACTCCGCCGTATCCTTTGCTTCAGCCAGTTCTTTCTGAATTTTCTTCTGGTCAGTAACATCTATGATGGAGCTAACCAAACACCTATCCCCACCATAGTTTATTGGTACAAATGAGACCAAACATTCACGCACTTCACCGGTGCCCGCGCGTTTGAAGAATACTCCATAGTCGGTAAGTATATCGTCACGTTTTAAACACTCATCAATTTTAATTGATTCAGAAGGGTTCACAAACCATTCGGAAGACCTCATGTTCTCAAATGCCTTGTGCTCAATCTGGTGAAATTCCATCATGGCTTTGTTAACTCTGAGTATAGTTCCGTCTGCCATTCTGGTAACAGCTGTTGGGATGAGAATGGAATCAATAATTCTATCTGCCGACCCTTTTGCCTCTTCAAGTGCTAATTTTGCAAGAGCGACGCTGAGAGAATCCGATAAAATTTTGACGAGCAATTGGTCTTGTCCGTCAAATTGAATAAAGCCTTTCCTCGATTCCTTATTTATAAATAACAGGATTCCGGTAATATTATACTTATCTAATCTGATTTGTACGGACATGGACGAAACGCGCCCGGTAAAGATATTCTCCAATTGTATGATGTCCGGAGTTTCTTTGCCCTGCATCAAATCTTGAACTGCTTTTTCTTCTTGCCCACTTAACCCAAATTGCTTTAAATAGACTATCGACGAAATATTGAGAACAATAATGCCCTTATTGGCGTTCATATATCCGGCAGTGGCATTAAGTACTTCTTGTAAAGACGGGATAATATCCATTTCCCGATTGATAAGGGCACTCAGTTCGTGAATATTCTCAACAAAAAGATTAAGGCGGCTTAATTCAAAAATTGCGTTGTTCGCTTTTTCTTTAGATGCCTTATCCAGCTCATTCAAATTCATATAATACGTTCTTTTACTGAAAAGTTGATTTCTCTTCTAAGCTAACTATTTACGCAAGAAACATAAAAGTGATGCTTCCAAATAAAACGCCGGAGCTCCACAAAGTGGATTCGTAGTGAATGTGATAACTACTCCGAAAATTGCGTGAATAGCTTCGCAGAACTAAAAAGCGCCCAGTGCTTCTTCCAGTGAGCCTGCCTTCCCGGCAAATTGGGAAAGCCCCATTATGGCAAAAGTCTTATCAATAGCAGGATCAAGGTTAATAAAAATCATTTTACCTTCTGCGTTTATCAGTCGTTCGAGAATTTCAATGAGAATTGAGATTCCAATCGAATTAACTACTTTGGTTAATAGTAAATCAATAACGATTTTGTTTACCCCATCATCCAGGAACTTATAACATTCCTCAGCTATAAGTTCGCCACCAGTGTTATTGAGATAACCATCTGTCGTGATAATAAGACAACCATCTTTAAGGGTTGAAGTCAGCGTCATTTCTGTGCTCAAAGGAATTTCCTTTTATATTAGATTTTTGGTTAGAGTGATTTTTGTACCGGTTGGTTTTGATTCGACAATAAAGTCATCGGCCATGTTCTTCATCAGTTTCATGCCCCAGCCGCGTTTATTGCGTGAATGCAATTTATCTTTGATATCGGGTACTTGTATGCTGGCAGTATTGAATCCCGTGCCATAGTCACGGACGAAAATAATCAGCTTTTCTTTGCTCATTTTAAACTCAACGCGAACCTGACGGTTTCCATCGCCCGAATGCTCGAGAGCGTTGATGACTGCCTCGGTTACCATGATCTTGGCTTCACCCATCGTTTCGGATGGTATGCCAAAATAATTTGCCATTTGATCAAGCGCTTGGATGGCAACTAGCTCGGCGGAAGGTATTTTCGGCAGAAACATTTTTAAGACGACACTGTTTTGATCCATTATTAACCTTTCCGAATCGATTATGTGTAAATTAGCAAGATTTCACGAATAAAGAAAATACAGAAGCCTTTACTTCGCTGCCGTTCATTCTTTATTTCGTTACCTTGCTCTCCGTCTTCTGATTATTTCTGTTCACGCGTTTTTCTAAAAGTAATTCAGGGGCGATAATCATTACATTAGTGATTTTCACCGGACGACCAATACGCCCGGCAGTTGCGGGTCTTCTCACGCCAACATAATTGAAAGAGCCCTGATCTGCCATGGAAAGGTCCAGGGGGTCAATATAATTATCACCATTTAAATCAGTAGCTAATCCACATCCGGATACATAATTAAATGAATCCTGATCAATCAATGACAAATCAAGCGGGTCGACATATCCGTCCTGATTAGCATCCCCCGTGTACATTGAATACACACCCGCGACAGTAGTACCAGCGTAATCATTCGTCTCATTACTCCCATATGCCTTCGAGGCGCTATCAGTGAAATCATACGAAACGGTTGAACCTTGCGTAAAAGTAATAGAGTTAGCACTCCATGTCTCTATACAGTTTCGATGGCGGATCACCAGATAATAACTGCCTGAAGCCGCTGTCGATAGTTTTGCGGTAGCGGTAAGCGTAAGAGAATCTAAAATAGTTCTTGCCGAATCAACGATTGCATAGGGGGCCGCAGCATTCGCGAGACAAATCCAAACAGAATCTCTCTGACGTAACCGGTTAGTTCCGGTGTCATAATACCCCTGAGGAATTACTTTCACGGAGGCGGTAATTACCGGTCCCTTCAGCTTCATTAAAACCAACGAACCTTCCGATACTCCCGCAGGGACTTCAGATGAAGCATACTGAAGCGATAATGTGAAGTCATATCCGCTATTAATCATTTTGCTGGTTGTCGTTGAAGTTGCCGTACCTCCGGTGTAGACGTGTTTAACCTTCGGTGTATTTTGTATGTTTTTAAGGTTTTCAATTGTTTTGTGGGCGCCTGAAGAAGTTCCGATGCCCCACGTGCCGAACGACGTAATACCATTTGCCGTTATAACGTGATTTATCGTATCGACAGTACTCGCCACCTCAACCCAGTCAGTACCAAAATCAGTAGGAGTTGTATTAGGAAAATCATTTATCAGTACTCTCGCCGGATGAAGGCTGGATGCTTGAAATTTTACGTACGTGTACTTTGTCCCGAACTGATACAGGTCAGTGCTTGAAGCATTGATTTTTCTACAGATAACACCCGATGCGATCTCCCCACCCGAATTGACCAGAGCCTGCGGAGAATCGCTTTCCACAAACAGCGTATCTTTAACAACAGCCTCGATTTTAGCCATTTTTGAAGATGCCCCGGTGTGTGTAAGTTGCAGAGTTCCGAAATAATTTATCAAGTTATTCTGCACGGATATGTTTGCCGCACTTGAGAGTGCTGATGCCGTATCCAATTGTATTGTATAAAAGTCTCTTGAAAATATTCCGCTTCCTTTAAAATTGACTTCAGAATATCCGGGAATAAATCCCTTGTCGCTAGATAAAGTAGGTGTTATGATCCAATTGCCTCCAACTTCAATATATGTTGTTGCCGGCTGCCGTACTTCAAGCGTACCAAGCACTTCTACATCACCTAATACATGTAGTGACGCAAGCGAATCAGTTATCGTAAGTTTACCTCCACTTAAAATACTAAGCGCCCCGACTGTTAGCTGCTGCTGTTTTAAATATATTACCGGGTTTTGTGACGAAGCTCCAATAACAACACTGTCTCCGGGCACGGGTATCCCGGAAGGATTCCAGTTCGCTGAATTATTCCAACTTGAATCCTGCCCACCGGTCCACGTCCACGTTCGGGAGCCAAGAGGAGATATCGCCGAAACCAAAACAGTTCCGTTACTGCCTCCGGCATATAAGACATAACCGCTGCCTGATGAAGTTTTAGTGATTGAAGTGAGACCGTATGCCGGGGTTTGCATCTGTGACCAGGTCGTACCACCATCGGTGGTTCTGTATATGTAACCAGCAACTATCCATCCATTGTTTGCATCGGTAAAACTTATATTAGTGGGAGCAATACTCATTCCCAATGTCTGCAGCGTCCATGTCGTCCCTCCGTTTGATGTACTGAGAAAAACCTTGTTGTTAGATGCGTCATAACCAACCGCTTCACCATGGTTAGCATCGATGAAACAAACATCTATCAAGTTGCATGTCGTACCGCTGCTCTGTACCGACCAAGCTGTTCCGCCATTTGTCGTTTTCAGAATTTTACCATTTGTGCCAACCGCTGTTCCGTTATTAACATCTGTGAAACAGACAGCCATCAAACTTTCAGTAGTCCCGCTGGCGCAGGTAAGCCAATTAGTTCCACCATTGGTTGTTTTTCTGATAATCCCATTGGCGCCCACTACTATACCTGTTGTTGCATTGGGAAATGCAACCGAATACAGATTAAATATTGTATTACTAGTCTGGGAATTCCAACTTCCCCCACCGTCGGTACTTTTCATTATTTTCCCAGCGTTGCCTACAACTGTCCAGCTAGTTGCCGAGCTAGATGTGCATCCGTTGAACTGTATGCCTGAAGAAGTTGCAACCCAAGATACACCGCCATTCGAGGACATATATATTGAGTTTGAACTTAACGCCATGCCGTTGGATTCATCAGCGAAAAAAATACGAGTTAAAGTTTCTCTTATCCCACTTGTTTGTTTCTGCCATGTCGTCCCGCCATCGGTGCTTCTGATGATCTCGCCTAAGGCTCCGACAGCAGTTCCATTATTCAAATCCGAAAAAGAAATACTTGAAACAGCCTTTGAGGTTGCGCTGACCTGTATCCAATTCGTCCATCCGTTGGTTGTTTTAAAAACAACACCGTTTTGCCCTGAAGCGGTGCAAGTATTTGCATTCAGATATAAAACACAGGATAGCGTAATTGTGGCAACTGTTTGCGTTGACCAGGTTGAACCGCCATTCGTAGTGCTGAGAATTCTACCATATCCACCTACTGCAGATCCAATATTTGTATCATAGAAAGAAACTCCCATCAAGGAATAGGTTGTCCCGCTTGTTTGTGCTGCCCAAGTCGTCCCGCCGTTCGTGGTTCTGAGAATTGTACCAAGCGTGCCAACTGCAGTACCTGTATTCGAATTAGTAAAAGCGACCCCGAACAGGGTGTTTGAGGTTCCACTCACTTGTTGAGTCCAAGTCGTTCCGCCGTCAGTCGTTCTGAGAATAGTCCCCAAATCGCCAACAATAGTTCCCGTATTTGCATCGCTAAAAGAAACAGAGCGAAATGTAATAGGGGATGCCAAGCCACCAATCTGCGTCAGCCAGTTTCTACCGCCGTTAGTGGTTCTAAGAATCGTACCAAATGCCCCGACAACTGTTCCAGTATCAGCGTTAGTAAAGCACATACCGAGGAGTATGTTCGTAGTACCACTCAATTGCAATTGCCACGAATTGCCGCCATCTTGTGTTTTTAATATTGTCCCATAATCTCCCGCAGTCCATCCTGTTGTTGACGAAATAAATTTTACGGCGCCGAGAGAATTTCCCTGAGGCAACGGATTTAGCCACGACCAGCCGGTCTGACCCCAGGCTTGTCCGCTTGCATCGGTAAACTGAAAGTCAGGATTTGCTTGACTTTTCGCCATGAGGTTCTGAAGGAATTGAGAAGAGTTTTGTGAAACTTGGGAGTTGCCCGTAATAACGTCCCCCGAATTCCGGAATGATTCAATTCCCTTGGACAAATTCTTTGAAAAAGTCACCATTGAAAGTAAAGCAACAAAGCTCACAAGAAGCAGCTTCCTTGTTTGCATAGCCTAATAGCCTTTCTGAATGAAATTCTATTTTTCCGGATTAAAGTAGAGTTCCAGTATCCGGTTGTCTTTGATATTCGGTATAAATCTTTATTTTTTATCGCTTAATAGTACCAGAGCTCCGTTACGTTCGTCTTTAGCAAAGATAATTAGAAAATGAGCGGAGCGCCTTTTAAACATGGGCATGAAACATACATGAATGCTTAATGCAGTCAATAATTTGCAGAAATAATATATAAAAAGCAAGAGACTGTATCGCATATCACACAATACGCGGAGTGAAATCAATTAACTTTTACCACAACAATCGTCGTATCGTCATACTGAGGTGCAGTTGATATAAAAGCCTTCAAATCTGCGAGAAGAGCGTTCCCCAGCTCCTCTGCTCCCCAATCATTTTTTGCCTTCATAACATCAAACATTCTTTCATATCCGTATTGCTGCCCCGACGGGTCTACCGACTCAGGGAATGCATCACTTACAAAAAGAAGGATGTCATTGCACTGTAAACCCACTTCTTTGTGCTTATACTTTACCAGACTCATTTGTCCGAGTGGAAGCCGCGGATCCACGGATTCAAGAAACTCCGTCTTTCCCTCCCGATACAAAACCGGCTCCGGCTGACCCGCGTTTGAAAACGTCATGCTCATATTTTTAAAGTCAATAAAATTTAATGAGGCAGCCGTAAACATCCGTTTCTCGGGTTTTTTCTCAAGAATTGCCAGATTCAGTTGCGTCAGCGCATCAGAAGGGGTTGTAAATCCAAGCTTCCGTAATTGCGTCAGCATTCCTGATGTGAGCACAACCATGATAGCTGCCTTCATTGCTTTTCCTGAAACATCAGCCGTCACCACGACAAGCTTTTCGTTGGATTTATCAAACCAGAAAACATCATAGAAATCACCCCCCATTTCAAATGTTGGCAGACAAACAGCGAAAACTTCAAACCGGTCGCTTTTGGGCAAAGTCTGAGGTAACAGACCTTGCTGCATATCCCTTGCCTGATTAAGTTCCTGCTTAATTCTTTCCTGCTCCAATTGAATGGCGTGTTTTTTATTAAGTGCATTAATTCTCTGACGGTACGCCATATAAACACTGAGGACTATCACAATTACCGAAAGCAACCGGAACCACCAGGTGCTCCAATACGGAGGCTTTATTATAATTTTAAGCGATGCCCCATATTCATTCCAGACAAGATCGTTATTTGAACCTCTCACTCTGAAAACATATTCACCGGGAGCAAGGTTTGAATAATTCGCAAATCTTCTGTTCCCTGAGTGCTGCCACTTGCTATCTAGTCCATCCATGATATACGCGTACTCGTTCTGCTGAGATGAAGTAAAATCAAGTGCGGTAAACTCAAACGACATCGTGTTCTGATTATACTGAAGAACTATTGTGCTGTCGCTTTTTATACTTGAAAAATCCATTTCCTTATCGAGCACTTTTATCATCGTAAATCTGACGGGAGGCACAAAAGTATTTTCAGTCAAACTGTCGGGATTAAATTCATTGAATCCATTTGGTCCGCCAAAATAAAGTTTACCACTTGAACCTTTGCAGTATGAGCCGAGATTGAAATCATTTCCCTGCAAACCATCTCCGGTTTTAAATATCTTCCGGATTTTTTCACCCGGATTGAATTTAATTAATCCATTGAATGTGCTTAACCAAAGATTATTGTGTCCGTCTCCGAGAATACCATATACGTTTAAGTTCTCAAATTCTTTGCAAAATGGGAAATCAACCAATGTTCCCGTTTGCGGATTGAATTTTTTTATTCCGTTCCCTTCGGTTCCAAGCCATAGAAAATTCTGTCTATCCACCCATATTGTTAAAATTTTATTTACGGCAGAACTGGTTTCCTTAAACAAATAGCTTCGTATTTTCTTTGTTCCGGGATCAATTGATGAAATCCCTCCACCGTACGTCGCGACCCATAGAGTCCCGTTATTGTCTTCTGCGATGCAACTTATATCATCGCAACCTATGGTTCCTGCATCGTCGGGATTGTTCTGGTACCGACTAAAAGTTGAAGTTGCACTATGAAACTCATTTAACCCTCTATCCGTACCTACCCAAATTGTCCCCTTACTATCGCGGAATATAGCTTTTATATAGTTGCTCGATACGGTTGTGGGATTATTTGGATTTGATATTAGATAAGAAGCTTTTTTCCGTTTCGTATCAATAATATTTATTCCACCCGCCTGAGTGCCTGCCCACAATTGGTCCGGAGCTGTGAAGCAAAGCGAGAAAACCATATTATTATTTATTCTGCCTTGTTTGGATGAAATACTATAAACGCCTCTGCGCTGTCGTTTGGCATTGAGTTCATTTATTCCCTCATTTGTCCCAACAAACAGTGTCCCATCTGTATTCTCAACTATTGACCAAATTGAATTATCTGAAAGGCTTGTGTTATCAAAGGGTTTTTTCTGATGATGCTGAAAAATGTTTTTATGTTTACTATAATAATCAAGCGAAACCCCGTTTGTTCCCACCCACAAACCATCGTTGTGATCGACAAATAAATAGCTAACCTGATTGCTGCATAAACTATTGGGATCTTTCGGATCGTTTAAGACAGTAATGAATTCTTTTGCACCCGGTAATAGATATCGTATACCACCTCCTGCCAAAGCCGCCCAGACAACGCCCTGTGATTCTTTGCAAATTGAAAAAACCTGTTGTAATTCCCCTGCTTTGCCACTTCCGGTGGACGGATATCTGACAAAGTTTTGCTGTTTTTTATCAAATCTGTTTATACTACCGTTTTGCGTGCCTATCCAAATATCACCTGATGTATCGCAGAAAAGTGAATATATAACATTCTCGCTGATCGAAGCCGGGTCCTTTGTTGACAGGTACGTCTTGTACGTGTTATTCTTTATATCATACCGAAGAAGTCCGCCCCCGAGGGTGCCTATCCAAAGTACGTTATCATTTTTATCATAACAGATCGACATGATATTTGAACGCCCCGATGCTTCGTCCTTTGGAGTGTTGAAAAACACCTCTGTCTTTTTCCGCTTGAAGTTATATTTATTCAGTCCACCGGCGTAGGTTGCAATCCAAATATTATCGTCATCATCGCCGGTAATTGCGTAAATTTCATCAGAACTAATCTTAATATTCCCGGAAGAGTTTTTCGTAAATCTTTGGAAATTTCCGCTTTTTTTATCCAGCTTATTCAACCCGGTAGGTGTGCCAATCCACAGATAACCCTCGTTATCCTCATAGATACAATTAACCGTATTATCGGAGATACTGCTCGGGTTGTTTACTGAATTTTTGAAGACCAGAAAATTATAACCGTCATACCGGTTCAGTCCCCCTTGCGTACCGAACCACATAAACCCTTCTTTATCCTGATAGATGGTATTGACTGAATTTTGAGATAATCCTTGTTCTGTTGTAATATGAGAAAAGCGGAAGTGTTTCTCCTGAGGATAAGAGAAAGAGATAAGTAATAGTGAAATGAGAAGCGCTATACCCGTAAAACGGATGGATGACATCATAAAACTGTTTTCACTCAAGCGAGTTTGTAAATATTTCAGTGTCCGGGCTGCAACGATACTATGTTCAGCAGTCAAATTTCAATCGAATCTACTCGGAAATATAAAAAAATTACATCGCAATCGCTCAAAAATAATGATGCGCATGTACTTGGTAGTTAGGGCTTAACCTTCCCTTTAGAATCTGGGATCAATAAAATTATTTCAGCAATATCATCTTTTTTGTCTGTAAGGAAGTTCCCGATTGTAATTTTACGAGATACATTCCGCTCGCCAGAGCCTTTCCATCAAAGATAACCGAGTGAGCTCCGCTGCTCTTAATTTCGTTCACCAAATTCGCCACCACTGAGCCGGTAACTGAATATACGCTTACGCTCACATAAACGGCTTCGGGTAAATAATAATCAATTTTCGTGGTCGGGTTAAAAGGATTCGGATAATTCTGCGAAAGTGAAAATTTCCTGTCTGTAATTCCGTTCTGTTCGTGCACGGCTGTTGAGGCATGAAATTCATCCGCGCCGATGTCGGGAAGTCCGTTCAATCGTGCTTCTCCGTCAATATCTAAATCGCCCATGCCATCAATAATGATACCTGCGTTAATTGCCGGCGACCCCGTGGTCAGATGCATATCGGGTAAGCTTGTACTCATGATTATAGGGTTGATGAAAACGGAATGAGAATCCAGTCCTGTTCCCTTTTGATATAGACTCCAATTCCAGTACCATGACCTGCGCCACTCCCAACTGCTGGCGCCAGACCCGAATGGTGTATAATACAGGTTATGGTCAATTACCATCGCGGAATCCGAACTCCAATAATTTACGAACAAGTATTTACCGGTAAAGCCGTAAAAAATGTTGTTTTCGATGATATTGCCTTTGATTTTGCATTGCAGCATCATCTCCCCATATGCGGAGGTTGTAATAGTATTATTATTGAAAAATGTGTTGTTGACAAATTTACAGTTTTGTGTTGTCCCGCGGTTGTCGTCATATCCACCCATTGCCAATCCTGATACATGGTTCGAATACACAAAATTATTACGGACAATAATGCTGTCGGCAAAGCCGCCGGCTATTTCGCTTGCTACCTGAATACCGATATTGCAGTTATGCACGGTATTCCGTTCGATAATCACATTTTTAGCGCCGTCAACGTATATACCGCTCGCAGCTCGGGTGGTGCCGTACGCGACATTACCGTATGAATCAATATTATAAACCAGATTTCCGCTGATAACTCCGCCTATTGCCCGGTCGTTCGCGGGAGCAACGCCCCAATACCCTATCGCGTCAATACCGATATTATTATTATCGTGTACAATATTATTGGTGATGCGGAAATTTTTCACATTTCCCGTGCAGACAAGCGATTCACTCGAGCCGAGCTTAAGGCTGTCAAGTTCGTTGCCGTCGATGATGACGTCGTATACTGAATCAACCGCCGAAGTTCCCCGAACGCATATACCATGAGCGTTAGTGCCGCTCTTTGCCGTGCCGTTGTGTTCGATGTGATGGATATGATTATTTAGAATGCGAATGTGCTTTGATATTCCGTTTACCCGAATCCCAACCGCTGTATAATTATTTACGGCAGTGCGGTAATTACGAACTTCCAGCCCTTTGATAGTGATATAGTTTTTATCCTGTATATACATCATTCCATTATCCGTGGATGGAACGGTAAGAGTCGAGCCGTCAAGAACAGCTTTTTCTCCGGGGTAGTTCTGGAATGTAATATATCCATCAATTGCGTCGCCGGAATTCTTTACCGTTACAGATTCGTTGTATACACCTTCACGCACATATAC
>Ga0118677_10007031_pt1 | contig 18792 bp, 16 predicted proteins | sample AliMusrvi5mmetaG_FD_86154 | JGI IMG/M metagenome (GOLD analysis project Ga0118677, IMG submission 86154) | reverse complement strand
ATACCACCTTCACGAACAGAGGTACGCATTTGTCGGATGAACCCCAGTTTTTCAAGAAATTTCACGAAATAGATCATATAAGAAAAGAATTGACAACTCTTTTTATTAAATTCTTATCAAAAAGATTCTTAGTAGTTTGCGCATTTTATAATTTTTAAGGGACCTTTGCTGGTAGAGTTAGCCTCCATTTGCCTTTCTTTTTTATTCACTTAATGATCCTAATCCTATACAATAAACACTATAAGGACTAATATTATGAACATTAAATATTCCCCATTACCCGTTAAAAGAGCCTTGAAAAAGCTAGGACAGGATCTTCGCGACGCCCGCCGCCGCCGCAGAATCCCCATGGAGCTCGCGGCAGAAAGAGCAGATATAAGCCGAGCTACCTTAAGCAAAATTGAAAAAGGAGATGATGGGGTATCCCTTGGGGCTTATGCAAAAGTTCTATTTATTTTAGGAATGGCAGGACGACTTGCAGAACTTGCGGATCCAACATTTGATACCTTAGGAATGGACTTAGAAGCAGAACATTTACCTCAGCGGATTCGTATACCTAAAAAGGAAAAAGGAAAAAACTGATGGATCAGACAATTTTAGTATATCTAGATCTACAGGGGATTCCGATCAAGGTAGGCAAACTTTGGGGACGCACTAGAAATGGTCGGGAAAGTATGTCTTTTGAGTACGATCCTAATTGGTTATCCCATCCCAAGAGATTCTCCTTAGATCCAGCTTTACAATTAGATGCGGGTTCTTTTCATGCATCTCCTGACAAACCTCTTTTTGGAGCAATTGACGATTCCGCTCCCGATCGCTGGGGCAGGTTACTTATGCGTCGCTCCGAAAGAAAAAATGCAGAGAAAGAAAAGCGAACGCCTCGCACTTTGCAAGAAATTGATTTTTTGTTGATGGTCGATGATGAAGGACGACAAGGAGCTCTACGTTTTAAAAAAGAAGCGGAGGGACCATTTTTGACGACATACAAAGAACATCAGATCCCTCCTTTAATTACAGTCGGAAAATTACTTGCCGCAGCAAGTCATGTAATGCAAGACTCTGATTCTGATGAAGACCTTCGCTTATTGCTCGGACCAGGTTCTTCACTAGGAGGATCTAGACCCAAAGCCTCGGTTAAAGACAAAGATGGGCAATTAGCTATAGTAAAATTTCCTCGTAAAGATGACGAAATCGATGTAATTGCATGGGAAGCTATAGCTCTTTCCCTGGCTAGTAAAGCAAGAATTGATATTCCAGAGTGGCGCCTTGAAACCGCAGGCAAACAGAGAATCCTTTTATCTCGCAGATTCGATCGAAAGGGAGTTACTCGCATTCCCTTTCTCTCTGCTATGAGTGCGCTGCAAGCAAAAGACAATGAGATTCATAGCTACTTGGAGATTGTTGATGTTATAAGGCAAATAAGCGCCTCACCAAAAGAAGACTTAGAACAGTTATGGCGCCGTATAGTTTTTAATATCATGATTTCTAACGTAGATGATCATTTACGTAACCATGCATTTCTCTACTCGGGCCTATCAGGATGGCGGCTTTCTCCAGCTTACGACTTAAACCCAACACCTACAGATATTAAACCCAGAATTTTATCAACGGCTATTGATCTTATAGATTCTAGCGCCTCCCTTGATCTAGCAATCTCTGTCTCTGATTTTTTCGATCTCGACAAGGCTTATGCGCAGATGATTGCAAAGGAAATAGGTTCTGTTACTACACTCTGGCGTAATGAAGCTGTAAAGCTTCATCTTAAAAAAAATGAAATAGACCGAATGGCATCAGCTTTTGAGCACGAGGATCTTCACAAGGCCCTATACCTATAAATAGTAAAGACTCAAGGAAATTTCAGTAAAACTAAATCCCCCTATTGTCTATAGATAGGTTACCATGTAAAAAAGGGTAACATTTATGCTGTTAACAAAACTTCTTTTTCCTTGCATTCTACTTCTTCTTGGAGGCTGCGGCGCAAATCCTGTTACAGGCAAAAATGAGATGCAGATCGTCTCCGAGCAGCAAGAAATTGAGATAGGGAATCAATACTACCCTTATCTAAAGCAGCTGGAAGGGGGCGATTTTGTCGCAGATAAAAGCCTTGGAGAATACGTTGCAAAAGTAGGGGAAAAGCTAGCAGCTGCATCGGATAGACCTCAACTCCCCTATGAATTTTCTGTGCTAGACAATACCGTTCCTAATGCCTGGGCCCTTCCCGGTGGGAAGATCTCTATCAACATAGGCCTACTTGTCAATTTAGAAAATGAAGCGGAGCTAGCGGCCGTCCTTGCCCATGAGATCGTCCATAGTGCTGCAAGGCACGGAGCCCAAGCTATGCAAAGAGATGCTCTTTTGCAAACAGGTCTTATGGGCCTATCTCAAGCAGTCGAAGGCGGCGCCTATGAAGGAGCTATCATGCAGGGAGCTAACATTGGCGTCGGACTCATTACCACAAAATATAGTAGGTCAGCTGAGCTTGAAGCCGATAAGTATGGTATTAAGTACATGCAAAAAGCCGGATACGACCCGGAGGCCTCTGTCACACTCCAGCAGATGTTTGTAAAACTTGAAAGACAAAGAAGCATCAGTTGGATGGATGGTCTTTTTGCAACCCACCCCCCATCTGAAGAAAGGGTGCGCGCTAATGAAGCGACAGCGGCTCAATATCCCCAAGGGGGATTTATGGGAACAAAAGAATACCAAAAGGCGATTGCTGAGCTTGTAAAAACAAAGCCTGCCTATGACGCCATGGATCGAGGCTATAAACTCCTCATGCGTGGAGATGCAGAAGGGGCTCTTACCCAAGCGAATAAAGCAATCCAAATACAGCCACGAGAAGGTCACTTCTATAACCTGCAAGGCAAAGCACTCGTTAACATGGGGAAATACAGAGAGGCTCTAAACTCTTTTGACAGCGCGATCGAAAAAAACTCGAACTACTTTGAATACTACCTCATTAGGGGTCTTCTTAAGAAAAAACTCGGAATGAATGGTAGAGCTGATCTCCAAAAGAGCTTTGACCTCCTTCCTACACAAGAGGCTCATGACGCTCTTGGCAGCACCTCCTATATACGCAAGCGCTAATAAGAGAATTCTGCAAAATCTCTCATGCAATAGCGGATATTGCGGTGAAGGGCATCGATTTTTCCCATCTCTTCTTCACTTAGGATAAAATCAAAGACATCTAGATTGGCCTTTAAATGCTCAATCGATGACGCTTTGGGAATCGCTGGAATACCCCTCTGAACAAGCCAGCGCAAAATAATTTGCGCGGGGCTCTTATTTACCCTCTTTCCGATATAAGAAAATAGAGGATCAGTTAATAGCTCTCCCTTACCAAATGGTCGATAGGCAACAAGACGAATATGCCGCTCTATGCAGTAGTCTAGTAACTCTTTCTGAAATAAGTACGGATGAAATTCCACTTGATTCACTGAGATATAAGCCTCGTGGCTTAAAAGATTTTCGATATGATGGATGGTGAAATTGCTGACACCTAGGTACTTGATTTTTCCCTTGTTGCGTAATTTCTCCATAGCAAAGACCATCTCCTGCATGGGCATCTCATGATCGGGACTGTGTATGAGAAGAAGATCTATATAATCAGTTTGTAAATCTAAGAGGGCTTTATCGAGAATTTTTTCCACACTTGTCTGCAGGTCGTTAAAGTCTACCAATTCAATTGGAATCTTAGTTGTTAGGTAAAGCTCTGCCCTTTTAACTTCCTTGATAGCTATGCCAATTTCCTTATGATTTTCATAAGATACCGCCGTGTCAATATGCCTATAGCCAAGATGTAAAGCGTGTTTAACCGTAGAAAGGCAGATATCTCCTGTAAGCCTCCATGTGCCAAGGCCAATGAGTGGAATGGAATGGGAATTTTCTTTCATGATCATTTTTCTCCTTAAAATAACACTTGCCTTGTGCTCGAAGGTATTTGAACATAGGATAGTGTTAAGTAAGAGTTTCTAGGAAGATCTAAAAAGACCCGCCGATTGTAGATTCCTCTCTCTTCAAAAGATGCAGTCCCATCATACTCCCTAAAACTGAGCTATATTGGCTATCCATTAGTGTAAAGTAACACTTCCTCTAGCCTTTTTCCCTTATAGATAACGTCACTCAACTTGAGTTAGATTATTACCATTATTTTAGCGGAAATTCTTGCAATAAATGCATGTTTTTTTTAGTATAATTATATCACAATAAAATTAATTTATAAAAGGAGATTTTATTTATGACCCCTACGGCGTCCTTTACAGCTTTTATTTATGAGGTGACAGTCTTTGATTCGGCAATAGAGGCCGTGCGTGGCAGTCCTGGTCAAAGAATTACAGAAATGTTTATTCCCGATCTTCACATTGCCATTAATTCTAAAGGTAATTTATTCACATCTGACAAGCCACGAAACGAAGAAACAGAGTTTCGTACAGGAGCCAAGACAGTAAATCAATTAACAAAAATTGAACTGGCATCTGAGTTATTTGAACGAATTAGTAAAGTTGCCGCGTTAAAGCTTGAACTTAAAGCTCTAGAAACAGAACTCTACGCCGATCTTTCAAGCCACTTGAAGACTTCCTAAGCGAGATGCGCCATTGATCCGCAGGACCGAAGATCCGCCGGTTTTCTGGCGTCAGCTATATAAACATCCTAAGAAGAAATTACTCTCTCTTGAGGATGCGAAATATCTCTACTAGCGACTGTAAATTGCGTTAGCGGCTCTTGCATTGCAAGAATCAGAGCATCCCTTTCTTTGACAAAAGATCTAAATGTTCTTTGCAACCTCTCAGCTTCGGCTCTAAATAAACCCCTTTCCCTTTCAAACCTTGCGCTACTTTCGTCTAACGTTCTTATAAGAGAAGTCAAAGCCTCTCGATGCTCTCCTTGCAGGCTCGCGATGGATTGAGAGCCTTCCATCTGTAAAGCAAATCCAGCATTAATTCTTTCTAGTTCCGTTATATAATCTTGAAGACCTTTTATATGACTTCCCAAAGTGGCTACCTCTTTTCGGAAGGCCTCAATAGAACCTGATTGCTGCTGAGTTTGTTCTTGCAGACGAGTCCGAATATAATCCGAAATTTCTCTAGCCAGAGTCACGTGATCCCTGAGCACAGGAAGAGATGCTGTTGCACGTGTCTCTAAATCAGTAATTGCGCTCCGAATTACCTCTTCTGTAGCATCCAATTTTGCAATTGCTCCAGCGAATACCAAGACCCTTGAAGAGAATTCTGTATGCGTCGCTACGAATCCTTGTAGAGTGGATTTAGCCTCGGCTACATAACCTCGTAGCTCAGCTACTTTTGCAATAAGCACTGATTTACTTTCGGATAAGACGTGATTCACCGCTGTCATTCCCTGCAAAGAAAGACGTAGGTCAGTTGATAGTTGATGGATTCTTGCATTTTCTTCTTCTAGCTCTTTGCATTTCAAATCAAGGCTGCGTTGGAAGAATTTTAAATGATCATTTTCCCCTTTTAGTAAAATAATAGCAGAATCTAACTTTACTCTCTGATCCTCTAAAAAAGCATTTTGGCCTTTTAACTGAGCAATAGAGTTTTGCAGCTGCTCCCCTTCAAAAGCACTTTGCGCAACAAACACCCCAATAACTGAAACTATACCAGCAAAACCAAAGCCTACACCAGTCAGTAGCACCGAAGTGAAAATAGCTAAGGCAACTCCGATAACAGAAATTATGATCCCTGCAATCATAAATGACTGCGCATAGCTTGTGATAGAGCGCCCGGCAAGTGAAGGCACAACAGCGGCGGCGATTGCAGCACCTTCATGACTAATCATTGCTGGTGCCGCAGAAGCAAGCGAAACGTTTGAGGCCATTTGTTTCTCCTGTAAAATTAGATAGGTAAGTTAGCTGTTGGTATGGAAATAACTCCTCTAAGTTCTTGCATAAGTCCTATCAGAGTTGTAAGCCTATCTATTTCACCTTGCACTTCGCGCATGGAAATAGAAGAGCCACCAATAACTGTGGCTGCCTCTTGATCATATCCTCTTCTTTGAGCCTCAACAGCTGTTAACTCTTGATTGAGCTGCTGGCGAAGAGCTATATTTTCTCTTTGGACGTCTTCTAATCGAGCTATAAGTGCACTTCTTGCAGTATCCTGCTGAGCTATGCGCTCAGAGAGTTCTGAGGCCCGCACAACAGCTGCTTGGAGGGAGCTGGTTGTCTCGTGCATAACCCCTGAAAGATCCTTATTTTTTTGCTGTATTATCTGCATGGTTACTATAGATATTTGAGCTGCCTGTTCAATTATAGATTGAATAGATCTAGCACTGCCTTGGCATTCACTCAGTAAGGATGTTGCGGCTAAGTTAAGCCTTGTTTCTAGATCCGTAAAAGAAGTAACCAAAGGAGTTCCGGCTTTGATACCGATTTTCAATTCAGTCAAAGAGGCTCTAAAAGATGCAACAAGAGCCATTAAGGGACTAATCATTCCTTTAACCTCTTCTAGCTCCTGTTTTAAAATAGCATTTTCTCTGGCCATGACTTCAGAAGACTCCTTAAATCCTCGAGTATTTGCCTCGAGAGAGGCTAGGCGCTCCCCATCTACGACCACTTGTACATGACCCGCTGCCCGCTCTACATCTCCAGCAGCTCTTGCAATAAGGCCCGAACTTTTCAGTATAGAAGTTGCAGCTGTATCAACGCTTGCTGCCGCTTCTCTTGCGCCTCGCGCTGCTTCATCTACATCTTCAGCAGCATTTGCTACATTCGAATAGCGAGACCAGAAACACTGGGAAACACCTATAGGAACTGCAACGATTGCTGAAAAAACTCCAACTATCATAGATTGATACCAAACAGCAATCCCAACTCCGGTGAATGCAAGTCCATAGCCAGCTATAAAAGAAGCATGAGCGCAACAATTGGTGACTGACCTTCCACAAAGAACTAAGGACCTTGTAGTCCCCCTTGCCTGTATACCTTGAGGTCCTGGCATCGCTGCATTTACAGGTTGTATTAGAGCTGCCATAAATCCCCCTTCTTACTTAAATTAAAGATTCAATTAAGAATAAGAGAGTAGAAAAAAAAAGATTTAACGAAAAGATTTTTTACAGTTTAGAGAGATTTTTTGCAGGGAGACTGGATAAAGATCTCCGTAGATCCCCAATTAAATTCTGCAGTAAACGTCTTCAGGAGGGTAAAACAAGAGGGTCTATAGTCTGTAAGAGGAAAGCTTACAGTAATAATTCTTGTACGAGGGGGAAGGCTTTTCATCCTATCAGCGAGCCTTTCGATGGTATCATCGGGAAGGCATGTGCCATAAAGATAGAGTACTGAGGCTTTTTGTAAAGACAGCTCTGTCATATCCCCTAAGAAAAAAGAAAGTCTAAGGCTTGGAAAAGCCTTAGAAAGATCGTATCCTTTTAACACAAATTCGGGAACCTCATCGATACCCGAGGCTTTGCAACCATACAAGCTAGAAAGAAAAAACATCCCTCGACCTCTTCCACTCCCTAATTCTAAAAAATGATCAGAAGATGACAAGCCACATTCTCGGGCCATTTGGTCAAGCAGCGTAAGAGGTGTTTCTCCGTAACAGTAAACATCCTTTTCACCCCTATTCTGTAGAAATTTTTTTAAAATAGAAAAAGGAGATGTAAATCGATAGAGCTTTTTCATAGCCCTATCGCTGCGAGCGAATAAGGGATTCGCATAAAAGAGTTTTTTCACCTTTTTCTCTTCAAAATAGTTCCAGCGCAAAACCTGAAACCTTAAGGCTACTAAAGAAAAAATCTCACCAATTAATTTCATAACCAACTGCGGGAGCTAAAAATTGTAAAGGGTCTAATTTTTGTTCTTGCATAGCTAGGTATAGATCGTATGGAGGTCTTAATCTCCCTTCATCAGATAATCTAAAGGTATTCCAGTGTATGGCAAGACTTAAAAGGGATCCTACTTCTCTATGGATTTTCGTGGCATCGAAGGGATCGACATGCACCGGAGCCATAAATATCCTAGGGGAATAAGATCCTATAGGAATAAGACTTAGATCCATGGAACCCCACTTTTTGCCAATGGCTTTAAAGTCATATGGATTATATCCCGTGTCACCTACAAAATAAAACCTCTTTTCGACTGATTCTTTTTTACAGGAGACAACCCAACCAGACCACAAGGTCTTATTAAAATCGCTGATTTTTCTACCAGAAAAATGCTGCGATGGAACCCCGGTAATTGTAAGCTCAATAGTAGGATTAGTTGCAGCTTTAAAAGACACCTGCTCCCACCAAGATAGCTCAATTACATTTTCTATTCCGAGTTTAGTAAACCATTTTCTAACACCCACTGGGACAATCCACATAATATCGGGATACAGTTTATGGAGACTTTTCACAGTATTCTTATCCAAATGATCATAATGATTATGGCTGATAAGGACATAATCAACTCTACCTAAACTCTCAAGTTCTAAAGGAGGTAGGTGCTTTCTTTTAGGACCAAGGCAAGAAAAGGGAGAGCACCGAGCGCTCCAAATAGGGTCAGTAAGAAAAGTAAGGCCCATTACTTTTACTAAAAAGGTGCTGTGGTTGATCCATTGGGCAATGGGAGCCTGCCTATCTAGCACCCTCTCAGGAAGAGGATACTTAAAATCCTCTGGTAGCGGTGGAACAATACCTGCATCATCATAAAAGCCCATCTTCCATAAAAGCACATCGACAAAGCTACGCCTTATCGCTTTTGCATGGGGATTTACATACCTCCCACGGACTTTTTCTGGAGAAACTTTTAATGACATAGAAAACTACTCCCTTTCTGGTAAAAGGTATAAAGTGGTCACCATAATGATTTAAGGAAATTAAAAGAAAGCAAAAGCGCAAAATTTACATTTATAATTTTGCGCTAGAGTAAAATTAAGAGAGCCTTAGCTGTAAAGTCAACGGAACGGAAAAGCTCACATCATCATCACCGCAGTACTGAGTTGGCCCGGGGAAACGGTAAAAATCTTCTATTTGCCATTTGGCCCTTTCTTTAGCATAGAAAAGATAGGGAGCATCTTGCATGTCCAGAAGAGCCTTCTTAATAACAGGCTTTTCTTTTCCATGCCGCAGTTCCATGTTCATAAGACTTACAAGAGGCACCCCTCCTATAGTCCAATGAGAAACTGGAGCTTTCAGGTTACTTACAAAGCACATATACCCGGAGGCTTTTTCATCAAGCAATAGAGCGGCTACAAACCCGAGAGCATAACAATAATGGGCATCGAAGTTCGATGGCATACCCGCCCTGCCCTCATAGCCAAAGAAATGCTGTATGGGGTTGAATTTACCCTTATACGCGCCTTTAGATTTTCTGATCTCAAGCTCTCTTCCAACCGTCTCACTTAAGAGTTTTTCAGTTTCGATTAGAGATAGCTGGACATTGCCATGAGGATCTCTTCCGAGAAGAAGCTGCTTTTGTATCATCTCAGGGAAAGAGGCAAAGCACTCTTTTGAATGCGGTGTTAATGATTTCATAACCTCTTCAACACTCATGGTCTCTTTATTAGCTAGAAGAGAGTTAAGCTCCCCAATAAGCACGCCAATCTCTGGAATAAACTCTACTAGCCCCTCAGGAATGAGCACTACACCATAATTTTTTCCCATATCGGCTCTTTTGCAGATCATATCACAGATGTCTGCAGTCACCTGAGCCAGAGTCATTTTTTTAAGAGCTACCTCTTCTCCTAGAAGTGCAAAGTTAGCTCTAGTGGCAAGAGCGCATTCAAGTGTTATATGAGAGGCAGATCTTCCCATAAGCTTAATGAAGTGGTAATACTTTTTCGCAGAAAGAGCATCTCTTGCAATGTTACCGATCATCTCAGAGTACACCTTACATGCGCTGTCAAAGCCAAAAGAGATAGCCACTTGCTCATTTTGCAAGTCTCCGTCAATAGTTTTTGGAACACCAACAACCCGTGTTTTGCACCCGTGCTGTGCAAAATATTCCGCAAGTACAGCGGCATTAGTATTAGAGTCATCCCCTCCAATTACAACCAGACCATCTAGCTGTAACTTCAGGACATTATCCAGTGATGCTTTTAGCTGCTCAGGTGTTTCGATCTTGGTTCTTCCTGAACCTAAAAGATCGAATCCCCCCTGGTTTCTATAGGGAGCAACTAGTAATTCTGTAAGTTCCTTATACTTATTTTCAACGATCCCTGAAGGACCATCTAAAAAACCGTATAAAGTAGAAGTTGCCTGCAAAGCTTTTAGAGCATCAAAGAGTCCCGCAATAACATTATGTCCCCCCGAAGCTTGGCCTCCGGATAAGACAACACCAATGCGCATAGGAGTAGATATACGCTTACCTGCTCGTTTTGCAAGAAGCTGTGGCAAATTGGAAAGATGGGGGAATTTTTTTTGAACTGAAGTGTCTTCTGCAGATGCTGTTTTCACTTTATCAAATGAAATAGAGTGAAGATCTTTAAGAATACTTGGTAGGCAGGGTGTAAAGGATTGTCGCTTTTTTTGTAGAGGGCTTATCTCGTAGAGCATAAAAACTTCCTTAAGAGTTGCAGTGTTTTTGCAAAAGAAGATATCTGATTTCTTCTTTTGCAAAAAGAGCAACTGCGAAAATTCTTAACACTCAGGAATATTTACCGGAACGTGTAAAGCTAGGCCCCCTTCGGAGGTCTCTTTGTAAATGCTCTTCATATCTTCACCAGTATGACGCATTGCAATAATCACTTGATCAAGAGATACGCGGTGTATTCCATCTCCTTTTAAAGCAAGACGGGCTGCATTGATTGCCTTGATAGCCCCCATGGTGTTGCGCTCAATACAAGGGATCTGTACAAGGCCTGCGATCGGATCGCAGGTAAGACCGAGGTTATGCTCCATACCGATCTCTGCAGCATTTTCGATTTGCTCGTTGGTGCCACCGAGTATGGCTGCAAGGCCACCAGCTGCCATTGAGCAAGCAACGCCCACCTCTCCTTGGCATCCCATTTCAGCAGCTGACAGGGAAGCTCCCTCTTTATAGAGAACGCCAATAGCGCATGCTGTTAGAAAAAACTGGATAATCCCTTCATCGGAAGGATTTTTACAAAACTTTTGGTAGTAGTGAAGAACAGACGGGATCACTCCGGAAGCTCCATTTGTAGGAGCTGTTACTACCCTTCCACCTGCTGCATTTTCTTCGTTTACGGCAAGAGCATAAAGACTTACCCAGTCAAATACTTCAGAAGGGTCTTTAATCTCTCCACCGTGTTGCATAAGTGTACGATACATCTCAGCCGCCCGGCGTCTAACTTCGAGGCCACCTGGAAGGATCCCTTCCTGCTGGCAACCGCGCTCAACGCAGTCTTTCATAACTTGCCAGATCCTTAAGATCCCTGCATTGATTTCTTCTACAGATCTCCAGACCTTTTCATTTTCTAAGATAACTTCGTAGATTTTAAGACCCGTTGTTCTACAATGAACAAGGAGCTCTTCACAAGTTCTGAAAGGATAGGGAACCGAAATGGTATCTGAAGAAGGAACTTTCTCTGCGAAAATGTTTTCATGCTCAACAACAAAGCCCCCACCGACCGAATAATAAATCTTAGAAGAAATCTCTTTTTTATCGACGTCAAAAGCTCTGCATTTCATCGCATTCGAATGAAAGGGAAGTCTTTTTCCTTTGCTAAAGAGAAGATCTTCAAGCGGAGCAAAGTTTATAGGACACTTTCCAAGAACATTAAGAACTCTCTCTTTCTGAATCTGCTCAACTCTTGGTTGAACAAAACTAGGATCTACTCCCTCAGGGCGCTCCCCTTCAAGACCGAGTAGAATAGCGATATCAGTTGCATGTCCTTTACCGGTCATAGCAAGAGATCCATAAAGCTCGACTTGTATAGAGTCGAGAGAGTCGAGCTTACCATCGGTCTCAAGATCTTCAGCGAACATTAGAGCCGCTCTCATAGGACCTACGGTATGGGAACTAGAAGGACCAATCCCTATGGAAAATAGCTCGAAAACACTTACTGGCTGAGACGTTTTTTTTGGAGAATCAATAATTGACATGACTTTGGTTCTCTTTAGGTTGTTTCATGGGTTATTGATATTAATCTTGAGCAATTTTCTAAAAAAAATCAAGGATAATATTTAAATTTTAAACCATACAAGAGGAAAAACAGCTGATGTTTAATTGCTTAATTAAATATTTATACAATAAATTTATTCTAGCAATTTAACGGACCTGCTATCTTTAAGATTTTAATATACTATCTTCAGAGCTCTCAGAAGACAGAGAAAGCTGATTTTTTAAACGGAACCATAGAGCCTGCTGCTCTAGAGCTTGGTAGTAAAACATATCCCGTCCAAATATTAGAGTGCAGTTTTTCTCCCTTGCTTTCTGTAAAAATAAGGACATCTCGGGAAAAGTTTTTATATCCATAGCGATGCACCCTTCACAGATATTCTCCTGAGTAAAGGGCATGGGATCGGGCGTTGTATTGATTAGCACGTCATAGCCCACCAAGTAAAGATCTCTAAGCATACTTAATGAGCCGCCTTTGCATCCGAAACGGCGAGCTAGATCTAGAGCTTTTGCTTCAGTCCTATTTAGGATAGTTACTTGAGCATTTTTTCGAATAAGAGCAAAAGCTATAGCCTTAGCAGAACCTCCCGATCCTATGACTACAATATTCTTACCAGCTAAGGTGATCTTTTCTTCAAGAGCGCCGACAGCCCCTTTTCCGTCTGTGTTGTAACCAATGCTCTTGCCATTTTCAAATACCACAGTATTTACAGCACCTATGCCTTTGGCCTCAGGATCTATGCTATCAAGGCAGGCTAGAACATCTTCCTTAAGAGGCATCGTAACACTTAAACCGGTAAAAAATCTGAGTTTGTAGATATACTGAAAGAGCTCTTGCAGCTGCTCTTTTTTGATAGGGATTTTCACATAGACCCCATTCCTATTACATCTTGCCATTTCAGGATTATGAAAAGAGGGCCCAAGGCTTGCTTCTACGGGATAGCCGATCACACCAAATACTTTCGTCTTCTGATTGATCTCTCTATAACGATAGATCGCTAAAAGATCTTGCAAGCAAAGCTGGCCAGGAGCTGCATCCCCTTCTAAAGATACATAATTCAAATAGCTACCAACTATAGGGCTTAAAATTCGGGTAATTCTCCCCTCATCACCCATGCAGATACCTATGACATTTTCCTTTTGCTGTGAAGATTCCTTAACCCACTCTAGCATTCTTAAAGCATCTAATGATGATCTTGCCATTGTAGCAATTTTATAGATGTCTGCCCTATGTAACTTCATACACTGGAGAATTTCTGTTAAATGGACAGGGGTTTTTTCAAAGTTATGATAGGAAGAGATAACCTCAGCGCAGGAGAAAATTTTTCGTACAAGATCATAGAGGCTCTCAGGAGCATCATACTCGAGATCGACAAAGTCGACCTTCAGTTGTGCAAGCTTTTTCCAGATTTCTTCCTGCTCTTGGAAAGAGCCTGAAAAACCTCCTCCTTGGGAGGTTTTTCTAAAAGTTAGGAGAACCTTTTTATTCCAGTTTTTAAGAAGATCTTTTAATTTACCAAGATTTATTTCTGCAAAAAAATCAAGTCTGAGCTCAATGCCGTCTACATCATCCCTCATTGCATTAAGTGAGCTCTTAGCCATTTCATAAGTTGGCCCTCTACATACACCGAAAAGCATAAGGTGATCCTGTCTGATTTTTTTTTGCAAAACTGGATTAAAAATACTAGAATTTCTGTTTTAGGGAAAAAGATTTATAATTTTTTAAAAAAGACCGAAAAGGTACTAGACACCTAAAAGCGGTTTCGCTTTACTGTGAACGTTACAGAGGGATTTTTTTTACCCAAGAGAAACTCATGATTATAACGATTAATAAGAAAGCCAAAGAATCCGATGTTGATAAGCTAAGAGCCATGCTGGACCAAAACGGACTGAGGCACTGCCACTCTGAAAACGAAAGGCATCAAGTACTTGGTGTGGACAAAATTGGGTCTGCAAGTCTTATAGAGGCTTTAAAATCCTGCCCTTTTGTTGAACTGGTCATCGAAACAACAACCCCATTTAAACTCGCTAGCCGGCAATATAAAAATACGAAAACCGCCATCCACATTAACGATGTTATCATTGGAGGCAATGATATCGTCCTTATGGCCGGTCCTTGCGCTATAGAGAGTCTAGAGCAGCTGCTAACAATTTCTGCAGAAATGAAAAAACTTGGAGCGAAAGTATTAAGAGGGTCGGCTTATAAGCCAAGAACCTCTCCCTATAGTTTCCAAGGTTCAGGATTGCAAGGACTGAGGTGGCATAAAGAAGCGCAAAAAGAACATGGACTTCTTATTGAAACTGAAGTCATGGATGTTCGCGATGTAGAGATTGTTGCCGAACATGTTGATATCGTACGTATTGGAGCGAGAAACATGCAGAATTTCAACCTATTAAAAGAAGTCGGCAAGTGCTCAAGACCCGTTATTCTTAAAAGAGGGATGTCAGCAACTGTCGAAGAGTGGCTTATGAGCGCAGAATACATTATGGCCCATGGCAATCACAAGGTCATTTTATGTGAAAGAGGGATCCGCACCTTTGAAAACACTTCTCGCAATACCCTCGATCTCAATAGCGTGGCAGTTGTCCAGAACTTATCACATTTGCCAGTGATTGTCGATCCAAGCCATGCAGCCGGAAAAAAAGACATCATACCCCACCTTGCCAAAGCTGCGGTCGCCGTCGGCGCCGATGGCCTATTGATTGAAGCACACCACGACCCCGCAGGCTCCAAGTGCGATCCCCTCCAAGCCCTACTTCCCCATGAGCTAGCTGATCTCTGCAAAGAGCTAAAGCTCATAGCTCAAGCAATCGGGAGAAATTTTTGAAATCATGGATGTACAAACACATCTACCTCTAAAGCACCACTTCCTGCAAAAACTACCCTCTGAAGAGTTTACTACAGAAATTTTCTTGAAGGAAGATCTTTTACGAGACGTAGAGTTTTTTATAAAAATAAAAAGTTTAGGATCCTCCTTTGTTCTGATCACCGATTCTGTTATAGAAAAGTTGTATTCTGAAGCGGTTATTCAATCTTTTGGGGTACAAAATATCCCCCTAGATCAGATCATTATCTCAACGGATGAACAATACAAAACAAGAGAGACTAAAGCCTATATTGAAGATAGACTCCTAGAACTTCGGAAAGGTAGAGATACCGTACTCATCGCCTTTGGTGGTGGGGTTGTAAGCGATATCACAGGCTTTGTAGCCTCTACCTATTGCAGGGGTATTCCTTATGTGACAATTCCCACGACACTCTTAAGCATGGTAGATGCAAGTATAGGAGGGAAAACCTCAGTAAATATCGGTCCTTATAAAAACATGATAGGTACCTTCTATCCCCCAAAGATCCTTGCCATGGATCCTCAGTTTCTCAACAGCCTCTGTGATATTCAGTGGAGAAATGGAACGGCCGAAATCATTAAGTATGGACTTATAGCAGATGCCGAGATCATCACAACGCTTACAGATAAATTTACTCAGTGGCAAAAAAGGGATCTTTTGCTTGTTACTGAAATTACAAAAAAATGCATAGAGATCAAGTGCAACATCGTATCCAAGGACCCTAAAGAAAAGGGCCTTAGAAGAGCGCTCAATTTTGGTCATACAGTCGGACATGCAATCGAGAGCCTAGAAAATTACACCCTGGGGCATGGGGATGCGGTAGCTATTGGCATGTGCATGGAAAGCTATATCAGCATGAGCCTTGGCAAAATCTCAGCACAAGATCTGTCTAAAATACTAAATCTTCTGGTGATGTTCAAATTCCCCCTTAAACTCTCTAAAAAAATCTCGTTAGATAACCTAGAGGATCTTATGAGCCTCGATAAGAAATCGACAGCCGAAGCAACCCGTTTTGTAATCCTTCAAGGAATTGGAAATGTAGACTCCTGCCATGGGGCTTTTTGCAGAAGTGTCAATCATTCCCTTTTAAAAGAAGCGTTCGAGTGGGTCAACTCACTATGAAGTCTCTAGTTATCAAAAAAAGCACTCTTTCCGGAAAGACAACTATCCCCTCTTCGAAATCCCATACCCTAAGAAGTCTGGTATTTGCACTCATGGCAAAAGGAACAAGCCATATCACAAATCCCCTACATTCACCCGATACTTTTTCTATGATCCGGGCTATTGAATCCCTTGGTGCTAAAGTAGAAAAAAAACAAACTTCCTTGCAAGTTACGGGCACCGCAGGAATCATTTCTTCTTCAAGTACTATCATAGATGCCGGCAACTCAGGGCAAGTGCTCCGCTTTATCGGAGCGCTCGCCCCCCTCATAGATACCTATACAGTCATTACCGGAGATCATTCCATAAGAGAGAGTCGCCCAGTAAAACCTCTAATTGACGGGCTCTTGCAACTTGGGGCTTTTGCAACATCGACAAGACTCAATGATAAAGCCCCTATCATCCTGAGGGGGCCCTTAAAGCCAGGCGTTGCAACAATCGAGGGAGACGACTCTCAACCCGTTTCAGCGCTTTTGATCGCAGCCTCATTCGTTAAAGGAAAAACTGAGCTCTATGTAACAAACCCAGGAGAAAAGCCTTGGATAGACCTTACACTTCATTGGATGGACAAGCTCGGCATTAGATACTTCCACAAGAATTATGAGCATTACATACTACAGGGAAATGCCTGTTACGATGGTTTTGAGGTTTCAATCCCTGGCGATTTTAGCTCAGCAGCCTATCCAATAGTGGCAGCTCTTGTAACAAACTCTGAGCTTACTCTTGAAAACATCGATATGAATGATGTCCAAGGGGATAAAAAACTAGTAGATGTCTTTTTGCAAATGGGCGCAAAAATAGAAATCGATAACACAAAAAAAACGCTTACTGTAAAAAAAGGCCCCCCCTTACAAGGGATAAAAATCGATGTTAATGATTTTATCGATGCAATCACCATTTTAGCAACTCTCGGATGCTATGCATCCGGAGTAACAGAAATCGTAAATGGATCTATTGCTCGAAAAAAAGAATCTGATAGGATCCAATGTATTGCCCTCGAGCTTAAAAAAATGGGTGCCGACATAGAAGAAAGGCCCGATGGTCTTATTATTAAAAGGTCCCCATTACGGGGGGCTTATCTAAAGTCTCATAAGGATCATAGGATAGCCATGTCTGTTGCCATCGCAGCCCTTGGCGCTATTGGAGATACCATTATCGAGGATATAGAATGCGTAAGTAAAACCTACCAGAATTTTGCAAAAGATTTTCAAAAAATTGGATGTCACATCGAAGAGATAACAACTAACCAGACGGCCACTGATGGCAAGTAACTCCTTTGGCACAATTTTTACCATTACTACCTGGGGAGAATCCCATGGGAAAGCAATTGGTGTCATTATCGATGGGTGCCCCTCCGGACTTGAGCTCTCAGATAGTGATATAAATAAAGAACTCTCGATGCGAACGCCAGGCAGATCCCCCTACACATCACCACGCAACGAAATGGATATAGCTGAGATCCTATCCGGGGTATTTGAAGGAAAAACTACTGGAGCTCCTATCTCGATCATTATTCCTAATAAAGATGCTGATTCTAGCAAATATGAACCAATCAAAGATCTCCTAAGGCCCGGGCACGCAAATTTCACTTACCTAGAAAAATATGGCATTTTTGATTACCGCGGAGGAGGCAGGTCTTCTGCTAGGGAAACTGCTTGTAGGGTGGCCGCCGGCGCTGTCGCAAAAAAGCTCCTTAGCTTTTATAACATCAAGGCCTGCGCCTACATCAAAGAAATCGGTGGCATTACAGCCCCTGAACCAGATTTCTCCGACATAGACAGCCTTAAACTACAAATACGACAAAATCCTATTTTTTGCCCGAATACCCCCTCCTCTGAAAAAATGATGCAAAAAATTACAGAGACCCTGCAGCTAAAAGACTCCCTGGGGGGTATCGTTGAATTTGTAGGTACACAAATTCCTCCAGGCCTTGGTGATCCAGTATATGAAAAACTCGAAGCCAATTTAGCCAAGGCGATGCTTTCTATTCCCGCATCAAAAGGATTTGAACTGGGATCTGGCTTTTCAGCCGCTACAATGAAAGGCTCCGAGCACAATGATGAATTCACTCTTGATGAGCAAAAAAAAGTCAGAACCTTAAGCAACCATGCTGGAGGAACTCTCGGAGGAATCTCCACGGGGATGCCTCTAGTATGTAGAGTCGCCTTTAAACCGACATCAAGCATAGGCAAAGCTCAATCAACTTTATCGATCGATAAAGAGCTAAAATCCTTTGCTATTCCAGAAGGATCACGCCATGACCCTTGCGTTACAATACGAGCTGTTCCCGTTGTCGAAGCAATGGGAGCTATTGTGCTAATTGATGCACTATTGCTTAATCGATTAACCCGAATGTAAAAATAGCATCCCTAGAAATAGGGAGAATTTTAATAATTTATGATAATAAAAATAAGAAATACCCTTAAAGTTGTTTTCCCGAATCAAAGGTTATCCCAAAGAGGAAAGGCTGAAATAATCCGCATCAACCACTCTACCTCTGAGGTTCTTTAAAATTTTATAAGAATTTTACTTTCAAAATCTGAAAAAAACATTCATATAAGCAGATTTTCTGGGAAGATACGCATTTTTTAGATAAACTCGATGTTCCACTTTTTTATGAAATTTCTCAAATAATTGTTTAAGATCTTATCCATGGAAACGTTAAAATACCCGTCCTAAACCATTGAAGACAAGCTATTTATGATCGCAAATGCCCTGGATTTTATAAAACTATATAACGATCTATTTAAATATTTAATCGCATC
>Ga0118677_10007030_pt1 | contig 18794 bp, 18 predicted proteins | sample AliMusrvi5mmetaG_FD_86154 | JGI IMG/M metagenome (GOLD analysis project Ga0118677, IMG submission 86154) | reverse complement strand
GGCCCAAGAATTATTGACGACGTTCGAGACGGAAATTGGCGAGGTCGCGTTGATTCCCGGCACGGGTGGGATTTTCGAGGTGCGTTGCGGGGGCCAGGTGCTATGGTCGCGCAAACAAGAGGGGCGGTTCCCCGAAGCCAAGGAGTTAAAACAGCGGGTACGCGATCAAATCGCCCCGGACAAGCCTCTGGGGCATTCCGATTCCCGCTAGATTGGCAGGCACCGTCAGTTCCCCCCCTTTGCAAAAGGGGGGTAGGGGGCGCGACGATGGCTAACGATTAGAATCGTGTGGTCCGCCTGGTTCGATAAACGCCCCGACGTTTTGCACTGGCCGGTCTGGACCCATGTACGTTGTGGTTGACTTGCCGGGGTCGGGATCAATCAAAGGCCCGACGTTGCGGACTACCTCAGGTTTGCCCCGCGTCATGGGGGGTTGGGGCAAACTAGGGTAAACCACTGAAGGTTTGCCTGACGGTGGCAGCGACGGGTTTTTTTGGGCCGATTGGAGTTGGGTTAATCGTTCTTTTACTGCGGGCGGGGGTTGGGTTTGCATCCCCGCACCCGCAATGGCGGGGGCGGTTGGCGGAATAGATGCGTTGGGAGAGAACCAACGGCCTGCAAAAAAAGCAAAAACAATCAATAGACCAACAACTACATGGTTTATTTTCATAGCTAATCCGGGCAAAGTCGAAAAGTAAATGAGACCGGCTAAGTTTTAAAAACCGGGCCGGTCTAAATTTGCCAGAGGGTCAGCGTTGCTGTCAATGCCATACGTCTATCCGCGTGGCAGTGCAGTAGCCATTTTCCAGTTTTGTGTCGTCCACCACGACAAAAACTTTCTGCTGCGTGGCAAACGCCAATTGGGCTTGGTCGACCATCATTTGGGCGATGCTCTGGGTGGCGTAGGTTCCATCGCAACTGAAGGACACCCACTGGTCGGGGCAGTTAGGCGAGTTGCTAAAGGAAGTGATCGGATTGGCCAAATAGGCCATGCAACCACCCCACATCAATCCGGTTGCGGGCGAGGGCTGCGGTGTCGAACTCAACAAGACGGCATTGACGTAGGTCATCATCGAACCCTGCACGGCAAAGGCCGGTGTGGGCAGGGCCAAGACGGCAAACATCACCAGTGCAGGCAAAATAGATTTGCGTATGTTCATTTTAATGACTCCTGTGGCTTGAATGATAGCGCGGGAACAACTTCCCGCTGCAAGTAAATAATAAAGGTTCAAGGGATTGTTGCAACAATATTTATGCTTCCCATTTTTATTTTTCAGCTTACCTACCCCCTTGGATGATTGATTTTATCACCCGCTTCCAAACCGGCTGTACCTTAAATTTGGCAAAGTTGGCGGTGACGGTTTGGGCGGCATTCATTGTGACGGTGCATGAATTCCCGTAACCGCTGCAAGCCCCGCCCCAGCCGGTGAACTGGTATCCGTTAACGGGGATGGCGGTCAGTGTGACTGCCGACCCAGTGGCGAAACTCGCACTGCATGTCGCGCTGCACACAATCCCTCCCACATTACTGGACACGGTTCCATACGTGACGTTGGCATTGCTGACGGTTAGGGAAAATACATTCACCAGAGTGTTATTAATTAAGGTAACGTTAGTCTGTGCCAATAGTCTGCCGTTCACTGACGCACCTGATTTAAGAGTGACTGCTGTTGCGGAGAGAACGGTACCCTCGACGTGTGCGGTTGTGCCAATTATAGCACCACCGGCAACTTGCCAGAATACATTCCCGGCTAGTGCGCCACCGCTTAGGACAACTTGTGCCCCTGAACCCATGGTTAAATCACCTGATATCTGGAATATCCAGACTTTATCGGCTGGGCCTGCCAGCGTCACAGTGGAATTTATTAAAACATTAGTACTCCATTTGTAAAGGCCAGGGGCTAAGGTCCTACCGCTAAGATCGCCTGCGTACAGTTCAATGAAATCAGGTAAAACTCGTCCGGCGGCATCTGTATAAGCCGTTCCCATGTCGCCTATGGCGGTGGTCAGGTTAGCGGGCGTAGGCGAGGCATAGTTGGCTGCATATATTTTTCCCGTGACTTGGGTGGATGTTGAAAACATACCCGATGAGTCAAGGGTTAATGCCAATCCTGTTATGGCTGTCGATGCAATTGGGCTAACGCCTATATTTCCAGTGATTATGGAAGGTGGGCTAGTCGTAACACCTGCCTTTGACAAAATGGCAAACGGAGCTGCCGTACCCAAGTTAACGGGTACGGGATTCGCCGCCTCAGCCAATTGGAATGCACCAAGCGCAATCAGAAATAGCCCTAAGAATGGGCTGATATACTTTTTAAGTTGTAACTTGTTCATTTTACACTCCCGGTAATTGTTCAGTCCCCCCCTGTCTTTTCCACTGGAAAGGCAGGCAAATCAAAAAAGACACTGCGATAACGATCTGTAAATAAGGGTATCTATAAAATCAAACCTGGTCTGTACGATTTCGCACATAAGCCGAATGGAAATTTGCACACCCATCATTTTTTGATGATTGATTTTATCACCCGCTTCCAAGTCGGCTGGTGAATCTTGAACACGGCAAAGTTGGCGGTGACGGTTTGCGCGGCATTCATCGTGACGGTGCATGAATTCCCGTAGCCGCTGCAAGCACCCCGCCAGCCGGAGAACTCGTATCCGCTGACCGGGTTGGCGGTCAACACAACATAACTTCCGCTATCATAGTACTGGGCGCAAGCCGTCCCACAGTTTATGCCGCCGTAATTACTGGTAATCATTCCATTTGTAGGGTTGTTATTGATGACGGTTAGCAAGGTGTTTGGATTTGGCACCTGATTAAAAGGGCTGTTAAGAGGGTTATAATTTTGCGCCGCAAAAATTGCCCATGCCGTCGCAGCCAAACCCACGCGCTCGGGGATGCACTGATAAGGCGTTTGCAAACATTGCGCAGCGGGGGCCAAGGTGTCGCCGTTTTGCAGAGTGCTTGCCACCAAGCCAGAACCATCGCCGAAAGGTGCCGTTGCTTGGGCCTGCGCGATTTGGGCGAGATATGTTGCCGCTTGACTGGCAAAGCTCGAATCCTTATAGAGTTGATTGACATAATTCATTAACTCGGTCACCTGCCCGGTAAACTCCCAGGCAACGCCATTTACACCGGAGACTATATTGAAACCCGAGTAAGTGATATTGGCGGCAGTCACGGTTTGAGCAAACTTGTTCACGATGCACTGGACAGGCTTGTGCCAGTCAATTGCCTTGGCATAGCGTGGGGAACCCGCCATCGCCAGGGTGGTGAAACTATTGGAATCTAGAAAGTCGTAGGTATTGATTGTGTCATTGCCTTTCGTGGGCCCGTTGGGCTGGATGCCAGCCCCAGTGGTGTTCGGTGGGACAGTGCCGGCAAAGAAACAGCCACGGGTGGAATCGTACATTTGCATGACAAAATCACCCGCAACATTCGCCTGGGCGGTCCAATAGTTCGCTTGTGCGGTATTTCCCAACTGTTGTTCAGTAAACGCCAATGTCGAGAACGCGGCAAAAATGTCTGCGTTGTTTTCAATGGATTTGCCTTTTTCCAAAGGTTTTGGGGGGGGCGCACCCTCATCAGGATAACCGAGGTAATAACCGCCATAACCCGTGTTAGAGGTATCCAGCAATTGGTTGACAATCCACTGCCCGATGGTTGCCGCATCATTAAGATAGCGAGTATCTTGAAAGCGATTGTAAGCCGAAATCAGCGACAGGATGGCAAACGCATTGTTTCCACCCGTCGCACCGTCTAAGATAACGCAATAGTTTGACGGAGCGCAGGTAGTGGAACTGAAACCCGCCACTCGAATATCGCCTTGCTGTCCTGCGCCTACTCCCTGACCACTGAACAAGGCAATATCACCGCTTTCATAGGCATTGTGCAAACCCATCGGACTGCTGGGGAATGGCGGCAAATAATCCCCATGGTTGTCATGGGACAGTGCGTAGTCCATTGAATCTGCAATCAATTTGGCATTGACCAAATCTGTGGGGCTATCCTGCGCCAACAGTGCGAGCAGGGTCAAGGCAGATTCGTAAAGGCTTGCGATGTTCTTGTTGGCTTGGTCGATGGGCACTGAGGTTTGGGGTGTCACCACACCAAAGGTTTGGGTGCTAAGCGGCAAGCCTAAGACCGATTGTTGTTTGGTCGGCACTGGCTCAAAGTGGATGTTGTCCAATAACAGGATGCCGCCGTTGGGAGCATCCAGGTTATCCGTTTCCACCGTGAATAAAACATTCACGGAAGCCAAATCTGCTAGTGTGACGTTAAACGCTGCCAAGGGAATGGTAAGCGTGGTAAAAGTAGTGCTTTGTGGGATGGTGATAAAATAGGTCATCGTATGGCCCGCAAAGCCAAACAATACACGAAAACCATTCGGCGTGGGCGAGCGTACATCAAAGACCAAATAAGTTGCACCCGTCAAATCGTAGCCTTTGCTTACAAAGGTAGTGCTAAATAAATTCTGCGGTTCCACAAAACTGACCCCAGACCAACTAATCTGGTTTCCAAATCGGATATAAACCACGGTATCCCGTTGGATATCCAAAGCATTAGTATCTGAAGAGCAACCGTTCGGCGAAAGGGCAGCATTGACGCAGGCGGCGTTGAGGTGAATCGTCGGATAGTCTCCCATCCAGCCGGACGGGAAACCATGGTTATAGGCCGAATCGGCATCTTGATAAACGTAAAATGCATTTTGGACCGCCGAGGTTCTCTGCGTGAGTACATTATAGGCTGCATTAAGATTGACGGCAGCCTTCGCTACATCACCTATTCCAATGATGCCGATCAATATAAAACCCTGAAATACAGACGAAACATAACGGTAAACAATTGGGTTTGAAACTTTCACGTTAATTTACCCCTAAGGTGATTGGGCTTATTGCCCGTTTCCAAATCGGATGGTGAATTTTGGGCTAGCATCCCCACGCCCCTGCTTGGAGCCTGTACTTGCTATTTTCCCCCATGTTACCCACCCCCTTGGATGATTAGTGAATTTATCACCCGCTTCCAAGATGGCTGGCGAATCTTAAAGGGAGCAAAATTGGCGGTGACGGTCTGGGCGGCATTCACGGTAGTCACTTTGCATGAATTCCCGTAACCGCTGCAAGCCCCGCCCCAGCCGGTGAATTCGTATCCGCTGGCCGGGATGGCGGTCAGCGTCACTGCCGTCCCGCTAGAGAAATTCGCACTACATGTCGTACCGCAGTCAATTCCTCCCACGTTGCTGACGATGGTTCCGCCGGCACTATTGGCATTGCTGACTGTTAGGGGCGTTGGAACGGCGACGAAACCGTGGGTATTGCCGTTAAAATCAATATATGACCCTGCAAGCTTCCCACTGGCATTGATACTAGCGATACCGATACTAGTGGCTACCTGCAAATCCAAGGTAATGAACATGCCATTACTATATACGACGGAATTAAATGCCAAGGTGGTTCTTTCATTAATGATGTTTTCATAAAACCCAACGGCCTCCCCGTTGCTAAGGATCGTTATAGTGGTAAAATCGGATCCTGGCGCATTCAGAAAAGTGAATGTACCTTTGCTATAGACGAAACTAGAATGGGTAGGCCCGTAAGTGGCATACCCTGCGACCTGCCCACTGGCGTTGATGCTGGATGCCCAGGAATAAGTCGGTATCCCCAATGGATCGTAATAACTGGGGGTACTTATCGGGTCCAAGATCGTGAATACGCCGCCGCTAAACAAGAAGCCTTTTGGATAGTTGATAAAGCCCCAGGGTCCTTGTTCCCCATGTCCTGCTTGATATAACGCACCTGCTACTTGCCCACTATCGTTGATACTAGTAAGCCGGGTACTCACAGACCCTGGCGCGTCTAAGATAGTAAAACTGCCACCGCTGTACACAAAGCCGTGATTAAGCTTGGATGCGTCAGTATAAAAACCTGCCAGATGTCCGCTGGCATTGATGCCAGCAACATAGGTATCCATGGATCCTGGCGCATCTAGGGTTGTGAATGCCCCGCCGCTATACACGAAACCGTGGAAGACACCTGTGGCGTCAGAATAAAACCCTGCTATCTGGCCGCTGGCGTTGATATTGATGCTGGTGCTGATGGTTTGGGTGTCATACGCAACGGCCCCCGGCACATCTAGGGTGTTGAACGCGCCGCCGCTATACATGAAGCCGTGTTCATGGGTGGCTGCGTCAGTATAATACCCTGCAACCTGCCCTCTGTCGTTGATGCTTGTGGGAGTGGTACTCATGGCCCCCGGTACATCTAAGGAGGTAAAGGCATAATCGGCCACCGCAGGCAAGGCCAAGAAACTAGCCATGATGAATGCGATGCTTAATAATAACTTGTCCATAAAACCCTCAAATTATAAGTTTTTGCTGGTTTGCTGGTTCCCAAGTTCCAGATATTGCCGTTATACACAAGTATCGAAAACCCGTCATTCCGGCATGGATCGCCGGAATCCAGATTACAGGGATGTGCATCTGCGAGTTGGCACATTACCTGAGCCAAACACTTGCGCAACTTACAAGTTACCATCCATGGCACTGGATTCCTGCATACCTGCTGGAATGACGGCAGTTTTGGTTCGGCGGAACATGGATATAGCGTTGAGAGTCCCAGCTTGGACACCCATGCAGGAATCCCGTGCTTCATTATTTTCCCGTACCTATTACCCACTCCCTTGGTTGATGGATTTTATCACCTGTTTCCAAATCGGCTGGTGAATTGTAGCCGTTCAGCCCCCGCATTTCCCTTACTGCCTTTAAGTTAAGCAAGCATGGTGTGCAAGGATTGCCTTGCGATGGTTTCAAACCCCTTGTAAAACCGGGCAAGGCAAGCCTTGCACTCCCGGCGCTGGCAAATTGAAACCCTTAACTTAATGGCGGTGCGCTTTTTCCTGAGAACGTGGTGATCTTGGCTCGGTCACCATTTGATTATTTTAATGATTTTAATGGGGTCCGCGACTTTCTGTCCTCGCCTCACGGTCGGTTTTGGCTTTTGATAAATGAAAGCTACTCCTTTTTTCAAGCTTGTCAATCAAGAACGTTTTGCTAAGGATTTATAGAATGCCTGCCGGCCGCCCCGCATTGGGCTTGAGGAAGTCGATAAAATCAGTTTCGTCGGGCAACATCTTTTCCGTTATCCGATAAATGCTTAAATATCGGGCGCAACTCAGAGAGACGCACACGGCGGACTTAGGCGTATTGATCGTTCCCATGCTCCGGCGTGGGAATGCAAACCCGACCGCTCCGGCGGTCATCGACGCAGAGCGTCAGGGACGGCGTTCCTACGCTGGAGCGTCAATGCCATTAGTTAAATACATTGAGCGTGAAATCAGCCCTTGACGGAACGCCAAGCCCCAGCTTGGCGGGCAGATTGCCGATGCCAAGCTGGGGCTTGGCGTTCCGATAAACGCTTAACTTAATGGCAGTGACGCTGGAGCGTGGGAACGATCAAACTTGTACAACTTATTTTTTGACAGGCCCTTAATTCCGCAGAACTCTATATTCAAGCATCACTTCAAGCCTGCACCCGCCGTTCGCTGGCTTTCCAACCATTCGCGCACCACAACGTTGACGCGTGTCTGCCAATCTTTCCCTGTGGCCCTTAGTGCTGCCAGCACGTCTTCATCAAAACGGATGGTTACCGGCACCTTCAAGGGGGCAATTTGCGGGCTGCGCAAGCCTCGCCTTTCAGCCAGTGCGGACTGCACGGCGGGGTAACCCCCATCCCTCACCACCGTTGCGTTTTGCCAATATGCCTCGACTTGCCCCGCGTCGTTGGGGTCATAAGGACATTCCAAGTCTTCCGCTTGCTCAGGCGCTGCGGCGATGGCAGCCTCAATCTCCTCCGGGCTAACGGGAAATTTCCGCAAAGTAACTTCTGGATTCATGGCGTGTCGCTCGTCTCAGGCTAATGACATGCAAGGCTTCACCGCGCTCGCAGTAAGTCATATGGACCACTTCGCCGCGCAGCCAGCCGATTAGATTGATGCGCTGCTCGCCATAGGCTTCGCGCAAGTCGATTTCAGTGGCGACAGGGTTGTCGAAAACCGCCTCGCAACCCATGAAGTCCATCCCGTGGTTTTTGAGATTGCTTCGCCGCTTCGATTCATCCCAAGTAATCATCACTTGATTGTCATGGCAAATATGGACAAATGCAAGAAAATTGTTCTGGTTCCCAAGCTTCAGCTCGTAGGGTGCAATAGCGAAGCGTATTGCGCCGAATGGGCAGATCATCCACATACGGGGCAATACGCGGCAAGCCGTTATTGCGGCCTGCGGCCCTACGGACCAGCCAGAAGGAACGCCAAGCACCAGCTTGGCTTTTGCGCTGGTTCCCAAGCTCCAGCTTGGGAACCTTTGCTTTTCAAGCTCTAGCTTGCAGTGACTCAGGAAGCTGGAGCTTCTAACACCGCGTTCCCAAGCCGGAGCTTGGGAACGAGCAGAAATCCGGGCCATGGACGGTAACCACTCGGTTGTGCAAATGCTTGATTCAGGTAACATGGCAAAACTTTTCAGCTATGATATGATGAGTCATGCCTGATAGAAAGATAATTGACGAAACCCACAAAATACCTGACAAGCGCGGCAATGGTCTATTACGGCGGGAATTATGGGTTGATAAGAATGGCAAGATCACTCGCTACAATTTGGCTTATATCAACCACAAGTTGCACTTTGCGGATAATGGGCGAGTGGTTGGCTACGACAACCAACACGGATATCACCACCGTCATTATTTTGGTCGCGTCGAACCCATCGACTTTGTGAGTTTTGAAGAAGTCGAGAAACGATTTGAGCACGATTGGCTTATACTGAGGCAGCAACTATGAAAATACTGACTATTAAATCGGCAGAGGAAGGAGCGTTCTTTGATCGCGGCCGCAAATTGGCCAAGCTGGCCGATCAAGGGGCCGTCATACCCGAAGAGTGCATCATTAGTTTTGAAGACCCGTCTGAGATGCTAAAACTTTTGTCGGCGGCACGGTTGGCACTACTTAAATCCATCAAAGAACAGCCGGGGTCAATCACTGCACTATCCGAGCGCTTGCATCGAGACCGTAGCGCAGTTAAGCGGGATGTGGACGAATTGGTAAAAGTCGGCATTGTAACGGTTGAGTCGAAAACTCTACCCGGCCAAGGTCGAATGAAAGAAGTAAGGGCCGGTGCACAGAAACTCAGGCTCGAAGCAGAGATTTTGTAAACCCATGCGCTTTTTGGATGTTAAAACCGCCGCGATGACATCGGAAGATTTGGAGCAGCAGAATAAGGATGCGCTGGCTTCAAGCAACTCCGCGCCAAAGGGATGAACCACCCGGACATGGCGAAGATTGAAATAAAATTGCGCGGCGCGGAACAGGGGAAGCGGTAGCCATGTAGGTTGGGCAACGGCGCCATCGTTACCCAACACATCCCAACGCCGAATCATTGACACCATTCATGTCTTTCGTGGACGATTCTTTGCCATAGCCACAACAAATACGAAAAGAGGGCCGACAAGGATGTCAGCGCTCCCAGTTGGGTTGCCAAAATGAGAGTCGCATCGTTGTTTCCTGCGAGTACAAACACCCCCGGCCACGATTCGCCAAACAGCCTGCTACAAATCTTCCGGCCTCAACCCGGTTTTTTTGGCTATGCGCTGCAACATGCCACCGCCAATCTCTTCACCTTGATGAAAGGCGAAGACAAAATCATCGTAACCCTGACGTTGTAATACCCTATGCGAACCATTCTGCCTTTTTATTGACCAACCTATTCGCAATAAGGCCGCCAGCACTTGTTTGGCCTTTGCGCTTGGAAAGGCACTCATGCGGCAAACAACAAATCCAACGCTTGCGACACTTCGCCGTGCTCAAGGCGGTCGGCAAGAATACGCAATGCCAAGGCTTCTACTTTGGTGATGGCTTGTTCGCGTGTGTTGCCGTAAACCATGGCACCCGATAGTGCAGGTATTTCCGCTATCCAGCGTCCATCGGTTTCCTGTTCCAGTTCAATTTGATATTTTCTGTTCATGTCAATACCTTCGCCAATCACTTTGCCAAGCTGGGGCTTGGCACTCCCAGAAGGAACGCCAAGCACCAGCTTGGCTTTTGGATGGGATGTTTTTTATTGGATATCACTTTATCAGCCTTTTCCAAATCGGCTGGTGAATCTTTAACACGGCAAAGTTGGCGGTGACGGTTTGCGCCGTACTCATTGTGACCTTGCATGAATTCCCATAGCCGCTGCAAGCCCCGCCCCAGCCAGTGAACTGATACCCGCTGGCCGGGGTGGCTTTCAGTGTGACGACTGTCCCGCTGACGAAGCTAGCACTGCATGTCGTGCCGCAGACAATCCCGCCTACGTTGCTGGCGACGGTTCCGCCAGTTTTATTGGCATTGTTGACAGTCAACGCAAAGGAAGGAATGTTATTGTTAATCAGCGCAATCACGGTCATGGAATAAGGTGCGAAGCTTACCGTGAAAGCGGTCGCTGCGTTGTTCAAAGTAGACACTGCCGGGCTTGGACTGCCCGTTCCAGTGTGGGCCGCCATGTCCTGCGGGATACCGTAGGTGGTCAACGTGGCATTGGCTTTTGGCGTGAAGCCGTTCAACTGGATGCTTGCTGCTTGGCTGGCAGTAGGGCTTTTATTGATGACCAATAAAGAAAGGTTGCCATTGCTGCGTTTGGCTGCGTAGACCGACAGGAGGCTATAGTCACTGCTTGCGGTGACGATCTGATCACCCCCCCTGGCAAAACCCGCCATGACTTGCATGGCGTAATAGGTGGGGTAGAGATCATTTGCCGGGGACATGATGCCGTAGTCACCATATTGCCGCCAACCGTAAAGTGACGCGTTGTTGTTGTTTCCGGTCTCCTGGCTATTGCGCAAATCCCACCACATCAACCCGTTAAATTCCGTCTGCATGATGTTGCCGAGACTATCGGCGAGATACAAGCCATTGACTAGGCTGGTCGTCTGTTTGCCGGGATTGTAGGAGACGGAGTTGTTCTCGGTGGCGACAAGCTCCACGTTCGCAGCCGCAACACCTAGATAGTCGGTCAATTGTTGGCGCAGCCCTGCGGCAGCGGTCTTCCATCCTTGCGCTGCTTGCAATAGGGCAGCATCGCTTTCACTACCGGGTTCTTCCTCATAACGGTGGTAAATCACGAAGTCCGGCATCACATTGAGAGATTTCAGCGTGGTCAGCAGAACGGGTGTCCAACCGTTGTGGACAACACCAGTGCGCGGGTTGGTCGCCGGATGGTTGGCGTTGTTCGCGTAGGAATCTTCGCCATCAATCACGACTACGCCGACCTTAATGCTGGGGTCAACCGCCTTCATTTGGGCAATATATTGTTGGGCAAGCTGGGCATAGGTGTAGGGCTCGTTTGGGATGGCGTGAGTGTCGTACTCCCACGAGCCATAGTTCTCATTGCCAATTTCCCAATATTTGAACCCGTATTGATGCGTCACGTTGGAATAGCGTACCCATGCGGCCGCCTCCTGCGGAGTGCCGCTGCCATAGTTGACAGTGATGAAGGCTTGCGCACCCGAACTGAGGGCGACATTGGCAAAGCCATCAAAGTTACTAGGCCATTGATAGTTGGATTTGATGTCAGTGTTAGTTTGCCAGTTATATTGGTCTGCTTGCGAACCACCCGGAAAGCGCAGTGCTTGGTTGTTGATCGCCTGCAACAGGGAAATGCTTGCGGGGGTGTTGAGCGCCCCGTCCCACACGGCTGTGTTGACACCGAACAAGCGGTTATCCACCGTCCGTACCACTTGGTTCGCGTTGACGCTGAGATTGACGCTGGCGGGGGGCGGTGTCGCTTGCAGACTGATGTCATCGACATAGAACGGGGGTTGGGCGCTGCCGCTTCCCTCTTGCAGCCAAAACCCAGTCATGTTGCAGGTGTTGGCGACACCTAGGTCGGCAAGGGGAATGGAGACCTGCCGCCACGCTCCGGCTGCGATGGAACCGCCTGCAATGTAATTATTGAGTGGCAGGCTAACTTGAGCCGCCGCCGAGATTTGGGCGCTGACTGAAATGGTGGGTCCGGCCTGGGCACCGCCATTCACCCAGAAGTTCAAGCTGGCATAGGGCGAGGTGCAAAAGGCTGTATGTTCCAGTCGAAAGCCTGCCCAAGGTACTGTATATATCACCTGGACGCTGTAACTGCCAGTGTGGACATAATCAGTCGAACTGAAATTCGTGGTGGTGCCCCACGACCAATTTTGCCAGCCGTTTTCCAAGGCATCATCATAGACGGTCTGATCGCCTAAAGCCCAGCGCGGAGTCAGCGACAGTGCAATACAAAGGCAAAAAAGTATTCGCAACTGAAACATAACCCCCCTACGGACTGTAGGCTTACCAAGGGTCAAAACCAAATCGGAAGTTAAACCAGTGTTGCCTTGCATGATTTTTTCCTTTCTCTAAATTTGCTGACACAACTTCCTCCGAGCAAAAAAAATGCCGTCATTCCAGCAGGGATGCAGGAATCCAGTCACAAGGACGTGACGCTTCAAGCCTACAACAAAGCTTGCCATAGACCGTATTTGCCATCATTGTACGCTTAATCCCGGCATCTATGCTCCGAATGACCGGATGGAAACCCATGTATCGGCATCTCGGGCTTTCTATTTTCCCTCAAGTCAACCCCCCTTTTGGATGATTGATTTTATCATCCTTTTCCAAACAGGCTGGTGAATCTTAAAGGGAGCAAATTTGGCGGTGACGGTTTGCGCCGTACTCATTGTGACCGTGCATGAATTACCGTAACCGCTGCAAGCCCCGCCCCAGCCGGTGAACTGGTATCCGCTGACCGGGATGGCGGTTAGCGTGACATTCGACCCGCTAGCGTAATTCGCACTGCATGTCGTACCGCAGTTAATGCCGCCGCTGTCGCTTTTTAGCGTGCCTCCCGCCGTATTGGAATTTGTCACTATTAGATTTGGTTGATACGTTGGGTAAAGGTATGCTTGAACAGTCTTCATATGATCGACCATGTTAGGACTTTTTGTCATGAAGTAGGTGAAGTCCTTCGAGTTGTCCTGCTGTTGGAGCGCATTGAATGCCGAAAGCGCAATATACGCTTCGCTTAGGGTTTCGAATATGTTCTTGCCGTCAGAAGGCACAATCCCAGAATATGAAATATCGTTCGCCATGGGGCTTGTGGCAACGACAAATCCGAAAGGATAGGCCGAGCTTGAGCCGTAATAATAACCTGCGGTGTCGCCCATCAGCGCGTTGATCTTCGTGAACGTCGTGTTAAGCGTGTCTTGGTCTAGATCAGGAAGCACGTTAAGCGGGATAAAAAATGCATGAGGTACACCATTTTTCACTGGCGACAATTGTCCACTGATGTTCGGAGGGAAGTAGTTTTGCACCCATCCCTGTGACATCGCGTCCGAGAGCGCTGGATAATCTATGCCTAGAAATGTTCCATAGGCAAGATGACCCTTGTATGAAGGCACAAGCGAAGCCGTGCTGTAAGGAGTTCCGGTGACAGGCACTCCCGCAAGCGATCTTACACCCCAAGTGAACATAGGGTTGAACCAGTCGGCTTCCTGAACAGTTATTCCGTTCCAAGTGGCCGCCCCTCTTAGCTGGGCGCTAGTGAGAGCCTTATAGGTCACAAAATCCACAGAACCTGAAAAATAGGCGATCATTGTGGTCAGCCCGCCTTCGTTGACATAGATATCACACTTCCCTGCCAGCGCATTCGTAGAAGCATCCGCCACGAGTGCCTCAATCTTCTTTCCGGTAGAGGATTCCGTATAGATGAATGGCGAGAAGTTCATTTTCGAGTATATTGCCCTTGCCTGATTGGAAAGTGAGGCTAAGTTGTTGTCAAGTGCCCACCCGTCAACTATCACGAGCGACATATAAAACATTGAATTATCCATCGAAGGGATTGATTGAGGTGAATCGTGATATGGGAACACGTCATTTCCCAATGAATCGGTAACTTTATAGTAAGGATAAAAAAGTCCGCCATTGTATACTTGGAGGTTGTTGTCCTGTAGAGTGTTTACGGTATTCAGCGTTGTCGCTATCTTGCTTGCCGCTTCGGTCTTTGAAATCTTGCCCCTCTCGGCAGCAGCGATATAAGCTTGGAGAAGAAAACCCCATTCTGTGGGATTGGAGTATCCGTACCTTGCCCTGTCCCCAATTTTGTATGCGCTAAGTGGTAAACCATACGAGGTAACTGCGGTGGTACTCAGAAAGTAGTTGAGATGGGTATCTAGTATTCCATTCAGTGTTGTGTATTGTGCAGGAGAAAGGGTCGCAGAGTACGATACCCCAGAAAAAATTATCAAAAACAGCAAATATACAAAGCAAACCTTGACTAATTTCATGATTCACGCCATTTAGTTACTAATATTATGCGTACAGGAGTAGCAATGCCCGCTTTACTGGTACAAGCAAGTGTTGATGCTCCAACCCTAAGGCAGAAAATCTTATGGGCGTTTTCCATTGAGTGCGTCTATCTTGGCTTGGGCATCAGCGTTGCCCTTCTCTGCGGCCTTGCGATACCAGAAGAGTGCTTGTTCCTTGTTTTTCTCCACACCATGACCGCTTTCATAGAGGTTGCCAATGACCAAATAAGCCCTTGGCTCCTGCCATTGGTCGGCGGCTTTGCGATACCATTTCATTGCTTCGACGTAATTTTGCGCCGTGCCACGACCAATCTCATACAACAAACCCAAACTAATCTGTGCATCGCTATTACCCTGTTCAGCCGCTTTACGAAACCAGTTAAACGCTTGTTTGTCGTCTTGAGGGACTCCTGTGCCTTGTTGATAAAACAATCCAAGCCCGAATTGAGCAAGTACAGTTCCCTGTTCGGCCGATTTGCGAAACCATTTTATTGCCTCTTGTTGATTTTTGGCTAAGCCTTCACCATTAGCATAAGCCAAGCCCAAATTGTACTGCGCACCTTTCTCACCCTGTTCGGCGGCTTTGCGAAACCAATAGACCGCCTGCTTTGCATCCCGTGCGATACCTTTTCCCTGTTCATAAGCAAAGCCTAAATTGGTTTCCGCGTTTACATAGCCCTGCTCGGCGGATTTACGAAACCATTCTACGGCTTCATTGTCATTTTGGGGAGTTCCCCAACCATTCTGAAGATGCACACCAAGATTGAACTGCGCTGTTGCATCTCCTTGATCGGCAGCTTTGCGAACCCAGAAAACCGCTTGCTTGTCGTCCCGCAAAACCCCACGGCCCTGAAAATAAAAAATGCCTAAATTCCTCTGTGCTTTTGCATTTCCTAGGTCGGCGGCTTTACGATACCAATTATAAGCCTCGTCGTCGTTCTGTTTGACACCCTTGCCTTCTTGATAACTCAAGCCGAGATTGTATTGCACTTCCGCCAGCGACGAATATATGAAGGGGGGCCAGTCATTACTGGCAGCTTTGCGCCACCATTCGAACGCAAGTTTGTCATTCTGGGTGACACCTAGACCCCACTTATACGAGGAACCTAGACGGAATTGCGCTGCTGGAAACTCTTGTTCGGCAGCCTTGCGATACCAGATGAAAGCTTGTTTGTCGTCACGGGCAACGCCTTGACCTTTGGCATACATTCCACCCAGATTGAACTGCGCAATAGCCCATCCTTGATTAGCCGCTTTGCGATACCAATTCAACGCTAATTTGTCGTTTTTCGAGATACCTGCTAACCCCTCAGCATACATTACACCTAGCATTTGTTGCGAAAATGCATCCCCCTGTTCGGCAGCCTTCTGACACCAACTGAACGATTGCTTGAAGTCTTGGGCAATGCCTTTGCCCCCTTCTCCATACAACGAACACAGGTGTTGCTGGGCTCCCAGATTCCCCTGCTCCGCCGCTTTGTGAAAGAACTTGACTGCTGATTGGTAGTCATCCCTTGCTTGAGCTAGATATCCGGCTCTGAAATCATTAGCCCCCGCAACATTCTCCTCACCAGACTTAAGTCCTAAATCCAAGAGGGATTTGGTCCACTGCCTGATTGGCAGCGGACTAACCAGATCATCCGCGTCTACCTGGCCTAATGGGGCAAATAATACAATGGCTAAAACTAGGTTAGCCGTTTTGTTTATCATACTAGACCTATTGGTTTAATGCTAGAAACTGTGACATAATGCGAGTATCCCGAATATGGCAAAACGAAATCCGGGGCACCTGAGCGCTGAACCCTGGATTATGCTTTATTTCTTAGCTTGCCATGCGGGTTTTCCATACCACTCGGGTACGATTAAAAGTGATGCGAGAGTGCAAGGCTTGCCTTGCAAGGGCGCATACAGGCAAGGCAAGCCTTGCACTCCCTGCCCACCACTGGGTTGTGTGCAACACTTTTAATCGCACCCATACCGCTCTGGCTGTTTGGCTATTGGCAACCGGCTATAGACAACCAATTCGTTATCGGTCCTACATCTTGATAAACCCCATCCGATCTTTGATAAATGACATGATTATCCACAGACGAAAGTTGTAGATTGGTGTTGGTGGTGGAATAGTACCGATAGAAATCATCACCTGCTATTGCCGTAGAAGTACCGGAAGGGGCAAACAAGCTGGGATAGATCCTTTCCGCCCAATTGAATAGGCATTCGGTTGCGTGTGGAGGCGGAAGTGGAACTTGTTGGCATCCCGCTTTGAGCAACCAATCAGACAGCGAACCCACATCCTGCAAATTTCCATCCGGCCCCATAAAATAGACATGGTTATTGACGGTGGAAACGCCTACATAAGAATTGCGTGCTGCATAACGGCGATAGTTATAGGTGCTCCAAACTGCCATCGGCGAACCTGTCGGAGCGAGAAGAGCAGGGTAGGCTTTTTCCGCCCAATTTAATAGGCACTCAGAAGCAAGCGACCAACTGGATTTTGGGACTGCATATAAACCTGTAATTTGCAATCCGGGAGTCTGAATTGGAGTAACCACGCCGGTGTTCACATCCGCCCGATAGAAAACACTAGGGTTGTCAACGTCGGCAAACACTAAAGTGCCATTATCACTCCAACTTGGGTTTAGCCCCTTGATGGATGGGAAATCCATCTGCTTTACACCCTGAAAGTTATAGACGGTAACAATATTGTTGGGTTTGACCAGTGCCAGCAAAGCGCCATCCGGTGAAAAAAACACTGGGCTACGGTTAGTCGCGCCGGGTGTGATGCTTTGACCCGTATCAGATTGACGGGACAAATCATACGCCGCAAGCGTTACGCTATCCTTCCAGTACCAAAAACCATCAGGATTATTTGTTGACCATGCCATAGGAACTGGCACTGGAAATGAGTTTCCATAGCCTGGCCCCTGTTGAATGCCGTTTTCGGCTAAAACGTATTGCGAAGGAGTCCCTCTGCGATTGGTTAAAAACAACAAATGTTTCTTCCCTATTGAAACTGATGGATTGCGATCAACCCCGCCACCATAAGGGTCACTAGTGAGTTGGAAGGCATTGCCATCGGCGCAGAGTGCGAAGATAAAATGGCGAGTTCCGATGTCCGCATCAAAATACAACAACCCATCTTGTCCGTTGGGGGGGAAATAGGGTGAAGCCGGGTTGCTAAAAGGCACGGAGGGTGTCTGGTCTAGCAAGATAGGTTTTCCTCCTTCTTTGTAGACCTGATACAAATGGGTGGGTGCGGAGGTAGAAGAGCGAGCGCTGATGATGACACTGCCCGTCTGCCAGAATTGGTTACAATTTACATCGGCATGGGCTGCCCCAAAGTTAGAGAGAGCAATTAAAGGGATCAACCATTTAACGTTTAACATTTCTTCACTACTCCTAGAAGCAATAGAATTTTTTTGTCGTTTCCATGCACCGGCGCACATCGTTTTAAACAAGTCCTACCTAGCCAAAAATGCAATCATTCCAGCAGGGACGCAGGATAAATCGGCAGGACAGCCGATTTGCACGGTTTCACCGCCCGAAGGGTTCGGAACATGTATTTCCCGAATGCATCCAGAAGCTAGGTGAGTAAATGTTTGATTTTATTAATTTCAAGCCCATAGTTTCACCTCCTTGTTGACTGGATTCCGGCAATCCATGCCAGAATGACGGGTCTCCAGCAATTGTGTGTAACGGCGACAGCCGGAACTTGGAAACGACCAAAAAAAGCCAGATTGACATAGTCCACCTTTGCAACAGAGGCACTGATGGCAATCCGGCTTTCCCATGATTATTTTTTGATTTTAATGGAACCCGTGACTTTCCGTCCCCGCCTTACGGTCGGGTTTGACTTTTGAAAAGAAGGCTACTCCTGTTTTTTTTTCCTGTCAATCAATAACGTTTTGATAAGGATATAGATTCAGCAATTCTCATTTTGGCAAAGATTGTAAGGGCGGGTTTGGAACCCGCCCCTACGTAGGCAATTTAATTTCGAATTATCATTGTATTACGAACAGGATGCGGAATGTCGAATCGTAGGGGTGGGTTCCAAACCCGCCCGGTTTTGTTCAAAATGAGAATAGCTGATATAGATTGCCTTTCGACCGCCCCGCCTTGTTCGGGTAATATTTACTTGCTATGACAGTTGGATTCTCATTAAGATTTGAAAGAACTTAATCAGTAGCTTAAGAATGGTGGAAGCGTATGACAAGAGGAAGCCGGATTCCAATGCTGTTAAAATAAGAAACCATAAAATCGGAGTTGTACAACGAACTGCGCTCTGAATTAGCCACCAAGGAATTTGTCCGCGCGATCAAGAGTTTGATTTCCGGCCATATGATTTGTATAAACTTGTGGAAATCCCGGATTCTCATATTCCCAATGTGCAAATGAACGACTCTAGGGGGAGGTTCAGATAGCATAGCCCAGTC
>Ga0118677_10007027_pt1 | contig 18801 bp, 16 predicted proteins | sample AliMusrvi5mmetaG_FD_86154 | JGI IMG/M metagenome (GOLD analysis project Ga0118677, IMG submission 86154) | reverse complement strand
CCCATTGCCGCTCATCGGGGAGCAACTCCACCGTAGTCGCCCCGTTGCCTCACCGTAGTACATCTGATCGCCGATCAGATGGCCCCAAGCGACATTCATCGTCGGAAGGGGTGATGCGATGCGGGCAACTACCTGCTGGACAGCGCCTCCAGGAGCTCTTCGAGAGATGGGGCTGCTGCGCGGCGAGGTGAGTGGTTTGCTGAGGCCGCCGATGCAGCGCTTGGCGTCATGATCGCTTCGAACTCGATTGAGCACATTCGGGCGTCACGCAACCGGGGGCGCAACGCGCCTCAATCTGGATTGCGCTTGAGCCTCTGTCCCATAAGGAAGGCGAAGTTCTCCGAGTAGAACTTTGATCGCACTGCTTCACTCGCGTCGCCGAGCGAAGCTTCGAACCGCTCGAGGGGCTTGCGGCCCCCTTCGACGTGTGGATAGTCCGATGAGAACATCACGAGGTCCTCTCCACCCTGCTCGACGATCCAGCCGACATCCTCGGTGGGATAAGGCGTGAAGCGGATCTGCCGCTGCACGTACTCGCTCGGTCGCATGGAGAGGTTCTGGAGTCGCTCTTCGTGGCGCGAGAACGCCTCGAAGGCCGACTCCATCTGCCGCGTCCACGAAGGCACCCAGATCGCGCCCTGCTCGATGACCCCGACCCGAAGACTCGGGAAGGCTTCGAAGATCCCGTCGAAGATCAGAGTGGCGAGCGTCTGGGCCGGAGGTCCTGGTATCCCCATGTAGTCGACCGATCGGAAGTTCTCATCGCCACCGTGGAAGTCGTGAGGGATGGGCAGCCCGTTGACGAAGTAGCTGGGATCGACGAGAGCACCCGTACCACCGACGTGGAACACCACGGGGAGATCGGCCTCTTCGGCGCGCGCCCACACGCCGAAGAGGTCAGTGTGGCTCGGCGAGAAGCCTGGGGGGCAGCCCGAGGCGACGAGCAGGGCATCAGCGCCATCGGCGATGGCCTGATCGACGGCCTCGACGGCACGAGCCGGGTCCACCAGCGGGATGTAGCACGTGGAGAGCAGCCGTTCATCCACTGCGCAGAACTCGAGGATGCCCCTGTTGTGCGCCCTCGCTGCTGCGTACGCGAGGTCGACGTCTCCGGCGTGCTCAAGGTCGTGAAGGCGACCGTTGTGGAAGGTGTTGAAGACCAACTGGCTCTGGAACCCCAGCAGGTCGAGCGCTCGCGGACGATCTTCGGGGAGGAACGCTCCGGTGGCGGCGAAGTTCTTGCGGAGCATGATCTCGTCGGCCTCGACGGCTCGGTACTCCACAGATCGATGCCGCTCAGCCAGCTGGTCAAACGACGCCAGCAGGTCGCGCTGCTGGTCCTCGGGGCTGCCCGTCTGTCGAAGCTCGTTGCCACTCGAGTAGGCCAGCACCGGGAGGCGATCCCTGAACCGCTCCTCGGCGTGGTCCCGCAGCCACATCGGCGTCTCCATGATGTGAGCATCGGCATCATGGACAACTCGGTCCCCTGCATACGACATGGTGCCCCCCGGCGTGCCTGAGCGGATCTGCGATCGCGAACCAGCATGCGAAGTGTACCGAAGCAGCCAGAATGGGATTGGTCGATCGCTGCCTTCGATGCGTAGTGGGCCGAGAACACTGAGCTTCACCAAAGCGCCCGCTCCTGCAACCTTGGGCCTGCTCAGGATCAGCGCGCTCCTGATTGGCGTTTGGGTGAGTCAACTAGCGGTGGTAAGGCGAAGGAAGGCATCTCGCCGCGCCACTGATTGGGGGCCACTGGACCTTCAGCTGACCCTGAATCGAATGGAGAGTTCCCGTCTCGGCGGTCTAGGACCCGACGGGTCAGACCAACTCGACGCTCGGCGATCGAACTCGGTGGTGTATCATTGGTGTATGGGACGCACCAACATTGACGTTGACGAGGATGCCTGCCAACTCGTCATGCATCGCTACCACCTCTCTACCAAGCGTGAGGCGGTGAACTTTGCGCTTCGTCTCCTGGCCGGCGAGGCAATGTCGACTGACGATGCCCGGGCGCTGCGAGGATCTGGATGGGAAGGTGACCTCGAGGAACTCCGTGCGGGTCGCTTCTCGTGATCCTTGTCGACTCGTCAGCCTGGATCGAATTTCTCCGCGACACGGGTAGTTCGGTCTGTCTGCGGGTTGACGAACTCCTCGGTACCGACATAGCAATCTGTGAACCTGTCTGGATGGAAATCATGGCCGGTGCTCGAGACGATCGACACCTTTCGGACCTCCGCGGTTTGCTCGCGACTGCAACCCTCTTCTCAACCGAGCCAGCCGACTTCGAAGAAGCCGCGGCCCTCTACCGCAGCTGCCGCCGGAGCGGAGAGACTCCACGCAAACTCATCGACTGTCTGATTGCTGCGATCGCGATTCGTGCCGGTGCCTCGGTTCTCCATGTCGACGCAGATTTCGACGTGCTGGCTCGCCATACTGGTCTCAACTTGGCCTGAGTCGACGCCGCTCGAAACCTGAAGATTCGCCGCCGAAGGGTGAACACGCGAACGCGGAAGGTTGAATCCCAAGATGCGAGAGGGGCCACGCTGGCGCTTGTGAGGACCTCTCAGGAAGGGAATGACAACTGCGCTGCTTGCGCCAAGAGCGAAGCTCGATCCGCGGGAAGGATGTATCCCGCAGCGATCGCCCGGTCGAGGTCGGAGGTGTAGCGGCTGACGTAGTTGGCCTTCGACCTGTAGAGAGCGTCCAAGGTCTGTGGACTCAACGGCACGGTCGACCCGAACAGGCCGCAGAGCTGGCTGCTGCCCGGCGGTGGTGCGCCGCTCAACGTCGAGACCGGCACCTCCACGGCGGGGGTGCGCACCCCTCCTCTGACGTTCCCGTGGGCGTCAAGCGCCAGAGTGGGAGGGTCGGCGGATGAAAGGGCGAACGGTGCCGGCCTAGGTGGTTGCATTCCATCGTCCACCCAGTGCAGGAAGGCGACAAATGCAGCCTGGGCCACCTCGTGTTGTGGTCCTGAGTTGACAGGCGTGGTGCAGCCAAGGAAGTCGGCGCCGACCCCCAGTTCGAAGGCATCGGCGTGGGAAGTACCCGCCACTTCCCATGTCCGGATCCTCGCGGTGTTCGGCTGCCGTGCTGCCGCGTAGCCGAGCTGGATGAGGTCCGTCTGGGTCTCGAGCATGAAGACAGGAATGTCGAGGTCAGTCCGGATTCGCACGTCGCCGTCGATTGCCGAGGTGACGTTGTTACGGCCGAACGGAGCGGCCCCGCCGCCGCGCGAATGGATGAAGATTCCCTGGTACGCGTGGTCGAGCGGCTCAACGGCGTCGGCATAGGTGGTGAGGTAGAACGCCGACTGGGACTCTCCGATGGCGACCACGTGGGACGGCCGAAGCCCCCCGAGGGCCGACGGTGCGGGGGATCGCAACGCCTGTCCGATTTGGGCGAACATATCGAGGGAGTACTGATCTCCGGGGTGATGCAGGCTCCCGTAACGGACTGGCTCCTTCTGCTGCAGTCCGGGGCTTGACCCCGAACCAAGCAGTGCTTTTCCGCCGTTGACGGCGAGCGCCTGCGAAGACACCGCCACATAGGCGGCGCCCGAGTCCATGAGGGCAGGATCGAGGTAGTCCCAGTCGGGGGCGGACTCACCGGCCGACACGTTCATCCACTCCACGACAACGTTCCCGTCGAATTTCGCCGGGTCGTTCGGGCGTCGCACGATGATGCGTGTCCTATAGGGCGCCGATCCGGCGACGCCGATAGTCCACTTCCCGTCGGAGGGCATGGCACGGCCCTTGAAGGCGTAGGCGGTGCCCGAGGCGAAGTACTCCTGCTCAACGTATCCGTGAGCTGTCAGATCGGTGGGATTTGCCGACAACGGATCGATGATGTGCCCGGCGGCCGGCGGCCGGCTGAACACTGCCGGTGCGCGCCAGCCAGTCGCCTCTGTCGCTGACGTCGTTGAGGAGAGTTTTGCCTCGCTGTCACATGCGGCCATGGTCGCAGCGACGACCAGGAGGACAGCGCTCCATCGGCTCGTTCTCCTCGCAGTGCGGTGTTTCGCGGTGCGTTGCTGTTCTGCCATGTGATCTTGCGCGATGTCGTCGATACCCGGGCCCCCTTTGAGGGCGTGCCGCTTCGGGCCGATTGTGGACCTAGAGCCCATCGACGGCTATCGGAGTAGGGGAGACAGTTGTCGGACCGTTACCCAGTTCGCCGCAGGTGTTGGCACCCCAGCACGCAAAGGTCCCGCCTGTAAGGAGCGCACAGGTGTGGCCCCCGCGAGCAGCGATGACGGTCATCTTCGTCAGGCTACTCACGGCCGCCAGGAGTGCAGCTACCACTCCCCTCCAACGGGACCCACCCGGCTCGACACGATTTCGAGACCACGATGAGGGCTTCGGCGACGCCTGTGTCGCAGTGGTTCACTGGTCCTCATGGAAAGCTTGTAAACGCTGATCGAAACCTGGAGCGCTTGACCGGCTGAGAATGCTGGTCGAAAACGGGAGCACCTGATCATCCCCGTTCTGTTTCACACGGAACCGAAGGCTCGTCACCTGAGGTTCAACGTGAGCAGACGGGAGAAAGGTGCACACCGACATGGAGCAATGGAATGAGATCCGGCACAAGGTGCTGGTCGAGAAGGTCTCGAAGCGCCAGATCCGACGTGACTATCGGATCGGATCAGAGACCCTGGACAAGATCTTGGCCAACGCGGAACCCCCTGGTTATCGCCAGAGGTCGCCACGAGCCAAGCCAAAGCTCGGCGAGTTCATCGGCATCATCGACCAGATCCTGTTCGATGACCGTGACGCGCCGGTCAAGCAGCGCCACACGGCCAAGCGCATCTTCGAGCGCCTCCGCGACGAACACGGCTACGAGGGCTCGTCGTCCCAGGTTCGAGCGGCCGTCGCTGACAGGAGGCTGCACTCTCGAGAAGTCTTCGTCCCCCTGAGCCAGCCCCCGGGCGAAGCCCAGTTCGACTTCGGCGAAGCAACGGTCGAGATCGACGGAGCGCGCTGCAAAGCGGCGCTGGCGGTGATGACCCTTCCTTACTCTGACGCCTTCTTCGTCTCGGCTTTCCCACGCGAATGCACCGAGACCTTCCAGGCCGGCCATGTCCGAGCCTTTGAGTTCTTCGGCGGCGTCCCGACCAAGACCGCCTACGACAACACCTCGATCGCCGTCACGAAGGTCATGGGCGGCTCCGAACGTGAGCTGACGAGGGAGTTCCTGCGGCTCGAGAGCCACTACCTCTTCCGTCACCGGTTCTGTCGGGTCGCCCGAGGCAACGAGAAGGGCCACGTCGAGAACCTGGTCGGCTACTCGAGGCGGAACTTCCTCGTCCCCGTCCCGGCGTTCGACTCGTTCTCTTCGCTGAACAGGCATCTCGAGGATCGCTGTGAGCGGGACCTTGACCGCCAGGTCCGGGGCAAGGGGACGTCAAAGCGGGAGCGCTTAGACGACGACCGAGCAGCGATGCTGGAGCTGCCGCCTGAGTCCTTTGAAGCCCGGCGGGTCGTTCAGCGCCGAGCCAACTCGCTGAGCCTCGTCCGCTTCGATCGAAACGACTACTCAGTCCCGACGGCGTTCGCACACCATGAGCTGACGATTCTTGGCGGGATCGACGAGATCTCCATCACCGCAGCCGACGAGCTCGTCGCCACCCACCCCCGTCATTGGGGCAAAGAGCGCGTGACCTTCGATCCTGTCCACTACCTGGCCCTCCTTGAGCGCAAGCCCGGCGCCTTCGACGCTGCCAGACCGCTCGAGCGCTGGGAGCTTCCTGACTGCTTCTCCCTGTTGCGCCGACGCATGGAGGCCGAGCGGGGACACAAAGGCACGAGAGAGTTCATCCAGGTGCTGCGCCTCATGGAGAACGCAAGGGTCTCAGAGCTCGCCCGAGCCATCGAGGCAGCCCTCGATCTCGGCACCGAGAACCTCGACGCCATCCGGTTGATCTTGGAGCACCGCAGAGAGGCACCGATCCCTCTGTTCAGCCTGGACGGCCACCCCCATCTCAAGTCCTTTGCCATCGAGCTGCCCGACCTCACTGCGTATTCCACCCTCACCGAACAAGGAGCATGATCATGAAGTCCCTCGAGTCAACGTCCACCGTCCTGCTGCGCCATCACTTAAAGGCGCTCCGTCTGCCGACGATCAGCGCCGAAGCTGAGAAGGTCGCCGCCCAGGCGGCGAGCGACAACGTCGATCACCTGACCTATCTCTTGCAGCTGACCGAGCTCGAGCTTTTGGAGCGAGAACGTCGGGCGGCTGAGCGCCGGCTCAAGGCAGCCAAGTTCCCGACGATGAAGACCTTGGAGGACTTCGACTTCACCGCTCGACCATCGGTCAACAAGATGCTGGTCGCCGAGCTCGCCAGATGTGAGTTCATCGACAAGCGAGAGAACGTGCTGCTGGTCGGCAACCCCGGGACGGGCAAGTCTCATCTGGCGACGGCCCTCGCTGCGCAAGCCTGCGCCAAGGGTTACAAGGTCCGGTTCTTCCGAGCCACCGAGCTCGTCACCACGCTGATTGAGGCCAGGGACGAACGGACGTTCCTGCGACTCAAGAGTCAGCTGGCCAAGCTCGATCTGCTGGTCTTGGACGAGCTCGGTTACGTGCCGGCCACCAAGGTCGGCGCCGAGCTGCTCTTCGACGTGATCGCTACCGCCTATGAGCGCACGTCGATGATCGTGACGACGAACCTGCCCTTTGAGTCCTGGACCGAGGTCTTGGGCTCAGAGCGGCTCACTGGCGCCACGCTCGACCGGCTCACCCATCGCTGCAAGATCATCGAGACCAAGGGCGAGAGCTACCGGCTCCACGACGCCAAGGCTCGAACGAGGCGGGCCCGTTCAGCAGCACCCGCCAAGCTCATCGACACGATCGAACCGACCAACTAACTTCACCAACGAGCGCTCCCGTTTTCGACCAGCGCGCGCTCCAGGATTCGATCAGCATTCACAGATCGGGTGGAGTCGGCGCATAGCGACGACGTTACATGGGTGAGGTCGCGCTCGCTCAGGTTCTCCCTGAGACTCGCTGCCAATCGCGTGCTTCGGTGGGCGCGCTAGAGGAAGTAGAGGCGTTGCAGCGGGATGTCGTCCTGGGCCTCGAAGTGGAGCTGCTCGCCGTCGAAGGCGACGTGTGCGGTGGACGGATCGACCGTGACCTGACCCAACCGACCGTTGCGAATCATGGCCGAGAGCCTGATGTCCCGACACCCTGTGACCGGGACCCGACGTCGTCTTGTCGGCCAGGGGTCTGACTCGGCTTCGGTCGCCGCGATGTTCGTGAACAGCACTGAGAGCTCGGCGGGTGCAGCGCCGAGACCGCCGAACTGCGGTCCGTAGACGAGGGGCTGGGCCAGCTCGGTGGTGGCATTGGGATCGCCGAGTCGACCCCACGCTGGCAGTCCACCCTTGATGACCAGTGCCGGCTTGGCCGCAAAGGAGGAAGGCGACCAAAGCACGATATCGGCCAGCCGGCCTGGGGCCAGGCTGCCAACCTCCTCGCTCAGGCCATGGGCTAGCGCTGGGTTAATGGTCAGCTTCGCCACGAAGCGGAGCACCCGCTCGTTGTCATTGGCGCTGGCATCGAGGACTTCACCGCCAGCTGCACCTTTGGTGAGGGCGGCGACGGCGAAGGTCCGTCGCCAGTTCTCGCCGGCACGACCCATGCCGAGAGCATCGGAGCTGGTGATGGGGATCACGCCAAGGTCGTGGAGCAGGTTCTCAGCCCCCATTGTCTCGGCACGGACTCGGTCGCGTGCAAGCGCCAGGTCGCCGGGCACGTCGGGATTGAGTCCGTGGACGCTCACGATCATCGCGAGGTGCTCGGCCAGGGCATTGACCCCGTAGGGGAGCGTCGGGTTGGTCGACGATCCGATGATGTGGTCGACGCCGGCGAGCCTGAGCACGTCGGGAGCGTGACCGCCGCCGCAGCCCTCGACGTGGAAGGCGTGGACCACCCGACCGTCGGTGACAGCGATGGTGTCGTCGACGGTCAGCCCCTCGTTCAATCCATCGGTGTGGAGGCAGACCTGCACATCGAATTCCTCAGCCGCGTCGAGGGCGGTGTCCAAGGTGCGCAGATGGGCGCCGGTGTCCTCGTGGACCTTGAAGCCGCACACCCCAGCCTCGAGCTGCTCGAGGAGAGGGTCGCGCCGCGAGGAGGAGCCCCGGCCAAGTACCCCGACGTTCACCGGCCAATGATCGAGCGAGGCGTACCCCTGGCGGAGCACCGTCGGCGAGCCCACGCCGACACCCCACATTGGGCCGAGCTCCTGGGTCAGGACCGTGGTGATCCCGCTCGCCAACGCTGCCTCGAACACGCGCGGCGTCATGCCATGGACGTGGGTGTCGATCCCGCCTGCGGTGGCGATCAGCCCCTCACCCGGGATGACGAGCGTGCCGCTTCCCACCACCACGTCGATACCGTCGGTGATGTCGGGGTTGCCGGCACGACCGACCGCCATGATCCGGCCGTCGCTGATGCCGATCGATGCCGACCTGATCCCAAGGAGGGCGTCGATGACGAGCACGTTCGAGATGACGACATCGCACGACGCTGAGGTCCGGACCGACTTCATCTCGATGCCGTCTCGCCCGGTCCGGCCGAAGCCGAGCAGCAATTCGTCTCCCACCAGACGGTCGTCGTCGGTTACCTCGACGACGAGGCCGGTGTCACCGAGTCGCACCCGATCGCCCAGGCGAGGTCCGTTGATCGCTCGGTCCACCGCCGGGTCGTTGGTGCGGCTCACCGGGTGCGCTCCTCGTCGATCTCGCCCATCCGTCGACGAACTGCGTCACCTGGGTCATTCGAGTCGGGAACTTCGGTGTCGAGGAAGCCACACGCGTGAGCCGCCTCGAGCGCGGCCTCGAGCGCTCCGGGAGCGTCGAGCGGACCGTCGACGAGTCCTGCGAAGCCGACGATCACGCGCTCCCCACCAAAGGGGGCGAGCTCGACCGTGGACGAGGTGCCCGGGTCGAAGCGCACGACCGACCCTGCAGGGATCGCCAGGCGGCGCCCATAGGCCGAGCGGCGATCGAACCGGAGGCGGGGGTTGACCTCGAAGAAGTGGAAGTGTGACGTGACGGAGATCGGTACCTGCGCCTCGTTGATTACCTTGATGACGACAAGGTCGTCGAACGTCACCTGCCCGGTCGCTGACGTCGTGATAGCCCCTGGTGCCATGTCACCGAGGTGGCCTCCACCGATCGGGTCGGGCACGGTCACCAGTCTGGAGCCGTCCGAGAACACGGCCTCGACCTGCACCTGGGTCACGATGTCGGCAACACCAGGCAGCACGTCGTCGGGGCCGAGCACGTTGCGACCGACCTCGAGGGCTTCGGTGACGCTGCGTCCGTCGCGGGCGGCCTCAGCCACGGCATCGGCGACCAGTGCGATCGTCTCGGGAACGTTGAGCCTGAGGCCCCTGGACCGCCGGGCGGTGGCGAGCAGGGCCGCAAGGTGCAGGAGCAGGCGATCAGACTCGGTGGGGGTGAGGTCCACGTCGTCAGGCTCTCGCTGTGGGCTGCTGCTGGGTGATGCAGTGGATGCCACCGCCTCGGTCGAAGATGCCCCGAGCGTCGACGAGCACGATCTCGCGGCCGGGATAGCAGCGCTCGAGGATCGAGGCGGCCTCGTCGTCGGCGGGGTCGTCGAACGCACACAGGATCACGCCGCCGTTGACGACATAGTGGTTCACGTAGCTGTAGTCGACCCAGCCCCGATCGTCACGAAGGATGCTCGGCGCTGCGAGGGCGATGATCTCGGCGTCTGTCTGCTCTCCGAGGATGACCTGGACGGTGCGGCTGACCTCGGAGTCCGGGTGCGAGCGGTCCCGTTGGTCGTGAAACACGATGGTGTCGGGACCGGCGAAGGCGGCCACGATGTCGACGTGGCCGCGAGTGCCGAACTCCTCGTAGTCACGCGTCAGCCCTCTCGGCAACCACACCGCGTTGGTGGCGCCAATGGTTCGCTCGAGCTCGGCTTCGACCTCCGCCTTGGTCCAGGTCGGGTTGCGACCCTCGCCAAGCTGGACGGTCTCGGTGAGCAGCACGGTGCCTTGGCCGTCGACGTGAATCCCGCCGCCCTCGTTGACCATCGATGAAGCGATGATCGGCTTGGCAGCCTCGCGACCCACGAGGTCGCCGATCTTGGCGTCGTGCTCCCAACTGGCCCAGGCCTGCTGCCCCCAGCCGTTGAAGATCCAGCTCACGGCATGGAGCGAGTCGTCATCAGCGTGGACGAAGCTCGGTCCCATGTCGCGCATCCAGCAGTCGTCGAGCGGCGCGGTGACGAACTCTGCCGCGTCGCCGACGAGCTCGGTTGCACTCTCGGTGTCGGATGGGTCGACGACGAGGCGCACCGGCTCGAATGCGGCGACAGCCAGCACGACCGCTGCCCAGGCGCTGCGCATCTCGGCCAAACCTCGCTCGTCGAGGTCGGCTGAGCTCGGCCCATCGGTCGGCCACGCCATCCAGGTGGCGTCGTGCGGCTCCCACTCCGCAGGCATCCGGAAGCTCACGGAAGACTCCGTGGTGCTCGCCCAAGGACAAAGAATGCCGGAGCGAGCATCAGGTGGTGCGCCGGTCTCTCACGCGAAGGTCGCAGCCACCGGAAGGTGCTTGACCCCGCCGACGAAGTTGGCTTGGGCCCACTCTGGCTGCCCGTCGATCTCGATGGTGTCGACGGCAGCGAAGAGCTTCGGCAGGATGGTCCGCAGCTCTCGGCGGGCGAAGGTCGAGCCGAGGCAGAAGTGCTCACCGCCGCCGAAGGAGATCATCCGGTTGGCGTTCGGTCGAAGTGCGTCGAAGGTCATCGGGTCGTCGAACATCCGCTCGTCTCGATTCGCCGAGGGGTAGGAGAGCAGGATCCTGTCACCAGCGGGAATCTCGATGCCCTGGAGCGTGGCTGGCTCGGTCAGGTAGCGCAGGAAGTGCCGGACTGGCGACGTCCAACGGATCATCTCGTCGACGGCGTTGTTGATCAGGCTCGGGTCAGCCTTGAGCGCAGCGACCTGCTCGGGTCGCCGCAGGAGGGCCTCCAAGCCGCCGGAGAGCGCGAATGAGGTGGTGTCGTGGCCGGCAGTGGCGACGATGGTGAAGTACCAGAGGGTGGCGTGGTTGTCCATGGGGCAACCGCCGACCTGCCCGTTGGCGATCACGGTGGCCAGGTCATCGGTCGGGTGCGAGCGGCGATCCTCGGCCAGCGAGGCGAAGTAGTCGTCGAACTGCTGGATGGTGTCGGTCAGCAACGTGATGGGGTCAGAGAGGTCGCCGAGATACTCGGGGTCTGCCGCGCCGAACATGCCCTGGGTGAGCTTGAGCATGGTGGGCTCGTCCTCCTCGGGTACGCCGAAGATGCTCATGATCACCCTGAGCGTGTAGGGGACAGCGATGTCCTGTGCGAAGTCGCACGTGCCGCCGAGCTCGCGGAACTTCTCGACGTACTCCACGGCGATCTGCTCGATGGCCTCCTGGCGCTGCGCAACCGCCCGAGGCCGGAACCACGCGTTGGCCAGGTTGCGGTGATCGGTGTGCTCTTCGCCGTCCATGTGGATGAGGGTCTTGGGCTCGATCCCGATCGAGCCCAAGAACTCGAACTGTGCGTCGGGACCGAGGACCGAGTTGCGGGTGTTGAGGAACTTGTCGTTGTTGCGCGAGACGTAGAAGACATCCTCGTAGCGGGTCACCGCCCAGAAGGGCGTGTAGCCCTCCTCCTCGATCTTGAGGACCGGCGCGTTATCGCGGAGATCCTTGGCCACGGCGTGCCAGTGCTCCTGGTCCGCGTAGGCCGCAGGGTTCATGAAGATCTGTCCGCGAGGATCTGAGCTGGTCATGGTCGCCTCCGTGGTTGCCGTGTCGGCGCCCAACCTACCAATGCCCACGACCAGGGTCAGGGGAGGGGTTGACGTGCGAGCTCAGGGTCTGGCTCCTTGGCGAGCGAGGCCCCTCGCAGGCGCTTGGCGACGGGGAATGCCAGCACCGAGACGGCGACGGCGCCGAGCGACGCGGTGATCGAGATGGCGCCCGAGTCCCGGTACTGCTCGACTGCAGCGAAGACGCATACGGCGACGAGTGGGACTGCCAAGAGGGCAATGACCGGCCAACCACCCGGAATCTTGTAGGGACGCGGGAGGTCGGGCTCCTTGCGACGAAGTGCGATCAGAGCGCCGAGCTCGAGGAGCAAGGTCACGTTGGTCAAGAACACGTCGATGACGACGAGGTTGGTGAAGGTCGAGAAGGTGAAGAGCGCATAGATGCCAGCGCAGATCACGATCGCCAGCGTCGGCGTGCCAAAGCGGGGACTGAGCCTCGAGATGCGGCGGGGCAGCCAGCGCTCCTCGGCCATGGCGAAGGGGATACGCGAGTTGCTCATCAGCAACGAGCCGAACAGTCCGACGGCACCAGCTAATGCGCCGATGGTCATGGCCCATGCCAGCCACGGGCCGCCAAGATGGCGAGCGATCGAGGTGAAGGAGCCGGCATCCCAGCTCTGCCAGCCCGGGACCGCCATGGCGGCAGCCATCGGCAGGAGGTATGCCACGGTGATGAGCACGATCGAGGCTGCCAGGGCCCGGGGGATGACCCGCTGCGGTCGCTCGATCTCCTCCGCGATGGCGCCGACCGAGTCGAAGCCGGCGTAGTTCCACATCACCACCCACAGCCCGGCGCCGAAGGCGGCCACCAGCGAGGTGTGCGGCGTGGTCATCGGGCTGACCGGATTGATGTGGTGGCCCACGAGGTGCGGGATACCGATCATCACCAGCAGCACGAAGGGGACCAGGGCGATCACGGTGAGGATGACGGCAGAGTCTCCGACCCACTTCGCCCCGAGCACGTTGAGGATCGTCAGCGGGACGATGAAGCAGCTGACCGCCAGGATCCAGTGGAGGTCGATGGTCAGCGGGCCAACACGGGCGACGACCGTCGCGCCTTGTGCGGCTGGCGCCCAGAGCTGGCCGAGGTAGTCGGCGAAGAGCACCGGGTAGAGCGCCATGTCGACGAAGGCCGTGAACATCCAGAGCACGCCCTCCTGAAAGCCCCAGAAGTCGCCGAAGGCTCGCTGGACCCAGTGATAACCGCCTCCAGTGGTGGGGATGGCTGTGCCGAGCTCGGAGGTGAACAGAGCGACCGGGACGCTGTAGATGAGCGGGGTGACGATGAGCAGGATCATCGCCATGCCTGGGCCCGACGAGCTCGTGAGGGGCTCGAGGCCATACGCGCCGCCAGAGACGCTGAAGAAGATGAGCGCCACCACGGGGATCAAGGTGACCCGTGAGCGGAACCTCGGTCTGGCCCCGTGGCTCTCTTCGAGGTTCACCCCAGCGGCTCGTCGCTGGCGGTGATGTAGATCTTGCGGAGTCGCTCGTGGACCTCCCAGGTGGTCTCGACCCCCTCAGCCAGGTGGACGACGTCGCCTGGTCCGACGACGACGGGAGCGTGTCCCTCGACGGTGATGGTCGCTCGGCCCGAGAGGACCACGAAGACCTCATCGACCTCAACGTCGTGCTCGATACCCGGGTCGACCTCCCAGATGCCGACCTCTCGATCCCCGGCGGTGGTCAGGGGGGCCGACCGGGTGCTCGGCGAGTCGGGCTCGAGCGCCTGGGTCGTGGTGCCGATCGTGGTCACCGGCTGGAAAGGCGTCTCCACGGGTGGCTCCTCGCTCGTCTCACTGCCCATCGGCACCAGCGTGGCCGATGGGCAGTGATCCTATCGAACGAGTCGTTCGTGCTCCGGCTCAGGCAGCAGGACCCTTTGCCAGGATGATCGATGACGTGGTGGTGGTGCCCCCAGCGCTGGTCCAGGTGACCTTGACCGTGTCGCCCGGGTGGTAGCGCCCGAGGAGCGCCGTGAGCTGCTGCGGCGTCGACACCGTGGTGCCGTTGACCGACAGGATGGTCGAGCCCGCGGCCAGGCCCGCCTGTGCGGCTGGGGAGCCGCTGACGGTACCGCCAACCGACACGCCGGTCGTCTGGCCGCCTGTCGAGTCGTTCGACGCTGCCTGGACCTGGACGCCCATGAAGCCGGTCTGGCCCAGGTGGACCGTGTCGCTGGCGTGGCCGGCGATGATCTCGTGTGCGATCGAGAGTGCCGTGTTGATCGGGATCGCAAAGCCCTGCGAGCCGCTCGTGTTGAAGCTGTAGGAGGACGAGGCGGCGGTGTTGACGCCGAGCACCGAGCCCCCGAGGCTGACCAGCGGACCACCGGAGTCACCTGGCTGGATCGGGGCGTTGGTCTGGATGAGCCCAATGAGCTGCTCGGATTGCCCGTTCGCCTCGTCGGAGGCCGTGATCGACTGGTTCAGCGCGGTGATCGAGCCGGCGGCGGTCGACGGGGCGCCGCCGACGCCACCTGCATTGCCGATCCCGATGACCGACTGACCGACCGAGGCGGTTCGAGAGTTGCCGAGCGAGGCAGTCGTTAGCCCGCTGGCGCCGACGAGCTTGATCACGGCGATGTCGTGTGAGCGGTCGTAGCCGACCACGAGGGCGTTGTAGGTCTTGCCGTTCCCGATGTCGGTGGCGGTGATCTTGGTGGCTCCCGAGATGACGTGGTTGTTGGTCAGCACGGTGCCGTTCGAGCTGAGCACGATGCCGGTGCCCGCGGCTGAGGACTGCTGGTAGCCGAGGTCGGTGTTGATATCGACCAGCGCTGGGCTCACCTTGGCGGCGACCTGCGCCACCTTGGCTGAGCTCGCTGCACCCTCAGCGGTACCTGACTGGCTGCTCGGGCCATCGCTGTCGCCGAAGTTCGGCTGGACAGGCTGGGTTGGGCTTGCCTGCTGGGCAGAAGAGGACGAAGAGGTGGTCGAGCTCGGTGGCCACACGATGTGGCCGATCCCGAGGCCGAAGAATGCGGCTGCCACTGCGGCGCACAGGCCGATGATGCCGACCCGGCTGCGTGGTGCGCTCGGCGGTGCGCTCATTGTCGCGGTGGATCCCTCGCCGCCGCCTGGCTCGAACGGCGGTGGTGTCATCGCCGCAGGGATCTGCGCGGTCGGCTGCTCGTCGGTCCCGGAGAACTCCCAGTTGGGCCGGTCGTTGCCGGCCGGGAGGTTCGGCATCGTGTCATCCTGATCCATTGCGTGCTCCTCGGTCTGCGTTCGTTCCGTGATCTAGTGAACGCTGGCTGCCTAAGCGGGCGTAGAGGTGAGGATAAGACCTCGATAAGACCGGTGGACATCGAGCAGGCAGACTTGGTGGACCACGGACGAGGAGGGGCACATGGCGACAGCACTGGTGACAGGCGCATCGAGCGGTATCGGGCTCGAGATGGCAACGACGCTCGGTCAGGAGGGCGTGGAGCTCTTCGTCGTGGCACGCACCCGGGGACCGCTCGAGGAGCTCGCTGCGAGGTTCGAGAAGGTCACCATCATCGAGGCTGATCTTGGCACCGCCGAGGGCCGCGCCGAGGTCGCTGCGGCAGCGTCGAAGGTGGACATCCTGATCAACAACGCCGGGTTCGGAGAGCACGGTGCGTTCGCCTCAATGCCCACGGGTCGGGTCACGCAGATGATCGAGGTGAACTGCGTGGCGCTGACAGAGCTGGCAAGCGCAGCATTGCCGGCGATGCTCGAGCGGGGGAGCGGCAGCATCTTGAACATCGCCTCGACCGCAGCGTTCCAGGCCGGCCCGACGATGGCTGTCTACGGGGCGACCAAGGCATATGTCCTCTCGTTTACCGAGGCCATCGCTGAGGAGGTCCGCGGCAGCGGGGTGAGCGTCACCGCGTTCTGCCCCGGCGCCTTCGCTTCTGGCTTTCAGGACGCTGCCCACATCGGCGAGTCCCGCTTGGTCAAGGACCGCAAGCTCCCCTCGTCGACGCAGATCGCAGCCGAGGCATTGGCAGCGATGCGGCGAAAGGACGTCGTCGCAGTTCCAGGGCTGATGAACAAGATCAACGCCGTCTCGGTTCGCTTCACGCCACGTCCGGTGCTCAGACGTGTCGCCCACTATGTCCTCGGAGCAGCCTGAGCGACCACAGAGTCCACCGACCATCTCGCGACCACTGGCCACCTACCATCGGGAGCGAGTTCGAGGAACAGACAACCGGGGGGAGAGGCGATGACGCCGACTGGTGACCACACAGAGGCTGTTGAGGCGCTGCTTCACGAGGAGCGCTCCTTCGCACCGTCCGAGGCGTTCGCCGCCCACGCGAACGCCACCGCCGACGTCTACAAAGCGGCGGCCGCCGACCCGGAGGCGTGGTGGGCGCTCCAGGCACGGACCTTGGAGTGGGCGACACCCTTCGAGGAGGTGCTGGCGTGGGACTCGCCGCACGCCACCTGGTTCGCCGACGGCACCTTGAATGCCAGCGTCAACTGCGTCGACCGCCACGTGGCGGCGGGGCGCGGCGGCAAGGTCGCCTTCCACTGGGTGGGTGAACCTGAGGGCGACACGGCCACGATCACCTACGCCGACCTGCTCGAGCGCGTGTCCCGGGCGGCCAACGCGCTTGAGGAGCTCGGGGTCAAGCCGCTCGATCGAGTCGCCATCTACATGCCGATGATCCCCGAGGCAGTGGTGGCGATGCTGGCCTGTGCTCGCCTGGGCGCGCCCCACTCGGTCATCTTCGGCGGCTTCTCCGCCGATGCGCTCGTCGACCGCATCACCGATGCTGACTGCCGGTTCGTCATCACCGCCGACGGGGGCTATCGGCGAGGCAGCGCAGCGGCGCTCAAGGCACAGGTCGACGAGGCCATGGCGAGTTGTCCTGGCGTCGAGCGCGTGCTCGTGGTGCAGCGCACCGGCCAGGAGGTGGCGTGGGACGAGGCGAGAGACGTGTGGTGGCACGACATCGTCGATCGCCAGGCCCCGGTCCACGAGCCCGCCGCGTTCCCCGCTGAGCACCCGCTCTATGTGATGTACACCTCTGGGACGACTGCCAAGCCCAAGGGCATCTTCCACACGACCGGTGGGTACCTCACCCACACCTCAACGACCCATCGACTGGTCTTCGACATCAAGCCGGAGACCGACGTCTGTTGGACCTCGGCCGACATCGGCTGGGTGACCGGCCACAGCTACATCGTCTACGGGCCATTGACCAATGGCGTGACCCAGGTGATGTACGAGGGCACCCCTGATGCTGGGGGGAAGGACCGCTGGTGGCGGATCGTCGAAGAGTACGGCGTGACCATCCTCTACACCGCACCGACCGCGATCAGGACCTTCATGAAGTGGGGTGACGAGTTCCCCGCCAGTCACGACCTGTCATCACTCCGACTGCTCGGATCGGTGGGGGAACCCATCAACCCTGAGGCATGGATGTGGTACCGAAAGCACATCGGCGGCGGACGCTGCCCGATCGTCGACACCTGGTGGCAGACCGAGACCGGCGGGATCATGATCTCGCCGTTGCCCGGCGTGACCGCCACCAAGCCGGGTGCGGCCATGGTCCCGTTTCCGGGCATCAGCGCAGAGGTGGTGGACAACGACGGGGACCCGGTGCCCGATGGCCATGGGGGACTGCTGGTGATAACCCGACCCTGGCCGGGCATGCTGCGGGGCATCTGGGGCGATGAGGAGCGCTATCGGGACACCTACTGGTCTCGTTTTGATGGCCGGTACTACTTCGCCGGTGATGGAGCGAAGCGGGACGAGGACGGTGACCTGTGGCTGCTCGGGCGCGTCGATGATGTGATGAACATCTCGGGCCACCGCCTCTCGACCGCAGAGGTCGAGCATGCACTCGTCGGCCACCCCGCGGTCGCTGAGGCTGCCGTGGTGGGTGCCTCCGATGACACCACCGGGCAAGCGATCGTGGCGTTCGTCACCTTGAAGGTGGCCGATGAGGTCGCCGACGGGGACGATGCCGAGATCGTGGCGTCGATTAGAGCGCACGTCGCCGAGGTCATCAGCCCGATCGCCAAGCCCCGACAGATCATCTTGACGCCGGATCTGCCCAAGACGCGCTCTGGCAAGATCATGCGACGGCTGCTGCGCGATGTGGCTGAGCACCGGGACCTCGGTGATGTCACGACCCTGACTGATCCCACGGTGGTCAACATGATCGACGGTCTGATGGCCGCGCACGCCAGCGACGATGACTGAGGGCAGTCGCCTGCCGCACATCAGGACTGCAACCGGTCAGGACGCGTCGTCCGTCGTCGCTATCTTGGCGGCAGGAACCCTCACGCCGGGGAGGGAGGACCTCGCAGCGACCGAGCGCTATGCAGAAGCGATCGAGGACATCGTCGCCGGCCCGTCCACCGCCCTCGTCGCTGAACTCGACCACGCGGTGGTCGGCGTCTGTCAGCTCATCGTGTTCCGCCACCTCCAGGGGCAGGGCGGATGGTGCGCTGAGATCGAGTCGCTCCACGTCCTCGAGGGGTACCGTTCGGGTGGCATCGGCGGTGCGCTGCTCGAAGAGGCTGCTCGAAGAGCGGCGGCGCAAGGCTGCTATCGCCTCCAGCTGACATCCAACCTGCAGCGGACTGACGCGCACCGCTTCTATGAGCGGCACGGCTTCGAGCCGAGCCACCGCGGCTTCAAACGTCTCCTCTAGTTGTCAGAGTCGCTCAGGTCGACCTCTTCGAGGGCGCCGGTGTCGACGTCGAAGACGAAGCCGCGAATCTCGACCTGGCGCAAGGTCGGCTCCTCATTGAGGCGCGCCGCTGTCTGGCGCACATTGGCTGCCGGGTCCCGGAACGAGCCGAAGGCCATGGTGGTCTCGAGGCCGGTGTCGTGTGCGAGCGATTGGCGCAGATCCTCCTCGTCGAGCCCCTCGAGTCCGCAGCGGGTGTGGTGGATCAGCATGATCCGCTCGGTGCCGAGCTTTCGCTGGGAAAGCACGAGCGAGCGAACCACATCATCAGAGGCGA
>Ga0118677_10007025_pt1 | contig 18802 bp, 14 predicted proteins | sample AliMusrvi5mmetaG_FD_86154 | JGI IMG/M metagenome (GOLD analysis project Ga0118677, IMG submission 86154) | reverse complement strand
CAGCAGGCTCGACAACCTCGATAAACTGATAAAACTACTGGAAAGCATTCCGGTTTATAAACCCAATGAGGCCGATCTGAATGTTACAGGCTTAACAGCATTGATCACGGATCTGATCGCCAAAAATTCGGAGGTGATTGCAACCACAACACTCCTGAGCAATGCCCGGATCTCACGCGATGCAATCCTCTACAAAGCAGATTCAGGCATGGTAGACGTCGCATTAGCGGTAAAAAATTATGTCAAGTCCCTCTACGGAAGTACCAGCCCGCAATACAAACAGGTTTCAGTTTTGGAATTCAGAGACCGGTAAAGGATAACCGCAAAGACGCAGACCTGCCTGCCGGCAGGCAGGGACGCAGAGAGTTGATATCCATTGCTTTTTTTCTCTGCGCCTCAGCGCCTTTGCGGTAAAAATTGCCTTATCCCCGGTCCCGGGGACGAAATGCCTCCGGGGAAGTTCAAACTCCCTTCGGGGAAGTCCAACCTCCCTTTGGGGAAGTTCAACCTCCCTTTGGAGAAATTCAACCTGCCTTTGGGGAAGTCCAAACTTCCTTTGGGGAAGTTCAACCTCCCTTTGGAGAAGTCCAAACTTCCTTTGGGGAAGTTCAAGTTGGCCTTGGGGAAGTTCAAGTTGGCCTTGGGGAAGTTCAACCTCCCTTTGGGGAAGTCCAAACTTCCTTTGGGGAAGTTCAACCTCCCTTTGGGGAAGTTCAAACTTCCTATGGGGATGTCCAAATTCCCTTTGGGGATGTTCTTTGAAATATGACCGGAACCCGGAATCCGGTTATTTAAATAAATACTACGATCCGACATTTGCAGGTCTCTGACGAAGTTCCTACTTTTATCTCCCGTTCAATGAGATCTTCGGATTGTATTTATCAAAAAAACTGCCTGCCATGAATACCCGGAACTCCATTTTAATAGTATTATCAGTGCTGTTTGCAGCCATCACTGCAATGTCCCAGACAAACCAGCCTTTCCTGCGACTGAACACCGAAATGCATACTTCAATGATCCGGAGAGTCAGCGCCGATGCAAAAGGAACAATTAATTGGAGTTTGAAGTGTGACTGTCGAAATCATTACCTTTGTCCCACAATTGTTATTTAATCTTAATAATCATGATTCAGATACTCGTACCTGTCGATTTTGAACCCCAGTCACTAATTGCACTGGAACAATCTTATAATCTTGCGCGCCTGCTTCCGGCAGAAATCGTGCTGCTGTACGTGTATGATCCGCCTGCCGGCATCAAATCGCTGTTTAGTGCATCACATGATGAAGAGATCATGAATAAGCTGGAAGAGAAGCTTACAGAGCTCTCCTTCAAAGTGAAGTCCGAAACAGGACTGGAGGTATCAACCATCCTGGAGACAGGCCGGGTTTATTCGAGGATACTGGAAGTGGCTGATCGGATCCAGGCCCAGTTCATAATCATGGGAACCCATAGTCAGCCTGAACTCCCGGGAGATGCTGTCGGGGTGATGGGAGCCAACAGTTCAAGGGTTTTACGCTCGGCTAAATGCCCGGTGATCACGATCAATGCGAGGCACCATTACGATGGCTGCAGGAACATCCTGCTTCCGCTCGATCTTACTACGGAGAGCAGGCAAAAAGTCAACTGGGGCATTAGAATTGCAAAGATATACGGTGCCGGGATAAAGGTTGTTTCGGGAATCTGGAGCAAGAATGACCCTTCTGTATACAGCAGGCTCAGATTCCTGGCCAGGCAGGTAAAGCCATTTATCGAGGAGGAAGGGATCCGGTTCTCGGCCGATATCATCAAAGATGTTGAGAATGAAAAAATGCTCATCCCCACCTTGCTGGATTATGCGGAAAAGCAGGGTGATATCGACCTTATCATGATCATGACGCAGCAGGAAGTGGGTGTTATCGAGTTCTTCGTAGGATCCCGCGCCCAGGAGTTCGTGCGCCGTTCACCCATACCGGTGATGTCGATCGCTCCGAAAGAGCTGGGTTTTATTTCCATTCTCAATTGAAACAGGGGCCGCGGTATTCTTATCCGTGGCAACCGGATTTCCTTGGAATATTTTTTAACCACTTAGGCACTAAGAACACTTAGTAACACTAAGAGACTGTTAAAATTCTAAAACTGAATACATATTTAACCACAAAGGCAAAGTAGGCACAATGTACACTAAGATAATCCTTGTGATCTTTGTGCAGATCTTTGTGTTCTTTGTGGTTAACATTATTAGCCATGATAAAATTTATTTCGTTGAAACCCATTCGGGGGAAAAAGAATAAAATTTAAAAAGCCTCTAAGAGATTTAAATAAAATATTAGAATACTTTTCTAAGTGATCCTTAGTGCTCTTAGTGTCTAAGTGGTTTCCTTAAATGACCCACTACCAGCTGGTTAAAACAAGCTTATTTTTTTGCTCCAAGCGGGATTGCGTAATTAATTCCGAAGTTAATCCCTACAAGGATGTTATGCGACGCATTGTAATTCCCGGTATGATCTGCAATTCTCATATTGGTGGCATTGACATCAAGAAATCCATAAGCCATTGTCAAACCGGCATTGAGGAACAGGTTCTTGACAAGTGTGATGTCAACACCCAGGTCAAGCCTGCCCAGTATATCAAGTGAGGTATACCTGTCTGTGATCGTCTCCTCACCAATTTTTACAGGCTTGTCGTCCTTGTCAAAAATATAATCTGTATCAATTTTCCCATACTTGTAATACTTCTGTTTGGCTGACATAAGAAAATTAAATTGCGGACCGGCGAGCACACAGAACCTTACAATCTTACCTGAAGTCCGGTACTTGAATAACAAAGGAACCTCAAGATAATTAAGGGACACATTCCTTGTATACGTGGTATCATTGAACAGGTCGTCTTTGTAAGTCTGGCCTAGTCTTTCAAAACCAACTTCAATTTTCAGCCCGACGTGCTTGCTGAAATCAAATCCTATGTTTGCATTGGCACCGCCGCCTATGGTGATGGCATAGTCCATTTCGAACGGGAGTCCATAATTGTTCTGGTTGGTTACCCAGGTGTTAAGTCCCATTCCGCCTACACCAAAATAAAACTGTTTTTGTCCAAAGAGTGATCCGCTGGCAATTAGCAATGCTGAAATCAGGTAGATTACATGTTTTTTCATAAGAATATTTTTTTGCAAACATAGAAAATCCCCCCGGATATCCCAAAATTCCTGATGAGCGCAGAAGTGAATTGTGAAAAACTTTTCACTTTTCACTATTCATTGTTGCAACCGGCTGATCTCTGCTCTGCAGGTTAAAAGTTTCTGTTTTATGAGTGTTCCTTACCTGAGAATTTAAGTATTCCGGACATATAATCTTAATAACAATCTGTAAAATCCTTTGCATGTTATTGCATCCAAACAAGAAAAATATTAAATTTCGGGCTTAATCACAAAATCCTTGTCCCATGAAAAAGTTTACCCTCTTCGCGGTTATTTTTGTTCTGTATATTGCCCGGGCCATTGCCCAGGTGGGCATCAACACCGATAGCAGCGCGCCTGATAGTTCGGCGATGCTGGATGTGAAATCGACGAACAAAGGCTTTTTACCCCCACGAATGACCTCTGCACAACGAAATGCTATTGTGAATCCGGCGGATGGCCTCATGGTAATTTGTACGGATTGCAACACGGATGGATCAAGCTGCCTTTCCATTTTTCTCGGGGGCCAATGGCAGAACCTGGGTGTGACTTGTACCCTGCCTGGATCGCCGGTTGAAGGAACCCATGTGGTATTAAACACACAAATCACCTGGAATTGGGGTACGGTAACCAGGGCAACCGGGTATAAGTGGAATACAACCAACGACTATGCTACTGCCACCGACATGGGTACGGCAACAACCAAAACTGAAACGGGATTGATTACCGGAAATTTTTACACACGTTATGTCTGGGCATACAATGCATGCGGGATTTCTTTACCGACTACGCTCACTTCACAGGCTTCACAGATTTTTTCTTGCGGTTCCCCTTTAACTATTAATCATGTTGCAGACTCGGTAGCCCCGGTCACAAAAACCGTAGTTTATGGCACCGTGACCAACATCCCGGGTGAACCGTTAAAATGCTGGATTACCCAGAATCTTGGCGCCGACCACCAGGCAACTGCCGTGAACGATCCTACAGAGGCCTCTGCAGGCTGGTATTGGCAGTTTAACCGTATGCAGGGCTACAAGCATGACGGGACCACAAGAATACCCAATACGACCTGGATAAACAGCATCATCGAAGCATCCGCCTGGGCAGCAGCCAACGACCCATGTACGATAGAACTGGGTAATGGCTGGCGTATCCCGACCTGGACGGAATGGGTCAATCTGCGTCAATCCGGCGACAACTTTAATAACTGGAACGGACCGTGGAACTCCGGCTTAAAGCTTCATGGTGCAGGATTCCTGGACTTCTCAAATGGTTCTCTTGTTAATCGAGGCTCACAAGGCAATTACTGGAGCAGTATAAATTGGTCCTCTGACCTTGCTGTTGATCTTTACTTCAGCAGTGGGCTATGCAACACAACAACCAACAAAAAGGCATACGGTTTCACGCTCCGCTGTATCAATGATGGTAGCGTTACCTATATTGCCCCTGCTGTCTCCACCTCCCCGGTTACCATCATAACCCAGAGTTCTGCCACAGGCGGCGGGATTGTTACCAGTGAAGGCACGGCCATGGTGACCGCAAGGGGTGTTTGCTGGAGTACCACCTCGAACCCCACTACGGCGAACAGCCATACCTCGGATGGCAGTGGCGCCGGGACCTTCACAAGCAACCTTACCGGGCTGGCCGCCGGTACCCTTTACCATATCAGGGCCTATGCCTCCAACAGTATTGGAACGGCTTACGGAGATGATGTGACCTTCAGCACGCTGCCTACGCTTCCCAATGTTACCACCGCAGCCGTGACAAGTATCACTTCGGGTAGTGCTTCATGCGGGGGAGATGTCACATTTGACGGGAATGCAATCATAACAGCAAAAGGAGTATGCTGGAGTACCTCCCCGAACCCTTCAATAACCGACAGCTATACGACGGACGGTAGCGGAATGGGACCATTCACCAGCAACCTTTCCGGACTGGCTCCCGCTACACTTTACCATGTCAGGGCTTATGCCACCAACACCATCTGGACATCCTACGGGAACGAAGTAACTTTCACCACATTTGCAGTTATTCCGACACTGACCACTGTCATGACAACTTATACATCGACTACTGCTACAAGCGGCGGGAATGTAACTTATGATGGCGGGGCTGCCATTACTGCACGGGGTGTTTGCTGGAGTACATCCCCAGACCCTGTGGTTACAGACAGCCATACCACCGAAGCCGGAACAACAGGTTCTTTTACGAGCAATATTACAGGACTCTCGCCTGGGACACATTATTTTGTTCGCTCCTATGCCACCAACAGTATCGGAACAGCCTATGGGAACGAAATATCATTCTACACGCTTTCGGTTCCGGGCGTGACTACTGCAACCTCGTCAAATGTTACATCGACTACTGCTACAAGCGGCGGGAATGTAACTTCTGACGGAGGGGCCACCATAATCGCCCGGGGCGTCTGCTGGAGTACATCCACAGGCCCTGTGGTTACAGGCAGCCATACCACCGATGCAGGAACGTCAGGCTCTTACACCAGCAGTATTACTGGACTCTCACCGGGAACAATTTATTATGTTCGGGGCTATGCCACCAACAGTGTCGGAACAGGCTACGGAAATGAAATAACATTCGCCACGCCTGCAGCTATTCCGACCCTGACTACTGCAACACCAACCAATGTTACATCTACTACTGCCACATGCGGAGGAAATGTAGCTTTCGACGGCGGAGCCACCATCACCGCGAGAGGCGTTTGCTGGAGCACATCCACATGCCCCGTAGTTACCGGCAACCATACCACAGACGCCGGAACGACAGGTTCCTATACAAGCAGTATTACCGGACTCTCGCCCGGAACACTTTATTATGTCCGGGCATACGCCACCAACAGCGTCGGAACTGCCTACGGGAACGAATTAACATTCACCACACTTGCTGTAATTCCGACCCTGACAACTTCGTCCGTGACAAATGTGACATCAGCTACTGCCATAGGCGGTGGAAATGTAACTTCTGACGGCGGGGCCACCATCACCGCCCGGGGCGTTTGCTGGAGTACATCCACAGGCCCTGTGATTACCGGCAGCCATACCACCGATGCCGGAACGACAGGCTCCTATACCAGCAGTATTACCGGCCTGACGGCAGGAACACTTTATTATGTTCGGGCATACGCCACAAACAGCGCCGGAACAGCCTACGGGAACGAAGTGACATTCACCACGCCTGCAGTTATTCCGACACTGACCACTGCAATCCCGACTAATGTTACATCGACTGCTGCCACAAGCGGTGGGAATGTAACTTCTGACGGCGGGGCCACCATCACCGCCAGGGGCGTTTGCTGGAGTACATCCACAGCCCCTGTGGTTACCGGCAGCCATACCACCGATGCCGGAACGACAGGCTCCTATACAAGCAGTATTACCGGACTCTCACCGGCAACACTTTATTATGTTCGGGCATACGCCACCAATAGCGTGGGAACAGCTTACGGAAACGAAGTGACATTCACTACACTCGCAACACTGCCCTCCCTAACCACTTCAGCAGTGACAAATGTTTCCGTATTTACAGCCACAGGCGGCGGGAATGTTACCGCTGACGGCGGGGCAACCATCACTGCACGGGGCGTTTGCTGGAGCACAACATCAGGTCCTGTGGCCACCGGAAACCATACCACCGATGTCGGAACCATTGGATCTTATACCAGCAGTCTAACCTACCTCGCGGTGGGAACACTCTATTACGTTCGTGCCTATGCCACTAACAGCGCGGGAACAGCTTATGGAAGCGAAGTGACATTCACGACACTCACACTGCCCTCTTTGACCACTGCAACAGTGACCAACATATCCTTCAATTCAGCCACAGGAGGCGGGAATGTTACCGCTGACGGTGGGACCACAATAACCGCACGGGGCGTTTGCTGGGGTACATCAACGGGCCCTGTAACCTCAGGTAGCCATACCACCGATGCCGGAACGACAGGCTCCTGGACAAGCAGTATTACCGGCCTGACGGCAGGAACACTTTATTATGTCCGCGCCTATGCCACCAACCTTGTCGGGACAGTCTACGGTAACGAGGTGACTTTTACGACCTTGTCATGCGGCGCTTCCTTCACCATCAACCACCAGGTTTCGGGCGGTGTGGCGCCGGTCGCTAAAACAGTCACTTACGGCACCATGACCAACGTCCCGGGTGAAACCGCCAAATGCTGGATCACCAGCAACCTTGGAGCCGACCACCAGGCAACCTCCATCAGCGACAACACTGAAGCCTCTGCCGGCTGGTACTGGCAGTTTAATCGTATTCAGGGCTTCAAGCAGGACGGAACCACCCTGACACCGGCTTGGACAATCACCAGCATCAGCGAAACATCCAACTGGACTACAGCCAACGATCCCTGTGTGATAGAGCTGGGTACCGGCTGGCGGCTCCCGACCAAGACGGAATGGACCAATGTGGATGGTTCATCCGGCGGAAACTGGACGAACTGGAACGGACCGTGGAACTCCGGATTAAAACTTCACGGGGCCGGATTCCTGGACTTCCCCAATGGTGCTCTTATCAACCGGGGCTCACAAGGCAACTACTGGAGCAGTATTTCTTCGTCATCCGGAATTGCGTGGGATCTGAATTTCAACAGTGGGGCAAGCCAGACGTTAACCAACAACATGGCGTATGGCTTCACTGTCCGGTGCATCCGGGACAATTGATTGCGGTGAGTGTATACATTTGTCTGCTATTTCCCGGTGAAAAGTTGCTTTGCTTCATAACAGTTGTTTTCAAGGAGCGAAGTCATTTCATCGTATAAACTCGTCATCTGGGTCTTTTCATTCCAGCAATTGGTGAAAACGACCACGGTAAAACCAGAAGCAGGGTCATGCGCCATCTCCGAAAGATATCCTGCATGGGCGCCTGTGTGCCCATATCCGAGATTATTGGTATAACCGATGCCACATCCATAGCTGCCGGCATTGGCCGAGCTGGTCGACAGGCAGTCCAGCATTACCGTATTTACGATGTGCGGATTGAGAACACCATTGCCAGTGATCAGTTTCCGCAGAAAATGACCAAGGTCGTCGGGTGTTGTGATCAGCGTTCCTTCTGCCACATTGGCTGATATATTGGAAAGGGTAACATTAATCAAGGTATCGGTAAGAAGTATATATCCCGACGCAAACGGTGCAGGAATCGTCTGATCTGTTCCGCTGACAGGCATTGTAGAGTGGTTCATGCCCATGGGCGTTATCACATTCTCCACGAGATACTGCTGGTAAGTTGTTTGGGACACCCTTTCAATGATCTTGCCAAGGATGGAATAGCCGGTATTGGAATAATGATACGCGGTATTTGGCGGGAAATAAAACAACCTGCAAGTAGAGACTGCGCCAACGAGCTCGTCGAACGTAAATGTATGCGTCAGGTCCTGTGCGAGCATAAAGTCGATATAGTTCTGTCCTTTGTACGGAACCGGCACGGAGACCGTATCGGGAATGTTGTCGTTGGAGACATCAAAGATCCCGGCACGGTGGCGGAGCACATCGAGGATCGTAATCGAACTTTTATAAGGGATATTATATTCCGCGGTATTCGGCAGATAGGGTTCTTGGGTACCGGGAATGGTGTCAGTCAGTTTTCTGTTTATATCCAGTTTCCCTTGCTGGTATAGCAGTAAAATTGCCGTTGCAGTAAGGGTTTTTGTATTGCTGGCCGCCCTGAACCGGACCTGGTTGGTTACGGTTCCCATCCCCGCCGAGACGAAGTATGTACCCTGTTTTGAAATAACTTCCAGGGCAATCCCGCCGGGGAAGTCGGGGTATTTTACCTTATAATCTGCCAGGGAGGTGTTCACAAGCGTTTGAAGCTTCTGCGTGAAAATATTGCTTTGCGGAGAATCTTCATCATGGTCCTTCCTGCAACTGTTGGCAAGCAACAATATCCCGGCCATTAATGCCAGGGGAAAAAGAGCGCTTGATAATTTTTTCATAGGGGTTGGTTTCTTTGTTTATGCTGTGCAGGCGCGGTTAAACGGCTACTTTATGACAACCAGCTTGCGGAAGGAGGATCCTTCAGGTGCCTCCAGCCTGAGCAGGTAGGTTCCGGCCGGTATATCCGAAACGGAATGCTCAACATTGTAAATTCCGGGGCCGGTTGACCCCTCCATCAGCAGGGCCAGCGGCTGTCCGGTGACAGACAAGATCTCCAGCCTGCAAGTACCTGTGGAAGCAACCGTGAAATGGACGCTTATCCATTCATTTGCAGGATTTGGATAGATCTTCCGGATCCCGGAGAGTTCCGGTTTTGTTTTTGTATCCGGAATTCCAACTTCCCCGCTCACCGACTGGCAAACCGCCTGCAGGACCTCCGACTTATAGATCGAATCCGCATGATGATAAACCACCAGGTTGAGATGGGTGTTTTCGGGAACCCACGCAGTATCGATCAGGATGGAGAAGTTCTTCACGATCTCCATGCCTGCAGGCCATACCGGCCCGATGAGTGAATCCCCGGTCTCGAGGAATTCCACCTTCCGGGTGACATGATCGTTGAAATAGTTATGACGTAGCGGAAGATGGTTCGGATCATCCGGAGTCGCACATCCGGAGGCAACCCTGTGCATCATTTTCAGGTTATCCTCGGTGACAAAAATATTGTACCCGTAACTTCCCTGCAGATCCCCTCCGATGTTCGTGATCCGCACGGTAAGGTCAACGATCCTGGTTGCCGGGTTCCAGCTCTTGCTTACAATCTGCACCCGGACTGGCGACTCGGGACTTGCCTCAAGCCGGTGAGCGATCGAATCGGCAACTCCCTGGTAAAAGGCGTCATGCCCCAGCCCGTCAATGAATCCGTCCGGCTCCCATAGGCTGTGAAACTGGTAGAAGATCTTGCTACCCTGGTAATTCCAGAAAGCAGACCCCCCGGTGGAGATCGGGCTGTGAAGGGCGATCACCACGGTGTTGGGAAACCTGGGAAGCACTGAGACGCGGATGATGGAATCCATGCAGGAGCATGGCCCGCAGCCTGTGCTGGTAAGGTTGTAGAGCACCACATTGCGTGGGTTCTGGGCAATGATGCCGGCTCCAAAGAGAACCAGGCAAACAAGCAACAATACAGTTTTTTTCATGATGAGAGGGTTTGAAAATGAATCGATTCTAAAGGGTACCAAAAAATGTACCAAACCATCATGGACCCCTAATGAGCAGAACCCAATGTGCTGATATTTAATAGTATGTCCATAAATATTTTTGGAAAGAAAGGATACTTCCTCCATTCCCTGACGCGTGATATCAATGATTTTGGGGTAAAATTGTGCAATCAGCGAGTACCCCAGTGTTAAAGGTATGACAGATAGTAAGCCAATGGCATCAGGTTGTGGATTCACATAGGGCGATGATGGGATCATATTTCAACCGAGGTCCAACCTGCCTAAAACCTGCATTCGGCCGATTTGGAGCGGGTTTTCTCGGACTTAGCTCGGTTGAACCTCGGTTTCATGTCGGTATCATGCCGGCATCAGGAAATTTCATTCACTATCAAACCAAGCAGTTTACAGCGAAGAGGGTCCGGTGAACAATGAATAGATAACAGCTAACAGTTTTGACCTTGTTCACTATGATCTCCACGGGATCCGGTACCCGGAAAACCTGTACCTTTGAGTCCGTTTGGGATCTCTTTTCCCGGAATGCCTGTTGATTTCGCCAAACAATAAAACTTTAATGATGATTGAACCCGACAAACTGACCATGATGGCCAGGGCGGCCCGGAAGGAACATGCGGCCCTGGTGAAGCGGCTCTCCACCACCGACAGCCGGAAGCTTGACGAGCGGGTACATGCCCTTCATGAAGCCGTGTTTGAAAAGATCAATTGCCTCGAATGTGCCAATTGCTGCCGTACCCTTGGCCCCAGGATAACCGATACTGACGTTCGGCGGATAGCTGTCTCCCTGCGAATAAAGCCTTCAGGATTTGTGGAGCAGTATCTCGTCGTGGATGAAGAGGGCGACTACATCTTCCGTTCAATGCCCTGTCCCTTCCTGGGAAGCGATAACTACTGCTCCATATACGATGTCCGGCCCAAGGCGTGCCGCGAGTATCCCCATACCGACAGGCGCCGTGTATACCAGGTTATGGCACTGACCCTGAAAAACAGTTCAATCTGTCCTGCGGTCTTTGAGATCCTTGAGAGGCTGAGGAAAGGAGAGTAACGGGCAGTCTCACCGGATGGTTGGTAGTATCAGGATCCTAAAGTGCAAATTATTACACTTTGCACCTTTTAGACAATACGGAACATCTGACCACCGCCGCCGGTTTTGATTGACCCCTTTTATTTATTGACAATCTGTAATCTTAAATGATTTGGCTGTTTCGGCGCAGCCTGGTCAATGCAAGCGTTTCTTCCAGGCAGGCACCTGACTCATAAAAAACACCTGCGAAGCAAGTATTAATACCGCTGAAAATAAGCAATGAATTAATAAATAAAAACAGATGAACATTTCAAAAACTAAAGAGAGGTGGGGCCTCATTTTATTATTGCTGGCTGTCATTGCCATACTGGCTTTATATCCATTGCCGCCACAAGCTCCCATCCAATATTACGACAGGCAAAGTGGCTTGTTAAAAACGGAAAAAGTGGCCGGCGAAAAGTGGTTGGTGTGGCTGTATAATAATCCGGTTGGCGAAGCAACATTGTGGGCGCTGGCCAAAAGAAAGTTGGTTTCGTCTTTTTATGGCAACAGAATGGATCATCCTTCATCGACCAAAAAAATACAACCCTTTGTTGAAGAATTTGATATCGATATGAGTATCGCCCAAAAACAGGAGTTCAACTCGTTCAACGATTTCTTTACCCGGAAACTAAAGAAAAATGCCAGGCCGGTGGATACCAACTCAACCGTGACCGTGTCGCCTGCTGATGGAAAGATACTGGCATATTCCAATATCAGCAACAGTGATTTTATCATCAAAGGATACCGCTTCAATATTTTTTCGTTTTTAAATAATGCCCGGCTTGCCCGAAAATACCTTGATGGCACCCTGGTGATTATCCGGCTTGCCCCTTTCGATTACCACCGTTTCCATTTTCCCATTAACGGAAGTGTATCACCCATCACCCGGATTGACGGTAATTATTATTCAGTTAACCCCCTTGCTTTGCGAAAAATGGCTGAAATATTCTGCCTGAACAAAAGGGAATTTACCATCCTGTCAAACCCCTTGTTTGGAGATGTTGTAATGACTGAAGTAGGTGCAACCATGGTAGGAAGTATCGTACAGACGTATACAGGGAATTTTGTAAAAAAAGGGGAAGAGAAAGGGTATTTCAAATTTGGGGGTTCCACGTTAGTGCTGCTATTTGAAAAAAACAAAATTCGCATCGATGAAGATTTATTGCTAAATACATTAAAGGGCTATGAAACTTCAATCAAAGAAGGAGAAAGAATTGGTGTATCGATGATTAATCCGACAGTTTCGAGGTAGGGATTAGGCTGATCACCGCACTATAACACTTGTTAGATGCAAAATGCAAGGTGAGAAGTGCAAAATGCGAAAGAAATATGCTTATAATTGGTTTATTGGTGCAAAAGACAAAACCGGTTTTTCCAGAAACAGCCAAAATATTTTAGAAGAAATGCTTTTTATACCGGAACAGCACAGATGAGGAGGATAGTAAAAAGCAGTTTTTTTCTACAACCAATTCTACCCGAAATCTTCAGAAAATTAGACGAGCGCGAATGGAGGAAAATTAAGTTTAAGAGCTTTAACGTTTGATTTTTTTTAAAATCAAAGTATACGTATTGTCCAGATGAAAAAACTGATACAGCAGGATAGCCAGCAGCGTGGATGATGTTAAAGAGTTGCTGAATATAATTTGCAATGATTTAGGAAGATAAGCAAAAAGCTCGGGTACGAATTGTGTACACAAGCTAAAGATCATAGACAATCCCACAACGGCAATCTTTTTTTGATCCAGTTTTACGGAGAATATCTCCTGGAATCCGGTTATTACCATATACACAATCGCAAATGTTAGAGCTGCCCCTACAACAGGCGGCGGAATGATAGAAATAAGCAGTGATATCCTTGGAAAAAATCCAGCAATAAGTACCATAATGCCCGCTACGATTCCGATCCATCGGCTTACAGCCTTGGTTGCAGCAGCCAATCCAACGTTTCCCGACGATGTGTCAACTGCCATAGCCCCCAGCAATCCGGAGAGTGATGTTGTGAAACCATCAGCCCAGAGGCCACCGGCTATAGGTTTCATATCCATCTCGGTTTTTTCGGGAGTTGTTATTTTCTGTGCAGCTGCCAGATTTCCGAAAGTTTTTAAACTGCCACATAGCGAAATAATTAAAAACGGGAACATTAAGCTCCAGTCAAAATGGAGTTCAAAAAACCTGAAAGGCATTTTTGGGATGGCAAATAAAGATATTCCAGGCAGGCCGATATAGTTTAAGTTTTCAGAAGGAATAATTAAAAGGTAAAACAACCATCCGACCGATATCCCAATAAGCAGGCAAAATAATTTGAAATTTCCTTTGCCCCAAATATTCAGAGAAGTTATCAGCATTAAAGTAAAAATAGCCGTGGCAACATCCTGCCAAAGCATGATATCGCTTGAAAATGGTGAACCGCAGAAATTCGCAAAAATATGGGGAATAATACTGATGCCTACGTTGGCGACCACAATTCCAATAACCACAGGAGGAAATAAATTACGCAGATACTTTACCATTGGGGCAAGCGCCATTTCTATAATACCTGCAAAAATAACCATACCGCGCATCAACGGAAATCCACCCATCCAGAAGGCCTGGAGTGAGAGACTGAAATAGGAAGGGCCGCACACATTTGGACAGAGATAACCTGAGCCAAAGCCTTTAATCTTAAAACCCTGCAAAATAGAACCAATCCCTGATACTATCAGCGTAATGCTCACAAATGAAATGCTTAAGCCAATATCGCCACTAATCTCTTTAATAAATATTGCCGGTAAAATGGAAGTTGTAAGTATAAGTACGGCCTGCTGCAAACTAAGAAATATCAGTTTTCCAACAGGAGGCACCTGATTTTGCGAATAAAGTATTTCGTTCTTTTCCATAAAATAATAGTTATTTAAACCATGCTGCCTGGGGAGCATCTATCATAGAGCCAACAATGACATATTTGTTTCTGAGCTTTGTTTTACGGCAATAGATCACTTTTTTTCTGATATTCATTGATTCGGGCGAGGTAAACTGAAGCATATTCCATGTTTCTTCTTTAGTTTTCAACTGTTCGGCTATTGACCTGAAAGGAAAATGGTTTGTTACATCCTTGAATAAAAGCAGGTTTGACTTTGAGTCTTTTTTATAGCTCGGGTCTATGATAGAGTTTCCATTAAAGTCATAAACAAAAATGAAACAATCGAAGAACACGAAAGGCGATTGGGGCGATTGTATGTATTCAAGCGATGAATCTCCTTTCAAGGCCATCAAACTGCATGCTTTTTTGACAGAAATTTTAATAAATTCCTTTTCAGAAATATACCCATACATACCCGCGCCAATAAAGCCTTCAGAACCATCTTTTAGCATAACTTTCCGATGACATGCTGTTTTCCAGACAGGAAAAATATTATTCGGGCGTGGCCAGTTAAAGTGTACCCATGCATCGGGGTTGTTGATGGTGTCAGATAAAGCTTCTAAAATCAATTTTTGAATAGGTTTGCCCAAAAAGTCTATTTGGTCTTTCACCATGAGGTTGATTTTTGTGCTGTCTTCGTGGAGAATCCGGTCAAATTGACCACCTGATTCCGGAGCAAATTGACCACCTCTGAACAGGTCACATTTTAGGTGTTTTCCGGACCAAACTGACCACCCCGTTTCCGGAGCAAATTGACCACCCATTTTCATAGATTTTATCGATTAAGGACAGCATAAGAATTAATGTTGCGAACAACTAATTTCTCAATATTAATCACTTATGTCAAACAACCTAATCGCTATGAACAAAATTAAACAGATTTTGCAATGGTACACCGAGGGTGTTCCAAAATTACAAATTAGCCTCAAGGCAGGCGTTTCACGCAATTCCGTGAAGAGTTACATCCGGCAATTTATCGCCATGGACAAATCCCTGGAAGAGATCCTGTGCTTAAAAGACAGTGAACTGGAGCAGTTATTTTTATTCAAGGTGGTTAAAGAACCGGAACAACGCCTAAAAGAGCTGATAGCCTTCTTTCCGGAGGTCGATAAGGCTTTGAAGAAGAAGGGTAATACCCTGCATAAGCTCTGGAAAGATTATCTAAAAACAAATCCGGATGGCTTTAAGCATACCCAGTTTAATGAACATTACCGGCAATGGTCGAAACGTACCAATGCCACGATGCACATTGATCATAAGGTCGGCGACAAGATGTATGTGGACTATGCCGGGGATAAGCTACAGATCATGGATCCGGATACCGGAGAGGTATGCAAGGTGGAAGTTTTTGTAGCCATTCTCGGTGCAAGCCAACTGACCTATGTAGAAGCGACGATGACCCAGCGTAAGGAAGACTTTATCGGAGCGTGTGAAAATGCGCTGCATTACTTCGGAGGTGCTCCCCAGGCCATTGTTCCGGATAACCTGAAGTCGGCTGTTATCAAGAGCGATAAGTATGAGCCCACTCTCAATGAATCGTTCCGGGACTTTGTAGAGCATTACAAAATGACGGCACTTCCGGCCGGGCCCTACAAACCACGGCACAAAGCATTAGTTGAAGGTGCCGTTAAAATCATCTACCAGGTGATTTATACGATTATCCGGGAGAGGGACTTTACTTCGATTGAGGCGTTGAACAATGCGATCTGGGTGTTGCTGGATATCCACAACAATAATCCGCTCAGGGGCCGTCCTTATAGTCGCCGTCAGATGTTTGAAGAGATCGAGCGGTCAGTGCTGCAGCCATTGTCACTGTATCGTTATGAACTAAAAAACAAACGGATTGCAACAGTGTCAAAGAATAACTATGTATGCCTGGGTGAGGACAAGCATTATTACAGTGTACCTTATCACTTTATCGGCAAGAAGGTCAGCATACTTTACAGCCAGAACCAGGTGGACATTTACTACCGTTATGAACATATTGCCACTCACAAGCGCAACCGCAGGCCATTTATGTTCACCACGGTAGAAGATCACCTTGCTACCAAACACAAGTTCCTGACAGACTGGACCCCGGAGAAGTTCATTGAACGGGCAAAGACTATCGGAGAACAAACCGAAAAGTACATCACTGCAATACTTATCTTAAGACAGCATCCCGAGCAAGCTTATAAAACCTGCCAGGGGATATTGAACTATGCATCCAAGGTTGGTAACGAACGCCTCAACGCAGCCTGTCACCGGGCAAACTTCTATGAGGACTACAGCTATAAAACCATCTTAGCCATCCTGGATAAACATCTTGATAGCGTCCCGTTAGATCCTGACAGCGATAGGACATCTATGCCAAACCACGGTAATATCCGCGGTAACACTTATTATGCATGATATTGAATGTACCACTCATCTTATCCGATCAATCAACGATTGGATAGGGTGAGTTCACTTAAAACCCAATCAACCTAAAAACAGATAAATTATGAACGAAGCAATCCTGCAGAAAATGAAACAAATGAAGTTGCATGGCATGGCCAGCGCCTTCAAAACCAGCCTGGAAGATGGCGGGAAAGTTAACCTTACAGCTGATGAGATGATCTCTTTTTTAATCGAATCAGAATGGGATGATCGCAATAACCGGCGTATTGAACGTCGCATTCGTACTGCCCGTTTCCGTTACAGGGCTGACGTTGAGCTGATCGACTTTAAAATAGAGCGTAACCTGGATCGCAATCTTATGAACCGGTTTGCCGAATGTACCTTTATCGGAAAAAACGAGAATATCCTCATTACAGGTAGCACAGGCATCGGAAAGAGCTATATTGCTTCGGCACTTGGCAATCAGGCCTGTATGCTCGGGTTTAAAGTTCTTTATGCCAGTACATCCAAGCTCTTTGCAATGTTGAAAATGGCCCGTGCAGATGGATCCTATATCAGGGAAACAGCCAGAATCGAAAAGATGGACCTGTTGATACTTGATGACTTTGGCATGCAACCGCTTGACAGTCACAATCGATCGGCACTCATCGAGATCATTGAAGACCGTCATGGCAAACGTTCCACTATCATAGCGGCCCAGTTACCGGTAGGACAATGGCATGATGTAATCGGTGAGAAAACCATTGCTGACGCGGTGTTGGATCGCATCGTACACAATGCACACCGGATCGAAATGATTGGTGAATCTCTACGAAAGAAGCAACGATTATTGAACTAAATCGAAAAAAATTAACGGTAATTACTAGTGATGCGCTAACTTTTTAATAATTTCTATAAATAATTGATATAAAGTATAATATAAGCGTTCTTTGATTTTTTGATTTGAATTGACCTGTAGTTTTGCAGCACTAACTGCGGAACTATGAATTCAGGAAAGTATGTCTTTGCTCAGGTTTTACAATTTGTCAATAGATATGAGTTTGAGAAGTTTGTAGCTCATTACCGGGGCAATTACCGGGTACGAGAACTTACTTGTTGGAATCAGTTTGTCCAGCTTTTCTTTGGTCAGCTCACTTCCTTGAACTCTTTAAGGGACATCTGCGTATGTCTGAAGGCTCACAAGAAGAAGTTGTATCATCTGGGAGTAAAGCAAAATGTCAATCAGTCTAGCTTATCGCGCGCAAACGAGAGTCGGGACTGGAGGATTTTTGCCGAGTTCGGGGAGTATTTGATCAAAACAGTGCGACCAATGTATGCGAATTACTCTGTTCCAAATGTTGATATTGACAACGATATATTCGCCTTGGATTCAACGACCATCTCGTTAAGTATAAAACTATTCAGGTGGGCTGAGGGAAAATACTCCAGAGGTGCGATAAAAGTACACACCCTACTAGATTTGAGAGGAAGCATTCCCACTTTTATCTACATCACGGATGGGAAATACCACGATAGTAATATCCTGGATGTACTGGTTCCTGAGCCTGAGGCGATATACTTGATGGACAAAGCATATATTGATTTTGCTGCTTTGTATTTGATGCATAAAGCCGGATCGTTTTTCGTCACCAGAGCCAAGGTTACTCTTGATTATGAGGACCTCGAGTGTAATAATAATATTGATGAACGAACTGGTCTGCGAAGTGATAAAACGGTCAAACTGAAGGGGCCAAAGTCAAAACAATTGTATCCGGAAATTCTTCGGATCGTTGAATATTACGATGCTGAGAAAGATATCTTGCTGGTCTTTCTGAGTAATAACTTTGATGTCTCGGCCCTTGAAATCGCCCGTTTATACAAGAATCGATGGCAAATAGAAGTATTCTTCAAGTGGATTAAGCAGAATCTGATTATTAAAAAACTATGGGGACACTCTGAAAACGCCGTAAATCTACATATTTGGGTCGCTATCTGCACTTATCTGACGGTTGCGTATATCAAGCATCAACTAAAGAGCAACCTATCAGTCTATGAAATAATGCAGATACTAAGCATCTCAGCATTTGATAAAACACCACTGAAAGAACTACTTACAGACAATCAGGTCAATCAAAATGTCAAAGAACAATACAGTTTACTAACAATCGAATATTAACGCATCAGTACTAA
>Ga0118677_10007024_pt1 | contig 18802 bp, 24 predicted proteins | sample AliMusrvi5mmetaG_FD_86154 | JGI IMG/M metagenome (GOLD analysis project Ga0118677, IMG submission 86154) | reverse complement strand
TACACATGGCCGCAACACTCGCACAATATAAATACCTTGGGCCCGACGCCGAGATCAGACGCGGCATCGGGCTAACCATCGTGAAACAATCACCCTGGCTTTCCGAACTGCCTTTCGTAGAAATCAATAACAACATCTCCCGCTACAAAATGGAACTGGCGGCAGCCGCTGCAGACACCTACGAGGTGGGCGACACATGGCTGGAAGGCACACCCACATGGGAATACCGCGACGCGGCGCTATCCATCCTCGGCGGCGACGCCGATGATGACAAGTTCGGACGCCTCGCCACCGGTGGGGAAGACACGATGGCTTCGATGATTGAACTCAAATCGAAGGCTGTCGCCAACTGGTTCGATGAACTGGCGATCCTGGGGCAGACCACCGCCGTAGCCAAATGGAGCGCTTCCAAAAACTTCAAAGGACTGCTGCGACTAATCTGCGAATGCGAAAGCGCCGCGTCAACCGACCTCGACGGGGCAATCTTCAGCGCGTTCAGCGCAGGAAACAACAGCCAGGTGGTACAGGCGGCTTCCGGCGCATCAGGGGTACTGACGCTCGACATGATCGACGTACTGGTGGACTGCGTGAAACCCAAACCCACGCACCTCGTCATGAACCGCCAGCTGCGCCGCAAACTCGGCGGGCTCGCCCGGGCGGCAGGCAACAACCTGACGATAAGAACCGGGGCACTCGGTGAAATCATCACTTCCTACGGTGAACAGATAATCCTGGTGGACGACTATACCCCGATCAACTTCCCCGACCCGACCACCATCGTCTCCGCTCCCGCCGCGTATACACCCACAACGAGCGTAGCCGCAGGGAACGACACTTCACCCGTATTCGCATTGCGCATGGGAGAGGACGGGCTCTGCGGGATACACGGAGCCGGGATGATACACGTGGAAAGGTTCAACCAGCTCGAAACGAAGGACGCCGAAAGGGTCCGCATCAAATTTTACGCAGGCATGCGGCTCACCAATAAACTGGCCGCAGCCGTGCTGCTGTCTGCCACCGCAAGCTAGGAGGGAAGATGGCTAATCCTACCGCATTAAAGATGCAACTGGACATGACCAAATCATCCGACCAGGCGGGGGCCTGCCGCGAATTCTGGATGAGGTTCCCCGGACTGAGGGGAGCATCCGACCAGGACGCGGGAGCAAACGACGGGATCTACTACATCGAGAACCCCTACTACAAAGACCTCGTCGTGCTGGACTCATTATGCGTGATCACAACGCAGACAGCTAACGACGGCGATATCGACGTGGGGTTCGCGGACAATGCCGCGGGCACAGCTTCCCTTTCACATTCAAACGTCATCTTCGACTCGATAGTAAATACCGCAACCGGCGTTTTCGAGGGGACGATCCCCCAGGCACTGGCAGGAACGGGGCAGAAGTATATCTGGAAAGCCAAAGGATCTGCTGCCGACGCGTTCTTGTATATCATCCAGAACGGTGACGTCGATTGTTCGGCGCTGAGATGGAACCTGTTCCTGAAAGTGGTCCCGTACAACGACCTGCTCAACGACAATATCGACCTGGGCGCAATCACGGTTTCTTAATAGCGACGGGGCCGGGGTAACCCGGCCTCGAATGGAGGCAAATGTTAATCCCCAGTGTAACCTACACGGATTTCAAGAAATTGACCCACAGCCAGATCAAAGAACTCAAATCTTGCGAAGTCACCTTTTACAACCAAACGCTTTTCATCGCTATCATCCCATCGGACAAGGGCGGAACCGCGATAAAAGACGACGTCACAACCCATGCTGAATTCCTGGCCGTACGCATGAATTCGGTATCCGGCAAAGAGTACGCGGAGGTAAAGGATGCCGATATATCCGTTTAAATGCATCGGGAACCATGATTTCGATGAGCTGAAAGCATTCAGCGACGGAGATACGGCGGTATGCCCAGAATGCGGAAAAACAGCGCATAAACAATTCGGGGCCTGCAACTGGACGTTCGGATGGCGGCTTTCCGAGTCATCGCACATCAAAGGGAACCGAGACAAACTGGAAAGAGACATCTAATAGAGTGTAGAAGGCACGGCACGCCGTGCCCCTACAAAACGATATTCTGGATCCCGGCTGCCCTCGAGCCTCGAGGACGAGAACACCCGAGCCGCGGGTGCGAGAACCTCGGGGGACATCCCGAGGCCCCTCCGGGATGACAACGAAGCGAACGGGATTGCCGTACTACGCTCGCAACTGCAATGAATGGGAAATGGAGATGTTATGGCAGGTGAATTATTCGACAGTTACGGGAGGCCGGTGGTGATACCGGTGGCATTTGACGACTCCAGCGGGTTGACCGACAACTTCGGAAGGCCGCTTGTTGTGGTCAATGCGATTCCGCTCACGGGCGGAACTATGACAGGTGACCTGAATATCGGGGCGAACAAGATAAGGACCTCCCATTTGACGATTGTTGAGGACGCGGATGGGGTAACTCTCGACATCATGGATTCAGGCGCCAATTTCCGCAATCTTCAAGGGCTTAATTGGGTCATCGCCAACGCCGGATATTTGAAAACACAGGATTCCGATGGGCGTTATTTCGCATTCGGGGCCAGAGACACGACCGTGAACATGGTGGAGGTTGGCAGAGTCCAGGGCGCCGCTGACCCTTACTTTCGTATCGGGCGAGACGACACCGGGATGTCCCTGAACACCGTCACCGACGTGCTGGTGATCCAGTCGGGCGGGGGTGGTGGAAACGCGGCCGCCGGCATGGGGGCTGGAATCGCATTCAACCTGAGTAATGATGCCCATGAGGTTGAGAAACGCGGCTCTATAGACTGCAAACTAGCTGTTGCGACTAACGGGGGAGAAACAGCCAGTATAGTTCTTAACGCACAGGCCGGGGGAACGTCATACCCCATGGCAACCTTTACGGGGGCTGGTTTCTATTCCAATAACCCATTAATACTGCAACAGAATGCCAGCCAAAGCGCCGGGGTAGATGTTATATCAATAAACGGCTACGACATTTCCGCCGGCCACCGCGCGCTATCGATCGGCACCGAAGAAGTCGTGGTCGCCGCCGCCGCCGGTGCCTCGGACGTTTACATGCCCATCCGCTGGAACGGCGTGACCTACAAATTACTACTGCACACATAGGGGTGAAATATGGAAATCAAAGAACTTCAAGACCACAGAAACAAACTTATCCAACAGCGGCAAGGGATACTGGCACAAAAAGCGCTGATACAAACCAGCCTGGACATGCTCCAGGGCGCGATACAATCGACTAACATCCTGATAGAAAAAGCGATTCCCAGGGAAAATAATGGCCTCTAAAACACTGGCCGCTTTAATAATAGAAACTTCCGCAATACTCGAAGACCCGTTGAACGCCATATTCGGAAGCAACACGATAACCCAACACCTGAATAACGCCGTCATCGAGGCTTCAAGATACGTTCCCGCCGAATCGAAAGAGACAGTGACCATGACAGCCGGGAATACGGAGGTTACAACTTCGGGGATCGTTGGGCTAAGGCGAATCGTTAAAGCCGAATATCCGGTTGACCAGACACCGAGAAATTTTCGAAATGTGACGGAGTTTTCCGGTGCAGCAACCATCGAAACAGACATCAAGCCGCAGGCCGGAGACAAAGTTTACCTATTTTGCGAGGAGGTGCACACGCTAACTTCCGGCGCATCGACCCTGACCCCGGAACTGGAGCCCATAGTCGTAAACCTTGCGGCCGGGAATGCGGCTCTGGATAACATAGGAGACGGCAGGACGCAAATCAAGGCCGCCGTAGATGCCGCCGCGTTAATCAATACAGCCGTTGACAGCATGGCCGCAAGAATAGCACAGGCGGCCACGGATATCACGGCCGCCAGAAATGCTATCACAGCCGACCTCTCCTTGGCCGGAACCGCCATCACTAACGCAGGGAACACTATCACAACAGCGATGGCTACCCTCGCCTCGGGCAAAGCGGCGGCCGGCAATATAACCGCCGATGTGACGGCTGCAGGTACACAGCTCGGGCTCGCTATCACAGATGTTGCCGCGGCCAGGGCAAAACTGGCGACGGCGATCGCCGGTTTCAGCAGCCAGCTAGCAGATATCGGCACGCAGATAAGCAACTCCGAAGACGACCTGGCGGCTTCGAGGGCCTTGAATGACACCATCCCGACCTGGGCGACGGCGGAAACGGGGCTGCATTCATCGGCCAGCGGCGGTTTCGGCGCAGCTTCCAGCCGGATAAACGAAATCAAAGCTATCCTCAACGACTCCACCGGCATATCGCAGGAAGGCGCACTGGCTTCGAACCAACTCAATATCGTTTCCGGGCTGCTCAACGAAATAAAGACCAACCTATCGGCCAACGAAGGCAAAGCAGGCCAATACAGGGGGCTCGGTTCACTTGAACTCAGCGCGGCCAACACTTATATCGGACAAGCCAATGCCTTGCTTTCGAAGATAAGCCAGACCGTGAACATCTACATGGGAACGGCGGCGCATGAGATGACGACAGCCAACGGGTATTTGAGCGAGGCATCCGGCTATATGCGCGAGGCTTCGTCACGCCTGAGCGTTGCAAATACACAGATGCAATTCACCAACTGGGGCCGCAACAAGATACAGAAAGCCGAAGCGGACCTGAGATTGCTCGTTAAACCGCATGTCTTTCACACATACCCGAGGACTTGATGAGAACGATATCCGCAGAACTGCAAGGTGCGCAGGAATTGATTGAAGGCTCCCGGGTCCCGTACATCCATCTGGATTTCGTACCGAACTCCGGCATAGGAACCCATATCGACTATTCCAGCCGCTGGCTGATCGTAGACCAGTGGGAAACGACTTACGGTATGGCTAACGGCTGCACGGTGACGCTCACCAACCATGACCGGGCCGTCGCGGACCTTCGCGGTTATTACTGCGACATCGGATGGGGGGATGTCGTCGAAGGGGCGCCGGAATATGCGGTGCTGCAGCGGTTCTGGGTGGTATCACAAACATGGGTAAGTTCGCCGAACGGCCTTGTCTCGACCGTGACGCTTGAAGACGCCATGCAGCATATCTTCAAGAACACCGAATGGGACAGCACTGGCTCCCCTCCCGGGTTCCGGGCCATCTGGGACAGAACATATTCGCCTTACGCGCTCCTGAACCTGATATTGATAACCGCATTCGTGGTTGTGCCTGGTGGATTCACTTTAGTCGCCCCGGACGTTTACGACGACATCATAGATACCTTCCTGCCGTATTTCATCATCAACGACGGAACATGGAACCCGTCAAAGCCGAACACCATGGGGGCTTACGAGAAATATTACGATATCATCGTCAAACTGATCAGCATGACCAGAAGTTACCTGCGGCCGCAGGCTGGTCTCGAGTATAAGGTCATCTTCCCGCAAATCGACGACCCGGTGGACATGACTTACTACTCCGACAAAAAACCTCAATTCTATGAATACCAGGAAAAGCTGAATGTGCTCACGCCGGACAAAGTGACGGTCTTCTACAATGCGACACTCGACGCCAAAGGGTATGTGCTCGATTGGGACAATATCGAAAGCGCCACGTCCGGTGACGGGAACATCGTGGCTTATTACATGTTCCCGCGTATAGATGACGCCGGAGATGCCGGGAACCAGGCCGCCGCCATCCTGACTCACCTGAAATCCGCAATCATGTCAGCAACTATCGTCGTGCCTCACGACTGCCGCATAGAACTTTATGACAGGCTGGCGATAAAAGACGCGAGGGCTTAATGTCGATTACGACGCATACAGTAAACATTGACTGGCAAACTCCACGAAGCATTTATGCCGAGGATGGAAGTCCTGCAGGTTGGCCTAACACCGGTTCTCAGTACAATCCGACTATTGCCGCCGCAGCCGCCATAAGTACAGGGGTAGTTGGTTACTTGCCATATTACAGATGGGGGTTCAGGGGCGGGTCGTGGCCAATGGCGGGCATATATTTCGGTGACTCAAGTTCCGCTTGTGTAAGGGGGGTCTACGTTTACCATCCTACCAATGAGTCCGTTCCCGAAGCAGCAACAATTTTATCGGTTAAATTTCACGGGGGGTTTACCGACGTATGCAACGGCACAGCCTATCTTAAAAACTGTAACGGTATCAGCCCTGACCTCATAGCGAATGACCTTGTTCCATCGGACTTCGGAGCGATAAATGCCTGCTCAACTATCGCATCCTATTATTCTTCTGTCGCAAACTGGCCAGATATAGACCTGCCGGTAAGTATATTTGACGGGAGACGGACAGGACGCGTTCAAATCGGGGTTACATTTGTTCCTGTTTTGCCATCTGCCACTACTTATATGTCAGCTCACAATTATTTGGCTAATAGTGGCGGCGGGGGCTATCCAAATCTGATAACGACCTACACACTCGATCTGGAAGTAGCAACCAGCGGCGCAACCAACAAACTCGGAAACCGCGCCACGGTGCACGGTACACTTGTAAAAGGCGGGGGCGTCCATTGTTTCTGCTGGTTCGAATGGGGGTTGACTACCGCTTACGGGCATACAACGAACTCAACGCAACAGGAAACCGGGGAAAGTTTCGCTCAAACTCTGAAGGGGCTAGACCCCGAAGCAACCTACCACTACCGCGCCGCGGCTGAATACAGGTTCGACGGCCAAACTATCATTTTTTACGGGGCGGATGCGACGTTTACGGCGATGGCATATACCGGCTACCCGGCCGACCCTATCACCCGCGTCACGACGCTGAGACATTATGCCAACAGGATGACGGGGGTATACCGGCTGACGGCGTACCTGGGCGGCCTTTCCAACCTGCCTGAACTGCCCTTCAGCACTTCGAAAACCCCTGCCGGCACGACGCCGCTATACCCGGCACAATCGCCGGAGCTGGCGCATTATGACGACGACGGGAATTTCATGGGGTTTTATTAAAAGGACGGAAATATGAAAATACCTGATTTAACTGTGACCGACCTGGCGAAGAACATCATCTGCCTGCTGATAATCGCGGCCACTCTGTTCCTCTATGTTCAGGGGATGGAACCGCCGCTAGAACTCAAACTCATTTCAGGCGCAGTGTTGACAGGCTATGGGATAAATGTGGCACAGACGGCAGTGACGCAGGCGAAGGCCAAAGCCCCGAAAGATACCCCTCCGGCGGCGAAGCCTTGAATATAACGGCCGGGGAGTTCGCGGCGATGAACGAAGAACAACGGACGGTGCTGACATTCGAGATACTTTCCAGCATCGATAAAAGCGTCGCGGCCCTGGCCGAAGATATGGCCGGGGTTAAAAAGTGCGTTCAGGACGGCAAACTCACCGACACGAACAACGAGAACGCCGTCCGAAAAGCGCAGGCTGCGGGGGATGAGGGAATCCGTATAGCGATAGCCGCCGACAGGCGCATCGACAAGATCATCTGGGCCGGGCTCGTTCTTTCGGTAACGACGCTGGCATCGTTGATAATCGCCGTCCTGGGATACCTGATTCAAAAAGGATTGAAGATATGAATGGTTTGAAACTCGGCAAACTGCCCGCGAGAGAAGACAAACGAACATTTCAGATGCGCATGTTCCTGCCGGCGAAACTGCCGCCGATACCTGATTCGTTCAACGTCGATAATTCGCTTCCTTGCCCGATGACGATAGACATGCTGGCGAACGACGAACTGGGGGACTGCGTGATGGCGGGGCGCGGGCATCACACGCGCCGCTTCGAGGGAAAAGAACAGGGATGCTTGACGCTGTTGCCGGATAAATCGGTCCTTTCGGCCGTAAGGTCGGAATACATCAGAGAAGGCCATGGGCAGGACAACGGACTGGTAGTGCTGGATTCACTTAACTGCTGGCGCAAAGGCTGGACGGTGAACCGGCGCAGATATAATATATACGCTTTCGGGCGGATCCATCCCGGTGACCGCGAGGAAATCGCCGCAGCTATCTACCTGCTGGGAGGGGCCCAATTCGGGCTCGAACTTCCGATTTCGGCCGAGACGCAGTTCTTTGCCGGTGAACCCTGGCATATCGTTGCCGGACCGAAAAGTAAAAAAGGTTCACTCGGCGGGCACCTCGTTTACAACCACAAGTACGAAATGAAATCATGTGATGCGGCAGGGGTTACAGCGATTACCTGGGGGAAAGAGCAACTGATGACCTGGGACTTCCTCGAATATTACTGCGACGAAGCTTTCGCAGTGGTGGACAACAGGAACAAATGGCTTGGGTCATCGACCCTCGATGTGGAAAAGCTGGATGGGTACCTGAAGGCAGTGGCGGGGTGAGGCAGAAAACCCACTGAACGGTATCATCGTACTTTAAATGCCAAAGTACAACGCAGGCATTGACTTAGACGTTCAATTATTTCATACTATAGTATGATAATAGTATTAAGGAGCGTTCCAAAATGCCTGGAACAAACAAAGTAGCCATCAGCCTACCTTGTGAAACATTCAAGGCCATAGAACAAGAACGAAAAGAAAGCGGAGAAAGCCGTAGCGAGCTATTCAGACGCGCTATCGAGATGCTGCTGCGCCGACGTCAGGAGGAAGCAAAAATCAGGCAATATGCCCGCGGATATGAACTTATGCCTGAAACCCCTGAGGAAATCAAAGCCGCCGACCATGCCGCCGTTGCCATACTGACAGAGGAGCCATGGTAATGCGCCGCGGGGAGATCTGGTGGGCTGAACTTAACCCGCCTTCCGGGCGGCGTCCTGTGCTGCTGATATCCCGTGACACGGCCTATGAAAAACGGGCGCTTGCCATCGTCGCCCCGGTGACCACGCGCGTCAGAAACATCGCTGCCGAGGTCCATCTCACAAACCGTGATGGAATGCCTCAAAATTGCGTCATCAATCTTGATACGCTCGTTACGATTTCGAAAGATCGCCTTGCCAGCCGCCTGACCGTCCTCACTCCTGAAAAGGTAAAAGAGGTCGATGCGGCCCTCCACTTTGCGCTGGGATTGGATTAGGCAGGACCGGAACCCCGGGGAACAGCCAGAGGTCGCGATTGGCAATGAAGGTCCCCTCTCTTTTCGTTCTCTCCCACGGAGTGAAGAGAATAGCCCACATGCCTCTCCGGGATGACATTGATGGTCTGCCGGCGCGATCCCCCCAGGCGGATTATGAAATGGACCCCGGATGTTTTGAGGGCACGGCACGCCGTGCCCCTACAAAACGAGATTCCGGATGCCGGGTACCAGCCCGGTTTGTCATTCATATCGGGTCGCATGGAAGACGCCCTCTCTTTCTCCCACGGAGTGGAGAAAAAACCCCCAATACCCTTTCGGGCTGACTTTGATGGTTTGTCGGCGCGATCCCCCCAGGCGGATTAAGGAAATGGGCCCCTGATGTGGTGAGGGCACGGCACGCCGTGCCCCTACACAACGAGATTCTGGATGCCGGGTGCCGGCCCGATGTGACTACGAAGCACTCCCCCGTTTGTAATACATATTTAATGAATCAATTTCAAATTTGATAACTATTTAACCTTATGGCTGGTACACTGCGATATGTTTTACAAGGAGGAACAGATGTTTAAAAAATTATCCATCCTCATGGTCGTCCCCCTGCTCGCGCTGACATTCGCCGCGTGCTCGACAACCAAGACGGTCACATCGACGGTCAACCAGACCAAAACGGTCACCAGCACTATCACGCAGCTCCCGCCCGTCAGCACCGTGATTGTAACCACCATAGTAGTGGCCACGCCACCCGCGACCACCACAACCGGTCTGCAGCCGGCAGGCGACCTGGCGAACCTAGGCGCCAGCAAGTATGACGCCAACTGCACCTTCACTTACTGCCACGCCAACGTCGGCGACAGCAGCGCCAGCAACAGCCCCGCCAGCGGCGCTCCCTTCGCAGTCAACTTCAGCAAGAGCGCGCTGACCTACTTCGGGACGGCCGCAGACATGTTCGTATTCCTGAAGAGCTTCATGCACCACCCCGACACCGCATCCTTCCTGACCGACGACGACCTGATACAGATAGAGGCCTTCATACTGACCCAGAACGGGACTTTAACAGCGTCACAGCAGTTCGGAGCGGGCAACCTCAGCACTATCGCCCTGCCGTAAACAGCTAAACGGTTCAATAACTGAAAAACAGGGGAGGGGACGGTTTTCCGGCCCCTCCCATTTCTTGAAGGTTTCAATCAACTCAATGCGAGGGAACCAAACACCGGGACTTTGGTATTGTTTCGCTTTGGTCGATCCATCTGGGCGGACAATGGAAATGGCCCCCGGATATGGCGAGGGCACGGCACGCCGTGCCCCTACAAAACGAGATTCCGGATGCCCTCGAGCCTCGAGTGCGAGAACCTCGGGGGACATCCAGAGGCCTCTGCGGGATGACATTTGTATTTAGCAGGAATGAAGACCCCTCTCTTTTATCCTCTCCCACGGAGTGGAGAGAAAACCTCCCGCCTCCTTAAACATCAGAACTGAATAGTCAATAATTCAAGAAATAACGCAAATAAAAACAGTGGGAGATAGCCCTGGTCTACCCCCCACTGTTTAAATCACTCCTGTTTGTTCAACGCAGGATGAAAATACAGTTAAGCTCACCGCGCGTATTGCCGGCATCGCTGGCTACCTTCTGTCCATCGACGGTAACGACGAGGCGGGTATTATAAACCGCCTTTGTGTTTATGTCTACGTTAACGTAAACGGGTACGAAACGGGTGAAAAATCCTGCGGGGAACCATTTCATATATTGAATATCGACCGTGGCGCCGGGCTGGCTTGAGATTACGTTCACCTCTGTGCCAAGAGGGACGGTAACGGTGAACTCGATATTCCCGGTAATCTGTCCCGGGTCACCCTGTATAGAAGCGTCAAGGTTCACTGTGTGGCCGCCGATACTCACAACGGGGTCAACATCGCACCAATCCCAGATAGCCATCGCCGGAACGACGACAAGCACTGTGGACATCAAAACACCTAATATGACGGCGCTGCGAACGAGCCATTTGCGTTTCATAATCAACCTCCAAGCGATATGACTGACATTCCAACCCATTTCCAATTGTGAGTGTTAAGGCGTAATTAAACAATAGCCCATTTGGCTCTGTATGTAATTTTTCAATGAACGATAGTAATATATGTAAATACCCAAATGTATACTTAACCTTTTCACCGGAAAATACTACGGGGGAAGGGGGGGGTTGCCCGAGAGTACTCTTTGAATGTGTTCTTTATAAAGAACCAGCATGCTTTATAAGTTTATTTACTTAATTATATCCTGTACTAATGAGTTTCGTCAACAAATACGGCCCCTCGCTTTTGTTAAAGGCATCAATCACCTCAAGGCGAGTGACCCAAACACCGGAACATTTGGTATCGTCTCGCTTTGCTCGATCCGCCCAGGCGGACTATGGGAATGGACCCCGGATATGGTGAGGGCACGGCACGCCGTGCCCCTACAAAACGAGATTTTGGTTGCCGGATGCCCTCGAGCCTCGAGTGCGAGCACCTCGGGAAACATCCCGAGGTGGGGATACTGCGGTTCCGGGATGACAGGATGGAGCAGGTGTGGGGTACGAGATTGCCGCGGGGAACGGAAGTGCCCGGTATCTATTTGGCAGTTGCCGGCTCATGCAGGCTGAATTTGGCCACCAGGGCGCAGCCGCTGATATTCGGATTGGTCTGGTCCAGGAATTTGCCGTTGGTGTCACCCGCGACGAAGATATCCCCGGAATCTTCCACATCGATAGAATAGCCGTCATCGAACCCCATGCTGTCTACCTGGCTGGTCCAGGCGATGGCGCCGCCCGGAGTATATTTCCTGATGTAGAGATCGGTGGTCAGGGAATAGGAGAAATGGCCGGGAAGGTCACCGCCGACGCTGCCCGTTATGTAAGCCGCGCCGTCTTTATCGCAGTGGACATCATAAGCCAGCGCGTCGCCCCCGGCCGAAAACTGGCGCGTCCACACCACAGCCCCGGACGGGTCGTATTTCCTGACAAACGCCTCCTTGGCATATGTCTTGAAATCGCCCGAAAGGGCATCGAAGACCCAGCCGCAGACATAGATATTGCCGGAAGGGTCACACGCGTCTGCATAAGCATTGGTGGTGCTTTTCGAGCCGAATTGCCGCATCCAGACCAGGTTGCCGTTATCGTCGTATTTGGCAAGGAAGCTATCGTTGTAACCGGAGGCGGATTGGCCCGGGAGCACCCCTTCTGTGCGGCCAACCATCAGGATGCCTCCCTGATCGTCCGCACAGACGTTGGTTACGAAATCATCGGCTGCCGAGCCGAACTGGCGGGTCCACAGCCGGTTGCCGGAGGCGTCGAAGCGGGTTATGAAGCAATCCTGCTTGCCAGCTGAGGACTGCCCGGAAAAAGTCCCGGCCGTGTTGCCCGCAACGTAGATGCGGGATGCGCTCTCCACGGCCACCCCATAGGCATCCTCGTCTCCGGAAGTCCCGAACTGCCGGAGCCACAGGAGTTTACCGGCTTCGTCGTATCTGCATAAAAAAGCATCTTTAGAACCGGCAGAATCCTGCCCCGTGAAGGACGAGTTGGTGTAACCCGTAACGTAAAGGCTGCTCCTGCCGTCCGAGGCGATGCTGCGGGCTACATCCATGTATTGGGTGCCGAATTGCTGGGTCCAGAGGACTTTCCCCGTAGAATCGTATTTGCGCACATAGGCGTCGTAAAAACCGTGATCAGCCTGCCCGGGCAAAGCGCCGATGGTATACCCGGTGACGTAGGCGTTGCCGTTCGCATCCAGAGTGATATCGTAGCCGTAATCGGTGTTGCCGGAACCGAACTCCCGCGCCCAGTCAAAATAGACGGCCGGTTCCGCTGTGGTGGGTACAAGAGTTAAACCTGTGGGGATGGAATAATAGCCCGTCGAAGAGGGCGCGGCGAGAGTGGGAACGGAGAGCCCGGTGGTTGCGGTTTGAGCGGCGGTATCCGTGAAGATGTTGTGCGCCAGGCTGCTGAACCGGCTTTGCACCTGGTTACAGCCGCCAAGGGGCAAGAGGGCTAAAAGGAGGGCCAGCCAGAGCATCGGGGATTTCATCGTGCACCTCCCAAAGAAATGTCGGCCGGTGTGCGCTCCTAGGATATGATTAATTTTAGCACGCGGGTCAAGGAGGGGAGATAACGAATGGAGTCGAATCGGCGCTGGGTTTCGATCCGCCCGGGCGGACTCCGGGATGCCAAACGCGATGGAAGTGGGCTTACAGTGAGGGAACCTGCTTGAGAGGCATAGCAAACCAGTCTATTTTTCTTGTAACTTATTTACCAGTTCGGCTTTGGGGATACCGTTGTACAAGCCGACGGAATTCAAAATATCGTTGAGTGTGCCTTTGGCAATTTCCTTGTGGTCAGGAACGGTAACATTGTGAGGGCCATTGGCGGTGGCTTTCCGAAGTTGAATGTGGCTGCCTCTTTGCCTTTCCACCCTATACCCCATGGACAGGAGAAGCCTTAGCAGAGATTGGCTACTTATCGGCGGTAATTTCGGCATCGTTCAATTTCATTTCTGAGATTGTCAAAATGGTTATAGGTTCGTGCAGTTCTTCGAAATGCAGAGCCACAGCTTCTTTGATGTTAGCATAGAGCTCATCAAGAGTATCCCCATCTGTGAATATATCCTGGCCGATACCCCGCGCGCACCACGATTCACCATCAAAATAGGTCTCTATTTTTACTAACATAAGAAATCTCCTACTGTCTGAATTATAACACGGGTGGAATACAGCTGTCAGCAGTCGCGAACGAGCGGTCAGCATTCAGCTTTCAGCAGTCAGCGGTCGGATGGGTTGAGGGCACGGCACGCCGTGCCCCTACAAAACGAGATTCCGGATGCCGGGTGCCCTCGAGCCTCGAGATATGATGAGGGCACGGCACGCCGTGCCCCTACGGGATGCCGTATGCCCTCGAGCCTCGAGTGCGAGAACCTCGGGGGGCATCCCGAGGCCAGTCCGACAAATGACAAACCGGAGGATTCAGGATGCCTCAAGGAACCTCCCGGGTGAAACACCCTTGACAACAAAACAACGCATTTTATAATATACATTTTGCGCAAAAACAGATTCCAGCCTGCGCGTGGTAAAACTTCAAATAATTTTTCAAAGGATGATGAATATGCCCAAGTCTACAGTTTACGGCCCGGTCGCTTCCTGGCGCCTGGGAAGGTCGCTCGGTATAGATTTATTATGCACCGAGCAGAAGACGTGCAATTTCGATTGTGTCTACTGCCAGCTGGGCCCCAATGCGAAGCCGGTAACGGAAAGGCAGGAATTCGTCCAGCTTACGAAGCTCTCGGACGACGTCCAGGCCTCCAAGGGCGCCGAGGCCGACCTGGTCACTTTCGCGGGGATGGGGGAGCCCACGCTCGCTTCCAACCTCGGTCCTGCCATCAACCTGGTGAAATCAGCGCTCGGGCTGCCTGTGGCCGTGTTCACCAACGGGGCCATGCTGAAGCGCGAGGACGTGCGGCGGGACCTCTGCCTGGCCGACATCATCATCGTCAAGATGGACGCGCCCGACGCCGGGCTTTTCCAGAGGATAAACCGGCCCGCGCCCGGCATCCAGCTTTCGGACATCCTCCAGGGGCTGCAGCTGCTGAGGCTGGAGTTCAAAGGGAAGCTGATGATCGACGTCATGCTGACAGACCTCAACCGGGGTTACGGGAACGGTCTGCAGTTCAACGTGCGCTGCGGCATCCCCGACCAGGTGCACCTGAACACACCCCTGAGGCAGAGCAGTATGCGCCCCCTCCGCAAAGAGGAAGTGGAGGACGTGAGGAAGAACTGGTTCTGGAACCTCAAGGCGATAACCGTGTACGACCCGAGGAAGCCGATGCAGGTGGTTGCTCTCGATGAGGTAGAGACGGAAGCGAGGCAGCCGACGAAGCCGAAGGGCGCGGCACAACCAGCGGGGACACCGCCGGCATCCAGGATAATTTGACGGCTCCCCGCCTACGGCGGTCCATTTATTGACTCGGCGAGAGCTTGCAGATAAAATGCAACCGGCATCTTCACAACAGATGACAAATAAAATGCAGAGGGGGATTCTGCTATGCCTAAAAGAATCAGCTACCTTTTACCGGTTATCGCATTGATCTCCATGATTGCGCTGCCGGCATGTTCACCGAAGCTAAACAGCAGTGAAAAGGACGGAATCAAATATATCTATGAGGTGGAGAAAGTAGCAAGGGACACTTACTCCTACTTCTATGATAAATGGAACACCCCCGTTCAATCTGTTGTCAGCAACAGTGAACAGAACCATATGGACATCTTCAAAGAACTTATAGATAAATATAATCTGGGCGACCCTGCCGCAGGAAAAGGCCGCGGGGAGTTCAGCAACAACGAACTGCAACAACTCTACAAGGACCTGACGGCACGCGGCTCGGTTTCTGAAACCGACGCGCTTGCTACGGCTGCGATGATCGAGGAATTCGACATAGTAGAGCTCAGGAAAAACGCCGCCAATACCAGCAGGGAGGACGTTCTGACAGCCTATAGCCGATTGATGGCCGGTTCCCAAAATCATCTGGAGATATTTACGGCCAAATTAAAGGAACAGGCGATAGTATACAAACCGCAGTACCTTTCCCAGGAGGACTATAACCAGATAATCGCCGCCATGACAATAACGACAACGGCAACCACCGCTGCCCCCGTATCCGCGACGTCTACATTCGGTCAACTGGCTGTGAACGGGAAACAATCTTATGGCAGCATCTGCATCAATTGCCACGGCGAATCCTTGTCCACGGGAGCTTCCAGTGCTGTTACTCTGGCCAAATACCAGAACGCGCAGAAACTGCTGGCAAAAATTTCCGGGATGCCCATGAGCGGCGTGCAAAAACAATGGGAAGTATTATCATACCTGCTGTTGGGACATGATTGGGTTTCAGAGACTGCGATTTTTAATCCGGATACCCTGTCTCAGATAACATTATCGTAGCAGACACAAATATCCGAACTGAATAGCAAATAATTCCAAGGATTCAAAAGCCCCGCTTCTTCATCCAGCGGGGCTTTTTCTATTTAAAGGAGAAATGAACGGCGCTAAATCGTCTCTGGATTCCGGTCCGCCTTGGCGGACGCCGGAATGACAAACGGGGATAGGGAATGACATTTATCTCTTGTCGGCGCGATCCGCCCAGGCGGACCAAGGAAATGGATCCCTGGATATGGTGAGGGCACGGAACGCCGTGCCCCTACAAAACGAGATTCCGGATGCCGGGTGCCCTCGAACGTCGAGGACAAGAACACTCGAGCCTCGAGTGCAAGAACCCCGGGGGACATCCCGAGGCAAGCCCGACAATGACAAACGAGATTCCGGATTCACCCAAGTGAACGGTCCGGGAAGACAAGGGGTGGATAAAACGAGATTCGATGCAAGATCAGTATTTGACAGACGTAAAGACGGTGAGGGAGATAACTAGACAGCTGAGAGGGTTGTATTTTCTATCGTCACAATTGGATTTGGGTTCCTCTTGGGTACCGGCATTTTGCGTGATTTAAGTAGTGCAATATGTTCTTCCATGCCCCATTTAGCTTTATACAGGCAATCTTCAACAGAGCTGCCAACCCCGGTAAATCCTTCGAGATCCGGCGAATAGAAAGAAAAGAACGCAGGATCTTCAGTAGCTTCAACTATCAGAGAATATTTGATATCAATCATTCGCAGTAACCATAAGATCATAACATCACAATGGCTCAGTGACTACAGACGACTGCACAAGAAACGGTTCGCGGGCCGGGATGATACCCGAAGTCTGCTACTTGTCGGTCTTGAGTTCCTCCGTTATGTCCTGCGACATCTTGAGGAAGAGTTTGCGGATCTTTTTCATCACCTGTTCGGCGGCGACTTCGCCGGCCTTGCGGGCCTCTTCAGCCGCGGCGCGAGCGTCGGCAGCGGCTTTTTCGGCCACCTCGATGCTGGATGATATCTCGTCCAGGATGACGGGGAGGGGTTTGTCCATTATCTGCGAGCGTTTTGCTATTTTGAGTTCTTTTTCAGCCATTTTAGTCGCCTCCTACTGCATCCATGATAAACCTATTCTTCCCGTTCGTCACGGAAGCTGTGAAGTGCACTCGGGGCAGCGGGTGGCTTTGACGGGTATCTTCGAAAAGCAGAACGGGCAGTCTTTGGTCACCGGGACAGCGGCTGGTTCGCATTTCGGTTTGGCCAGGGCCATCATGCGGTTGACCACCTTGATGACCATGAAGAGCACGAAAGCGATGATCACAAAATTGATGATGGTGTTGATAAAAGCCCCGTAGGCGATAACGGCCGCCCCCGCCTGCCTCGCGTCCGCCAGCGAGTTGTAATGAGTGCCGGAAAGGTTGATGAAGAGGCCGGAAAAATCCATCTTCCCAAAGAGCCTACCTATGGGGGGCATGATGACGTCGTTGACCAGGGAATTCACTATCGCCCCGAAAGCCACCCCGATGATGATGCCCACCGCCAGGTCCATGACATTGCCGCGCAGTATGAACGCACGGAACTCCTCTGCCATCTTTTTCATGTCAATCTCCTTCTGCACCTTGGATATGCCGGATGTATTTTAAGCCAGTCGCCGGCGCGGTACAATACCCAACGGCTGAATGCGAATGAGACCAGGTTGTCGCAAACCTGTATACTTGGATTAATCATATCGTCCGGGAGGTAATTCACAATGGTCAGAAACATCCACACTTCGCGCAAATCATCTTCAAGGGCCCGCATGGCCAGCAAGGTGCTGAGGGACCCCGAGGCATCCGAGGCCTCGAAAAGCGTAGCCGGTTCGATAATGGCCGAAGCCAAGCCCGCGGCAAAGAAGAAGGCGGAGAAGGCCGAGAAGGCCACAAAAGCCGAAGCCAAGGCTGAGCCAAAAAGCGATGTAAAAAAAGAAGTTAAAAAAGTAACAAAAACCGAAGCAACTACACAAGATCAAGTGATCGTTCCGAAACTGGCTGACAGCAAGCTCAAAGACTTGGCCTGGAACCTAAACATTTCCGGCCCGATGAACAAACAAAATTAAACCATGGCAACACCAGCAACATCAGCAAAAGCAACCCAAGACTTTGTACCCATCAAGGAAATTCGTGATGGGGTAGTGGTGTTAAAAGACGGCTCAATCCGTTCTATTTTGCTTGCTTCATCTATAAACTTTGCACTCAAGTCTGCTGAAGAACAGCAAGCCATCCTCATGCAGTTCGAAGATTTTGCAAACTCGCTAGATTTCTCCGTACAAATCTTTATCGAATCCAGACGTTTGGATATCCGCCCATATGTAGCTTTTCTAGAACAACGATACAAAGAGCAAACAATTGATTTGATGAAGCTCCAAACACGCGAGTATATTGAATTCATCAAAAATTTCACTGAAAGCGTTAGTATAATGACAAAAAGTTTCTTTGTTGTTGTACCATATATGCCACCTGTACTAACCGGCAATGATTTAAATATTTTAAATAAAAAATTTACCAAAAACACTCACCCATTTATATTGTAATAAACAGTTATTGGTTGAATGTCCCGAAATTCCACCATCATTACAGGTTTTTGAATGTGAAAATAATTTATTGGAATCCATCGATTTAGAAAAAAACAAAAAAATACATATCTTAAAATGTTCTCATAATCGTTTAACCGAAATCGAAAATTTACCGCGTTCTTTAGAAGAATTATATTGTGAAAACAATGAAATAAAACGCCTAAATTTTAGTGAAACAGACTATTTAAAGGTTCTCCACTGTTCCAATAATAGAACCATTATTTTGGAAAATTACCCCACTTCCGTTGTAGATTTTAAAAGTGAAAACAACCCACTGTTTGATAATTTAGATATATGTA
>Ga0118677_10007020_pt1 | contig 18805 bp, 9 predicted proteins | sample AliMusrvi5mmetaG_FD_86154 | JGI IMG/M metagenome (GOLD analysis project Ga0118677, IMG submission 86154) | reverse complement strand
AGTATGAATAATTTTAAAACAAAGCAAAGGTTTTTGAGATTATACTTCAATTATAAAGAAAATTATTGTTTTGTAAGCACTTATAGTGCGGAACTGCCGATAAGATCTCCATTGAAAGCTTCAACGGCAGACTCCGGGATGAATGCAGTAACATGCATTGGTTCATGGACTTGGAACATGCTCTGGAGGTTATCGGACAGTGGTAACAGGATTACAATTCAATTCGCCCACACAGTTCATTAGGCCAGCTGACGCCGGAAGAATTTCAGGCTAAGCAAACGGATTTCTTCCAGATGCCGGTGGTATAGTAAACGGGGGCACGCCTCGGTAACACTCGGAATGGCAATGGTAATAAGACGGTCATTGTCGATCACGACCAGTTTGTGATAGCTTCGATTTGCGACCGTAACAGTACAGTTTAAAAGGATCTGCGAATTTTATGATGAATGTCCTTCCCTACATGTAAGGGTATTTTTTTACAAGTGTTTTGAATTTTGCTATTACCTCCTCGGGAGTCAGCATGAGTCGGCATGGGTCTTTTTTCCAACGGACAGAGTGATCCTTGCATCCGACATCCCAGCATGGATAGCAGTCGAGCCCTTTAGGTTCAATGACCTCATAGTGCTCATAGTAACTCAGTCTCGCTTCCGCCAGCACTCCACCAGTAAAAATGGCCAGGAACGGGATGCCTGACAGTGCAGCAATATGGCATGCGCTCGTATCGGTGCTTATGACATACTTTCCAAGTTTCAATGCTTCAATGTATTCAGGGATTGTTCTCGTTTTTCCTATCAGGTTGATGGCGTTATTTCCCTGAAGATAAGAGCTCTGCTTTGTTCCGATAAAAATCGGGACAAAGCCCATCTGTTCGACCGCCTTGATGAGCATTGGATAGTAGGGTTCCCACCAGCTTCGGGCCGGGTTTGAGGCCATAAGATTTAAGACCACATACCTTGACTGTTCTAATCCGCCCATTTCATGAAGGATCTTGTGGATACTCTCTTTTGCGTCGGGGTATTCCGGCATTCGCTCAACGGCATAACGATCATCCAGACCGAATTTTCTAGTGAATGCAACATGACGATGGACCTTGTTATCCTGTCGTGATTTAGCGATTGTTCCCCCGAAAAGCATCTCCAGGTCAATGAGATTGTAGAGAGTCGTATTTTTCGACGGAACAGGCAGTGGGGAATACTTTTTTTCGTTAGGGATTGGAAGGATCTCATCGAATATTCCAAACCCCTCCATCATAGCAATGTTTCGTTCATAGGTCATAAGCACCAGTTTTCGGCTGGGATACTTTTTCCGAAGCTTTCTGAATGCAGAAATTCCCATCAACAAATCGCCGATACCATCGTCACGAATGACGACGATAGCATCACGATAAGCATCAGCGTCGAAAGGAATACTCTGTTTTTCAGAAAGCGAAAGTTTCCGGATCTGGGTCCCCCATTTCTCATTCAGAAGAACGCTGTCACTTTCTCCATTTCGGCAATCCCGTGTTGGCTCTTCGAAAAGGAGAAGCTCCGCCTTTGGCTCATAAATGATTGCAAATCCAGCAGAACTTAAGCGCTGACAAAAATCGGTATCCTGGTCCTTTTCACGGAATTCTTCGCTCGATTGAAAGCGGTCATACACATCGTGACGCATTGCCACGCAAGTAAAGGTTACGCCAGGTATAATTGATGCCTCGTTAAGAAATCTATGGCATCCGTTACTTATGTCGTTATACTCGATGCCGGCGTGTTGAATAGTTCCATCACGGCTGAGCAGTTTAGCTCCAACAATGCCGACGCGCTTGTCTTCGAGAGGAGCAATGAGTGCGTCAAGCCATCCTGGCTTTGCTATTGTGTCGTTATTCAGAAGAACCAGATACTCGCCATTGGCATACGAGAAAATAAGGTCATTGTATTTTTGGGAAAAGAAATATTCCTTGAAACTGACAACGCGGATATTATCAAAATTTTTTTCAGCCTCCCGATAGAAGTTGAGTACCCTCTTTTCTTTTGTTCCTGTATCGCCGATGAGGATCTCAATTTTACGATTCCCTCGATGATTTTCAATTGATTCAATGCATGGCCGGATAAAGTCGTACCTATTTTTCGAGATGATTGCGATTGTTACCAGGTCTTTCTCATAGTCGTTCACTGCAGGATAGCCGGTTGATCCATTACCCTTGCTATTGCCGGAATGGCCCTGTCCCTCACGCTCCATGCCATTGAAAGAAGCTATGTGTTTTCCGGAGACAAACGCTTTGATTTTTCTTGAACGCTTTCTTACCGAGTGTGTGATGTTACGAATAGGCTTAGTCATCCGCCAACTGCTGGAGTTGAGCATTTTATTGATCTTCTGATCGCGCTCACTTACCTCCTGAGTAAGAGAATTGATCTCCTGAGTAAGAGAACCGATCTGCTGATCGCACTCCTCAAGAGAATGAGAAAGTTTTTTATTCTTAACGCATTGATCAAAAAGCTGGACAAAGACTTGCGGGTAATGCTGTCCTATTATATCTCGTTTTCCTGCATGAAATAGCGGATCCTGCTCTATTGACGAATAGCCAAAAGGATTGTACACCGCGATTATCCTGTCATGGTATGCTCTACGAATTTCTTCATTGCCAAACCAAAGCAAATTGAATGCCCAATCACTCAACACTTTATACTTTACATCAAACTTCCCAAACCGGTTGAAGATGTTACGTCGAAAAAATATTGCCTGGTGACAGATGTTTTGTTCAAAAAGTTTGACGAAAGAGAACTCACCGTCATAAACCGGTCCATTTGTACCCCATTGAACATTGCCGTAAAGAATATCATAATGAGCGGATTCATCTGATCCAATAAGCTCAGTAAGAACATCGTTATCAAAAAGAGTGTCATCACTCCCCAAAAAATAAAGCCAATCTCCCGTGCTTTTATCGATACCTTTATTCATGGCATCATAAATTCCGATATCCTGCTCTGAAATGATTCGTATATGGGGGTATTGAAGAGCATACGTCTTTACGATTGCAACTGTTTCGTCAGTCGACAGATTATCGATAATCAGGTGTTCCTTATGGACGTAGGATTGCTGTGCTACACTCAGAAGACATGCATTCAGATGTTTAGCGGAGTTATAGGTAGGGGTAATGATCGATATTTTCGGGTAATTCATAGAGTATGTCTTATTTTGCCTGCCAACTGCGCCTCAATCATTTTGCTCACAACATCAGCCATATCAGTCTCGGCGTTCCATCTGATCAGGCGTAATGCCTTCCGAGCATTTCCGCAATCGAAAGGAATATCTGTTGGACGAAATATCAAAGGGTCAATATCTGTATGATCCTGCCAGTCAAGGGAAAAATGTCGAAAAGCAAGCTCAGCAAACTCAGCAAGAGCATGGCTTTTGCCAGTCGCAATCACAAAATCCTCCGCTTGCTTTTGCTTCTTCAACCGCCACATCGCATCAACATATTCCGGAGCCTATCCCCAGTCACGTTGAATGGTCTTATTCCCTAACCGAAGCCTCTCCCCGCTTCCGACGGCAATACGGCATGCTGAAGCGATAATTTTTCGCGTAACAAACCTTTCCAAGCGCAACGGTGATTCATGATTGAACAGAATTCCTGTACAGGCAAACAATCCATAGGCTTCCCTGTAATTTGCACTCTGCCAGAATGCTGCAGCTTTTGCAACGGCATAAGGGCTCCGTGGGCGAAACAGAGTCTCTTCATTTGCGGTATCCTTCTGAGTATTCCCAAAGCATTCGCCCGAACCAGCGTTATAGATGCGGATAGGAGGGTCAAGAAATCGAACAGTTTCCAAAAGGTTAATGGTTCCAGATAAAATGTTCTCAAGTGTTTCCAATTCCCTCTTCAAAACCAGTTGTTGCTACCCAGTCGAGATCTTTCATTCTGATTGCTCAGGTCAAGCTATAAAATAAGGGCAATATTTCGTTTTTTGATGAAATCATCTTCATTACGCCCTTTATCATGAAATACATCAATCCATTCGGAATGTTTGACGAGCATTTCTGTCTCCCGCTTATTATCAGCGGTTAACGGCATCTTCAAACAATTCCCAATACTCATTACCCATTCGTTCCATGTCCGAAAATTCCTTAGATCGCAGAAGTCCAGCTTCAATAAGTCTCTCGCGCAACGCTTCATCATTGGTCAGCGACACCAAAGCCTTGGCAATCTCCTCGGTTTTTTCGGGATTAAAAAGCAGTGCAGCGCCAGAAACAATTTCCGGCAGGGCCCGAGTATTACTGCATGCCACAGGAATGCCCGACGCCATAGCCTCAATGACCGGAAGCCCAAACCCCTCATAGAGCGAAGGAAAAATCAAGCCGGCTGAGTTCGACAGCAAAACAGCAAGTTCATTGTTCAGCAGGTATCCCGGAAAGATTATCCGCTCCGAAAGCCCCATAGCACATACCTTACCGATCAAAAGTTCCCTTCGTTCAGTAGGAGCACCGGTGCATACCAGTTTCATCGTTGCAGGCAGTTCATTACGAGATGCTATGTCAAAAGCGGCCAACAGCATTTCATGATTTTTGTGCTGCCAAAAATTTGCAGGGTAGAGCAGGTACTCTTTTTGTATAAGGCCAAGACGACCAAAAAGGGTGTTAAGCAGAGTATTATTCAGGTCCTTGTCCGACGATATCCGCTGAGCCATACGATGGTGGATGGTCCGAATTCTTGAAGGGTCAAGGTTCCCGTGGATGATTGCTGATTGACGGGAATACTCCGAAATCGCTGTCAGTCCGTCAGCACGTCGACAGGCATCCAGAAACAAACGGTCACGGTTCGCAATATCTTCAGCTGTAAAAAATTCCGGATAGGTTTTGTACTGCAGGTCATGAATGGTACAGACCGAAGGAATTCCCGGTTCGGCACGTTCAAGAGAAGTAAACGGGCAAAAGAACAGCTCAACGCCCATCTCACGCAGAGTTTTGCCTGAGGCAGGCAAGCCTTGCTTCTTGAGCCTGTTCCCTCCTATTCGCTTCATTACACTTCTTTTCCATCGCTTCACCGTTCGTTCAGCCCAGCTTGAGAATCTTCGCGCAAGACCTGTTATCTTTTTTTCATTACTCTCCGAAGCAGAAGCAGTCGCGTCAGTAACAACCATTATTCTTCGCATATTCCGGCGCTCAAGAAAGGCCAGTTCATCATGCGAACTCTCCCTGGTAAGGATCAGAAACAGGGTTTTTGGTTGCATTCTGGCAAGCATGCGCAGCAGCTCCAAAAGAAACACTTTAGCCCCTCCGTTTTCGCCACCAGGCAGCACAAGCGTCAAGTCTACAGCAATGCACTTCGGAGATTTTCTTACAAGCTCTTTTCCGTCCGCCTTTTTTGTTGGTCCGGAGTTTGCGGACGGGCTCCACCTGTAGACCCACCGTAAATTCTGGCTATCAGTAAGGAGGCGTATAAGTTGGGAAGTACTCTCTTGCCAGGTAAGCCAGAGCATTCCAGATGATTGAGGGGCAGAGCCCCTATTGAGTCGACCAATCCATGACTTTAAAGCTTTTGCAAGTTTCAGGGGTGAGTTTCCGCTGAAATAGGCAGCATTTGTACCGGCAACTTCGCGAAATACCGGCAGGTCCCGGGCAAGAATCGGGCATTTGTGCTGAGCTGCTTCAATAAGCGGCAAACCAAATCCCTCACCCTCGGACGCCATCAGTATCCCGCTGGCTGCCTTATAAAGTTTCTGCAATGCCTCATCACTGATATCCTGATACCAGACACACTGGCGATTCAACTTGTTATGTCTTTTCAGGCGTTTTGAGACCTTGTCGACCATCCACCCTTTTTTGCCCACAATGACAAGATTTACTTTCATTCCCATTATCCAAAGCATCTCACATGCCTTGAGCACCTGCAGATGCCCCTTCCGGGGTTCGACGGTACCAACCATAAGGATGGTCGGTGCCTTGGCAAGTTTCAGCAGAGTTTCATCAAACCCGTCAGGCAGGCCTTTAGAAGGGATACTTGCAGCAATATCCGCACCATGGTGGTTCCAGCCAATCGCAAAAGGACGAAGGCGGTATGGCTGGACCTGGTTCAGCCAGCAATAAAGATCATCAGCAACTGTTCTCGAAACGCAAATGGCACCGTCAGCCTGAGCGACAATATGAAGCCATTGCTCAAAGTCATTCAAAGTACCCTCCGGGAAAAAGTCGGGACGACGTAACGGCAAAATATCATGAACCAGAAAAAATACCGCGGCGCCAATATTGCGGATTTTCAAAAAATAATCCTTTTGGCTTTGCACCACTTGAAAGTGGAGATCAGGCACAAACAGAATATCTTTCGGTTTTATTTCAACGACCTCATCGACAAGAGTATTTTCCGGGAACCCAAAGGATTTAAGAGTAAACGAGCGGGCATAACGGTATGGCGCATCAGGCGCAGCGTAGACCGGCTCAACGCGGAAGCCATCCGGAGGATTATCAATAAGGGTTTTAACAATACTGCGAACTACCCTTTGAATACCGGTTTTCAGGTCAACCAGAACAAGAGCTGAAACATCAATCAATAATTGCCGTTGCATGGCAACATGAAAGGTATCAACAATTCCCTCTGCTATTGAGAAAAGAGTTCCTTCGTCATCAGGAACAGTTTCAAGGTGAGCAACCTGGTGCACAATACTATTGCGGATAGCTTCAGGGCTCTGAGAAAACCGCTCAATGGCTGCGGCATACTGCTCGGCAATTAGGGCGGGAGAGCGCTCAGTATAAACATAATTACGTGCAGACCGTCCAATCCTCTGGCGCAATAACGCATCAGCTCTCAGCGTTTCAAGCCCCATTTTCAACTCATCGACCGATACATCATCCGGCAGCATTATTACGCACTCCGCCGGCAGTTCAGCCATGCTCCCGTTGGCGTTTACGATGGTCGCCATGCCATAATTCATACAGTCCAGCACCGAGCCTGAACTTTCACCACGCGATATCGTGCGCAGCTGCACCCCGATATCGGACGCCGAAAGGTATCGCCTGTATTCCTCTATCGGTACCCATCCTGTCACGCGGATTCTGCTGCCAGAAAATTCTATATCTTTCTGCAATTTTCTGCAGTATTCGTTCTGAAGGATTTCACCAACAAACACAAGCGTGCACCTATAATCATCCCTGAGGCTTGAAGCCTGCCAGGCCTCGAGCAGCAGGTGGCTCAACTTGTGCGAGTCCGGCATACCAAAACTGCACACAATCACTTGATCCTCTTCAAATCCAAGAGATCTTCGAGCTTCAGCACGATCAATGGTTTGGACTGTAGCACGCAAGAGGGGAAGCATTGCCATGCGTTTGTTTTGACTGTCGCCATAGGACTTTAAGGCAAGCGATTTTGCATACCCGGAATGGAGAATAACCCCCGTAGCATGCTGCAAAATATTGAAGTTGCAAGGGTAGGTTGCAACAATATCTCGGCAGCTGGCCGGAGCAGCAAGGAACCGGAGCAGCGCGGTGTAACCGTGTGAATGGTAGAGTGCAGCGGCAAAGCATCCTGGTGCCATACCTGAGCAATCGCGGTACTCAAGAATATCAGAAAGGAAAAAATCGTGCATGACCGCTACGCCAGGAAATTCGGCGAGCAGGTCAAACATATGGAGGTGAAAAGGAGAGTTGCCGAAATGATAAAGCACCCTGTCATACCTTCCTGCATGATTCCTGAACCACGCAACCGTGCGAATAGCGCAGTTCTTCCTGACCCACTGATCGGCAACCGTTTTTTGTTCCACCACCACATCAATCTCGTAATAGCGAGATAACTCCTGTAAAAGCTCTGTACTGTAGTCGCTGATTCCAGAGTGTTCAGGGGGGAGGGGCGAAAGATAAGCAAGCCTGGGTCGGCGGCTCGGCATCTGAGAGCAGGAGACTGCAGCAGCGTGCTGCTCATGCCACATATCAAGCGCTCCAAGAGCTTGCCTGGCCAGCTCATCAAAGTCATTTCCGATAGTTGGTATTGGCCCTATAGGGCCAATTAGAGCTATAATTCCACCAAGCTCGGCCACATCAGTGTCCAAAACCACATCCGGCGAAAGGCTCTTTAAAAAACCATCCTGTATCAACTGTCCGACTTTTTGCTGCCAGCCGGCAGGAGACCTGCTGTCAAAAGCAATATCTGCAGGTGAATACCAAAGCCGAATATTTTCCTGCGGTAAAATTCCCTCAAAAGCGCTCCGGACCCTATCGACTGTTCTGGCATAACGTCCATCAAGCGTGAGGATTACCTCATGCTTTCCGCGGTTCCGGCACAATGCTGCAACAAAACCGAAAGAGGAGTCGATAACGGCAGGGAACTCTTTAAGGGCAATAACAATGTTCATCATCAATACTTCTATATAATAATACAGGCTCGACAAAGAAAGGCGTGTCTAAGTGACCGCAACCCTTTTGATAATCGAGAGGTGTCAATAAAAGTAAAATCCCTCACACCTGCAAAAGGCGATCATGATTCACTCTTTGCTTCTCTTCGTGCTCTGAGGAGCTGTCGGCAGGCATCAAGCACAGCTTGTGATCGCTCTGATTGTTCTGGAGGTTGCAGCAACTCATTTTCATGAAGAGCTATGGTGGCATCGGGCGGCTGCACAAATAAATCGTTCAATCGGTTGATGTCCTTCACAGCGTTAAGCATTGATTTCTCAGGCGCAGGTGATTTGAATGCAATCAGGGCATAATCAGGTGCCTGCAGCAGCCGGGAAGCAATAATTTCAACCAGGTGGTTATAAAGTGCTGCTCCAGGTTCGTTCTCCACCATCAGCTTCAGGGGATCGCCGACAGTATGACGGTTCAGCCGGGCAATCAATGGCGAGGAAAAACCGGCCTCCAAAGCCAGAAAGTGAAGCAGATGTGGGGGAATCGGCCGTAGATGAGTAGGGTCGATATAAAAATTACAGCTACCCACCGTTACATTTTCAGGATTGGGTGTCTCAAGGATTACGATGCCACCCGGTGAAAGCAGTCGAAACACCGACTCAAGAAACCATAACTGCTTTTCAGGAGCAATGTGTTCGATAATATGAAACCCGGTAATAAGGCTGAATTGCTGCTCTTCCTTACCTGACACAAATTCAAACAGATCAGCCTGTTCTACTATAAGATCATGCTTCCTGCAGCAGTCAACAAACTCATGATTACAGTCAATGCCGGTAGCATTCATATAATGTTCAGCCAAAAGTTCCAGCCACTCGCCGCGTCCGCACCCAATATCGAGGGCAGGTTTTGTGTCAAGCGGGTGCAACAAGGTTACTAACGGGAGATACACCGAGAGTTTTTCTTTAATTTCCTTGCGCTGTCCTCTGAAAAAATTCTCAAATGCACTATAGTTGAAAGAGTGTTTTGAAGTCGCGGCCATAAGAATTGCTGAAAGATGTTAGTTTGTACCTACTAATACTGCCAAGATACAGAATACAGAGGATAATTGATGTCTGCAAGCAGCGTCCAGTGCACTACAGTTCCACAATAAATGAGAAAAGCAGCGTGAGAAGTGCTAAGCTGATTAACGTTCATAAATTAAATGTATTCCGCACTCTCTTACTGGTTAGTTTATGGGAAGACGAAATAAAAACTGTCTCGTGAATAATGATTTTATGTAATATCCCCTTAATGTTGTACTTTAAAATGTCTATGATGAACAAAAAAAACGCCGTATAATTTGTGCGCAATGTTTTTTTTTTTAAATTTTGCATTAGAACTTTCCCCAACCAACGGAGTTATAATGGAAAATTTGCAGTTAAGTAAGCAGAATGGTCGATGTTGAGACGATCTTATTGGTCAGGGATGATTGTTATTGAAGGCCTATAGCTCAAAATCAACCAAAAAAAATGGTATGGCTTGATCCGAAACAAGAGCACAGTCGATAAAGATTTTTTTAAATATCAGATTTGGTATTTCATTTAAGCAAACAAACAAAAACAATACAACAATGGCAACTGCGACTTTGTACACACAGGAATTGGGTCTTGAGCAGCTTTATGTGGCCTATTTCGGGCGATCTGCTGATCCGGTTGGTTTTTCTTTTTTTCTGAACGGCCTTACCAGTGGAGGAGATTCGCTGGCAAATATAGCTAATGAATTTGCTAATTCACCTGAATCAAAGGCACTCTATCCTTTTCTTGGAGTATCCCCTTCCAATCCATTAACTCCTTCTGCTGCAACTGCCTTTATTGCTCAAGTGTATCAGAACCTTTTTAATCGTACCCCTGAAGCAGCTGGGGCAGCTTACTGGGCTTCAGTTCTCACCTCTTCGAACGCTGGCGATGTCATTAACGGTATCGCAAATGGTGCGCAGGGTTCCGATATAAACGTTCTATTGGGAAAAGATCAGGCTGCATTGAATTATACTACATCAGTTACAGCGGCCACGTACAATAATGGTGACTCTGTTGCTGCTGTTGTAGGAGGTTTCACGCTCACTACAAGTACGGATATTGCAACAGCGAATGTGTTCAACGGTGGGCTTCAGTGGAGTCCAGGCGGAGACGTTTTTGTTAACACTTTGCAGAATACTGATCAACTTACTGGTAGAGGTTCAAACCCAACACTGAATGTAACACTTGGTTCATATGATTGGACCACTGTTGGAGGTGCTGCGTATAGTGTTCAGCCGACACTGAATGGTATTCAGACTGTCAATGCAACATTCAACGGTAGTGCCAGTACTGCAATAACAACTTTTGATCTGCAGAATTCAACGGGCGTCCAGACATTTAATGTTCTCGGTATAACCGATCCACAGAGCAACGTATCAGTTATTAATTTCACCTCAGTTCCGACGAATCTGTCGGTTGCAAATACCAGCAGCCCTGCAGGCTCCGTGACCTTCGCTACTCTTGATACAGCAGCGAGCGGTGCAGCAGATGCAACAACATTGAAGGTTTCCAATGTTAAAATCGGTACACTGAATCTGAATGCAGGTTCAGGAAATGGCATTGAGTTTGTAACACTGGTAACTACAGGTTCAGGTGCAAACACTCTTGGTTCGTTCAATGATTCAGATATTACAAAGCTTACTATCACTGGAGCTCAGAATCTGAAGATTGGCTCTATTGGCTATAACGATCAAGGCAAGTTCACAACAATCGATGGCTCAGCAGCTACCGGTAATCTCAACTTGACATTAGATTCACTTCAGCTTGCAGCAATTGCTACCAACTTTGCCACTACTGGTGGTGACGTTGCTTTCACGCTGACAACTGGATCTGGTAATGACACAATCAATTCTTCGATTGATTTTGGTAACGCCAGCCATACAAGAGCAGCTGGAAACATCAATGACGTTGTTGATGGTGGTACAGGGAAAGATACCCTAGCTTTTCATCAGTCTGTTACTACATCATTCAGCGACCATGCTACCTACAACAACTTTGAAGCTGTTACGGTAACCCGTGATGATTCTGGCACAGCAGCACCTGTAACCTTGACTGTTGATTCTGCCAATATCACTGGTGATCAGTCGTTCTTCCTTGTCAACCAGCAGGATACAGTTCCTTCAGTAACAACCTTCAACCTTCAAAATCTTTCAGCTGCTGAAGCTACTCAGATCACTATTGCTCATAGCGGTCTTAACGCTCAGAGCTCTGGAAATGACGGTTTGGCCAACAACTTCATCAATGTTGGAACAACAGCTTCGACTGTTGGTGTAACTGTTGTTAATGGTACCAACAGTGATCCACGTTTTAACTTCCATCTAAATGCTGCGGGTGTAGCGAATATTACACTTACCGATAGCGATACTGAGTCAAACACTGTTCAGTTGGATAGCTTTGGTGCTCATACAGGTACCATTACTCTTACAGGTGGTGTTGCTCGTCAGTTCTTGAATCTTGACGCTTCAGCAAACGGTTATGGTCTTGACACAACAGGTGGAAGTAATGACCTCGCTGGTATTGTTGCAAATGCCGGGCATACAGACGCTGCAGTATCTGCTGTGTATACCAACACAAATGATTACCGCACAAGCTTCTTGACTGCAGCTGGAGGTGAGTTACTCTCAGCAGCCAATATTATAGCTACTGGTGAAACAAGTGATGTCATTCTTCGTGTAAGTGGTTCAATTGCGGCTAATCCTAGCAATGGTGGACAGGATATCCTGCTTGGTTCAGGCAACGATACTGTTGTTTTTGCCGATCGCACCGATATCAATCTGGGAACTTCAGGACTTACCATTGCTGATACTGTAGTTGGTGGCGCAGGTCAGGATACAATCGTTCTTGATGGTTCTGGTCCTCAGTTTCTTAGAGCTTCAGAGTGGACTAACCTATCAGGAATCGATGTAATCCGTTTGGCGGGTGTAGATGGAGCGCATACAACTATTGGCGGCATAGCACCAACGTATACTGTTGGTTCAGGCAGCTCTACCATTACTGGTGCTGCATCGCTGTCTACCGTTGATACAGCTACTCACTTTAATTTGATTGTCACCAATCAGCTTGTTGGACAAACAGATAATGGAAGTCGCCTCACAATTCTTAACAATGATGGCGATCTGCACAACAATTCAGAAAACGCTTCGACAATAGACCTTCGTGAGTTGGATGGAAGCCATTTTGTGACATTTGTTGGACCTAACGGTGATGGAACTCGTCAAGCTGTTCAGGCGACTCAGATTGTTCAGTTGAGCGATGTTAGTGCTAACAGTGGTCAACATCTGAATGGTGGAGATCCAAATATTAACTTAGCTAGTGGCAACAGTAACATTTTACAGATATTTAATAATGCTACTGTTACGGTAGGTGACTTGGTTAATACCAAGAACTTCCAGACAGTTCAATTCTGGAATGATACAACCACAGCTCAGACACTTTCTCTGACTATTGACAATGCAACATTTACAGCATTAGCTGACTCAACAAAACTTTATGTTCAGGCAGTAGACAGTACAACGGTGACTGGTGCATATGCTGAACTGAATCTTCAGGCTGGCGGTGTCACTGGTACACGTAATTTCGTTGTTTATGGCAGCCAAGGCGCTGATGTTATTAATACTGGCGCTGGAAATGATGTAATACTTGCTTATAGCCCATTCAGTATAAATGCTAATCAGGGTGGCGATCATATCAATGCTGGTGGCGGTACTGATAGTGTTTACTTGAATAACACTTCTTGGGGTTTTGGCACTACTCATGTCAACGCTGATACAGTTACTGTAAATACAGCTGGTGAAGCTGTTTACATTTATGGTCTCCAGACAGGTGATAACGTCAATATTAGTGCTGACTCATATGTTTGGACAGAACCTAGCACACCTGGTGGTCATGGTATTACGAATTTCAATATCAGCGGTGGTAATGTGCAGTTGGTTAATGCTTATGACGATGATATATATGTGACTGGAGGTACTACTGTTCTTTCAACAACAGGTGCAGGTACTAACAATAATAATCATGTATATATTACTTCGGGAATCAGTAGCATTGATTTGGCCACGCATAATACTGATGATGTCCATATTTCAGGAGCAGACACTCAGACGACTGTTTTGAGTTCCTACAATGACACACTAACCATTACTGGAGGTTCCACAACTCTTGGTATTGGGTGGACTGGACATGCCATTGGTAGTGATACCATCAATCTTAGTGGAACTGGTACCTTTATTGATTTGGGTTCGGTACACACTCAGGGTTTTGATACACTTAATGTCACGTCTGGGGCAATCACGGTGCAGGATCTACACACTTCTGACTTGCTGAATATCACAGGCGATATTCCTGCAGATCCTACTTCAGTTACCCTTGTATCATCGACAAGTGCTCACATATCCATTCTTGCCAATACTGGATCAGTACTTCTTGACCTTGGTACTCATACTACTGGCGATACCATCGCACTGGGCTATAACACAACTACTGTTGTTACAAATGCTCATGTCAATCCTACTACAGGCATTGATACCTTTATGTTTGGTACCACAGCTACTCCAGGATTATTGGGCATAGCAACAACTGAGACTCAGGTGACAGGCACTACCGGGATGCATATTAGTACTGATGGTGTAATAACCTTTGATGGAACACCTACGGATCCAATCGCAGCACGTGCAAATGAAATTCTGTATGTGTTAGAGACAAGTACTTTCGGGATATTTAATGCACATGACAAACTTGCATTCTACAACGATGGTGTAAATACTTGGTTGTTTGATGCTCATACTGCAACACAAGGGACCATAGTTGAGTTGGTCGGAGTTACAGGTGTTACTGGATTCCATACTGTAACGGCTGGATTCCATCAGGTACAGGTTGCCTAATCTCACTCGGAGAATACTCCTCGCTTATAAGCAATGAGTACTGGTAAAAACCTTAAAACCCCGTCTCCCACAAGGAGGCGGGGTTTTAATTTAGAGTATTATTAACTCTAGGCATTAATTTTAATTCAACAAACAGAATAACTATGAGCCAGGAACAAACAATCAGCATTGATAACGTTAGCTACCCAGTATCAAGCCTTACCGATAATGCAAAGATGCTGTTATCAAATCTTCAATTCATAGATAACGAAGTTGCTCGCCTGAATACCTTGCTTGCTATAACCAAAACAGCACGAGGTACCTATGCACAGGCACTAAAAGCAGAATTGCAGCCAAAAGCGTAAAACAGATTGTTAGAAAAAGCAGTTTTTAAAATCTATCGACTCTATAATGATACCCCAGTTTCTCAAAAGGAGGCAGGGGTTTTATTATGAACTGACAAAAAAATCTCAAGGTATTAATCTATATATTTATAAGGGGTTGAATGTATATATCAGTGAATTATAGTTTATCATGCCAAATTTGAACCCGAAACAGATACAACAACAAAGAAAACCACGCATTTTATGGGCAACTCCATACTGCCTTTTAGATACTTCAAGTGGAGCATCGATGTCGGCAAGAGAAATGCTTCGTCAGTTGGTGTTTAATGGATACGAAGTGGCTGTGTTAGGAGCGACTATATTTGATTCTGAAAAAGGACTCTCGAAGTTCCCTGAAGATTGGAAGAAAATAATCGGAATGGAAGAGATTATTCTGGTGCAAGATTCTCCCTTAGAGCATCGTCTACTTGTGACAGCAAGAACTGCTCGGTTACTCATGACTGCTCATGAAGCTGACAGGTGGTACGCATTATATATAGAACTGCTTGATACCTTTAAACCTGATTTGGTCTGGTTTTATGGTGGTCAAACTTTGGATTTGTTGATTCCAGATGCAGCAAAAGAGAGAGGCATTCCCTGTGCAGCTTACCTTGCTAATGGGTCTTATATCGGAAAACGATGGTACCGTGATGTAGATGTCATCATTACCAACAGCCAGGCAAATTCAGATTATTATGCTCGTCAGGACGGTTTTACATCGACACCTGTTGGGGTTTTTATAGATCCAGTAACTGTCGTAGCAGCTGAGCATACCAGAAACAACATTCTCTTTATCAATCCCTCTCTGGAAAAGGGTGCTGGGATAGTTATTCAATTGGCCTTGCTGCTAGAAAAGAGAAGACCCGATATTAAGTTTGAAGTTGTTGAATCTCGAGGGAACTGGCAAGCATTGGTGCAGCAGGTTACGACACATTATGGTGATCCAAGAGAAGCATTGGATAACGTGATTGTTATACCAAATACTACTGATATGCGTTCCATCTATGGTAGAGCACGTTTGCTTCTTGCTCCTAGTCTCTGGTGGGAAAGCTCAGGACGTGTTGTCGTTGAGGCACTGCTGAATGGCATCCCGGCAATCGTGACTGACCGTGGCGGGCTTCCCGAAATGCTTGGCAATGGTGGTATTAAAGTGCAATTCCCAGAAGAATGTTATGAAAAACCCTATACTTCCTTTCCCAAGCTCGCCATATTAGAGCCGTTGGTGCAAAAAATCATTCAGTTCTATGATGATGAGGATTTCTATAATGAATTTATTGCCAGGGCTGAGCATGTTGGAAAGACATCCTTATCTCTGGAACAAAGTACGACAAGGTTAATTGAGGCGTTTCTCCCTTTTCTACAAAAAAGAGCAGGTGATAATTCCGGTTGTCTTACCTCTGAACGGACACAGCAAAAATGAAAAATCAGATCGTATTTCCATAAAATTGCAATGTATAGGTCTATTGTTTTATGACTCCTAAAATATCGGTAATATTTCCTGTAGGTAATCGAGAGGCGTATTTACGCGAAGCTATTGAGTCCATTTTGGGGCAAAGCTTTTCTGATTTTGAATTTTTGATTATTGAGGATGGCTTGTCTTCACAGGTTGAGTCGGTTATTGACACTTATCATGACAGCAGAATCAGAATCATAAAATTTCCGATAAATATGGGTATTAGTGCTGCTCGAAATGCAGGACTTCTGACTGCTAATGCGCCCTATATTGCACTGATGGACTCAGATGATGTGGCTCTTCCTGACCGCTTTAAGCATCAATATGCATGGATGGAAAACCATCCAGAACTGACGGTTTGTGGCTCAAATGCCGTCAAGATATTTAGTGATGGGCGTAGAATTCCAATGCAGTATCCTGAATTGGATGGGATCATAAAATCCCGCCATCTGATTGTGGACTCGGCAGTTCTCAACCCTACAGCCATGATCCGAAGAGAGTTTGTCCAAAAATATCGTTTGCAATATGATGCCAACTTTCCCAGAGATCAGGATCATCGATTTTATGTGGAAATGATGAAAAAAGGCGCAACTTTTTATGGCTTGCAGGAAGAACTCTTACTTTACCGACGCCATGATGGAAATTCCACTCATAGCAGACAGGGGATAGATGAAGAAAAAACCAGAATCAGGGAAATCTTGTTGCCTATTTTTTTCCCGGAGCTAACGGGTGAAGAAGGGAGAGTTTTACTGAATGGACTTTGTGAGAATATTCAAATGACCATAATTGAGGCATGCTTCTGTATCGTTATTATGAGTAAAGCATTGCGTGAAGGAAGATCACAGATAGGAGAAGATCGAGAGGAACTTAAGAGGATACTGCTCTTCTATCGTGATAATTTATTAAAGCTGGTTAAAAATACAACCACACCAGACAGTTTGTCCAGCACATGAACAAGGTCATGATGCAAATGGACTATTCCGATCACAGCATGAGTGATTTTTCACTGCGTGTCGGAATAACGCGGCAATCTTTTATTTGCTATAAGTCATTTTATCTATTCTTCTTTGAGCGTGGATAACAGAAAATGCTTATCCATTGTACGATATACTTTAACATATGGGATGAAAGTCATGATAGCGATAAGCATAATTGATCAGGCGGTATATTTCTGATAGATGATGCCGGTAACATCTTCTGTCATCAGAATGCAGGCTTTTCATCCAAGTCGTAGCTGCTTTGATCAGGAGTGCGGTCAAGGATGTGCTGGTAGATGAGGGTGACAAACGTATCGTCTGTCAGGTTTGCTCCGTATATTGCCTTGAACTCATTGTTGTTGATGAAGCTTTCTGCTATTTGAGGAAGGGTCGGGCTTTTTGTAGATCAAGTCATTCCCGCCTGCATCCCAGATTTCCTGACAAAATGCAATGAATGAATCAACGCGATAGATGTCATTTTCGATATGGTATTTGTTATTAGCACAATAGAGATATTGGCCTGCTGCAATGTCCTAGGCATTGGGGTTTATAGGTATACATTGATGTATTGATGCTGTGTTGCATTCTAAAACAGGGATTTTGAGTTGTTGTAGGACATGTAAGTGGGGAGCCACTCAGTCAGGGAAAGCTTTTGGGAAGGGTTACAACAAAGTACCGGAATTGCCACTTCATTTTTGATGATAGGAGATTCAGCGATGGGTTAATCGTACTGACGTTACTCAGCGCAAAAGTGCTTGTTGCGGAAGGAGTAAAGGGCTTGTGGCATTGTTGTTTTATTTTTTTTATTGCTTGAATGCTTATCATCAAACAATGAAGGGGGGTAGATGTATTTTGCCTATACGTATTCGATTTTAAATCTCTATGGGACATATTCCCCGAAGCTTTGCTTCGTGAACGAATAGATGAAAATTGAACTCATACTCCGTAGCTCTGCTGCGGGGTCGTTGATTATGTTACGGGCAGTTTACGGAGTCGAAAAATGCTGAAACTTGGTATCTTCTTTTTGTAAGCCCTGAAAAATACGATATCAAATTTTTCTCTCTAATACAATAGATTCCGTGCCAAGTTAAAACCATGAAGATACCAGCTGAAGTTGAACTTGCTGAGAAGAAAACTGAGTTGGAAGGGCTAACCCGTAATCTTGAAAAAAAGGAACAGGGGTTTGAGGAGCTCAACCGTACGTTAGAGCAATTTCAGCGCAGATACTCATCTGGGGTTGCGCAAAAGCAGCTTGAACTTAACAGGCTTAATGCTGAGCTTGATGAGTTGATGCTTAAAAAGGATCCTTATGCTCATGATGTGAAGCAAAACGTTTCGGAAGTTGCAACTCCAGAAGAGTGGCAAGCGAATACATTCAAAGGTGTTAATGAGGCGAAACGTCAGAAGCCGTTCACTCTTACAGAATCTAAGGAGGCCAAGAGGGTCTATAGAAAGATTGCTTCCATTATTCATCCTGACAAGGCAATCGAAGAGAGGTCTCGCCCTCTCCGTACAAAATTGATGGCTCAATTAAATGAAGCTTATGCTCGAAAAGATACCACCGGTATGCAGCTCATTCTTGACCAATGGGAGCAAAGCCCTGAGGCAATTGAGGGTGAAGATACTTCTGCCGAACTGATGAGAACTCAGAGGGCAATAGCACAGATTAAAAGTCGGCTATCAGAAATCGAGACAGAAATTGCAAAGATTACAGCCTCTGAAATGTATGGGGTTATGATAAAAGCACAAGAAGCCAATATGGCAGGCCATGACA
>Ga0118677_10007019_pt1 | contig 18805 bp, 13 predicted proteins | sample AliMusrvi5mmetaG_FD_86154 | JGI IMG/M metagenome (GOLD analysis project Ga0118677, IMG submission 86154) | reverse complement strand
CGGTCCACGAGCGGGCGGGGTTTGATTGTGGGGTGGACGCGTTGAACCGCTATCTGAGCGAGACGGCCGCGCAGGACATGAAACGCAAGGCGGCGGGGTGTTGGGTTCTCACTTCGGTTGCGGAACCGCGGGCAATCCTCGGGTATTACACCTTGTCAGCAGAAGTGGTAGATATCAGGGAATTGGGCGCTGCCGAGCCCGAGGCGGTAAAATGCCTGCCACGTTATCCGCGGTTGGGGGCCGTGCTGTTAGGTCGGCTGGCGGTGGCGAAACGCCGCCACCGGATGGGATTGGGGGAACTCCTGTTATATGACGCCATGCATCGCGCCCTGCGGGCGGAAATTCCGGCCGTCCTGATGGTCACCGCCCCGAAGGACCGGCAGGCGGAGGAGTTCTATCGCAAACACGGGTTTCAGACACTCAACGCGGAGCGCCGCTTTATCACGATGCAGCGGATCGCGGAAGTTCTGGCGATGCCGGATTCACATCGCTGATGACTGATTCGCGATACCGCGCCAGCGATTTCCCCATGGTTGCGGTTGCCGGCGCAACGGGGGCGAGCAATGCCTCGACAAGTCGGCGTGATTCTTCCGCCGTGAGTCGAATCACCCCGTCCTCCCGGATCAAGGTCTCGGCCGCGCTTCGAGCGTGGGCGATGACAAAGCTCGCCACGGACAGCCCGGACACCGCCGCGCCGCGTTCGATCAGCACCTTGTCGGCATGTGTCACCCTCGCTACCAGGCGGTCATCCTTGGTGCGGGCGGGATGGTTTGCGGGTGATGCGGTTCGCGACATGAAAGGACTGTACCCACAAATGGCGCACACAGCAAGCGGAATCCGCCGGAAAGGCGTGATTCATCGGATGAATCAATGGGGATGATGCGATCCTGACTTCAAACCGGGGCCAAGGTAAGCGCAAGGCGGATCTGGCGTCCACCGCAGTCCCAAGGGCCGCAGTGGCGGTTTTTAGACGAGTCCAGGGGAGGTTGTCGCTAGACATCGTGTCGCCCGGCCACCCTCCACATGGTGGGCCGGGGTCCCGTTGTTCACGATCCCTTCAACCAATTCATCATCAAAGCCATCGAAACATGACACTGGAAACGCAACCCCCACCGCTGACCCACCAGGCGGATGCCGAGACGCTGGTGCGCGAAGCCTCGCACTGGATTCACCCGCTCCGTTCGGAGATCGGCCGTTACCTGATCGGCCAGACGGAATTGGTGGACCGCCTGCTGATTTCGCTGCTGGTGAAGGGCCACCTCCTGTTAGAAGGGGTGCCTGGTTTGGCGAAAACCCTGGCCCTCAAGACGCTGGCTTCGCTGGTTGACGCCAAATTCAACCGCATCCAATTCACCCCGGACATGCTGCCGGCGGACATCGTGGGCACCGAGATCTACGACCCGCGGGAAGGTCGCTTTCGGGTGAAACACGGTCCGATTTTCGCCAACTTCATCCTGGCCGATGAAATCAACCGCGCGCCGGCCAAGGTGCAGAGCGCGTTGTTAGAGGCGATGCAGGAAAAGCAGGTGACGATCGGCGAGCAATCGTTTCCGCTGCCCGCGCCGTTTTTCGTGCTGGCGACACAGAACCCGCTGGAGCAGGAGGGGACCTATCCATTGCCCGAGGCGCAGTTGGACCGGTTCATGATGAAGGTGGTCATGGACTATCCGAATGAGGAAGAGGAACTGCGGATCCTGGATTTGGCTGGCACCACGGAAGAGATGCCGGTTCCCGCGCCGGTGGTCAGTCTGGAGTCGATCCAGCAGGGACGGACGATGGTCAACAGGCTGTACCTCGATGAGAAAGTGAAGCACTACATCGTGCGCCTGGTGCGGGCGACCCGTCGGCCCGATGATTTCGGGGTGCACATCGCGCCCTTGATCCGGGTGGGCGCATCACCGCGGGCGTCGATCAATCTGGCACTCGCGAGCCGGGCCCACGCGTTCCTCAACGGGCGGGCGTTTGTTACGCCGCATGATGTGAAAAGCATTGCCATGGATGTGCTGCGGCACCGGGTCACTGTCACCTACGAGGCGGAAGCGGAAGGATTGGACAGCGAAAAAATCATCACGCGCATTCTTGACGAGTTGCCGGTGCCATGATCAAGCCCGCCGCCCAGACACCGATCAGCATCGAGGACGAGGCCCGCGCCGCGGAAATCCTTGGCCGCGTCCGGCGGATGGAAGTCCGCACGAACCGGCTTGTCGATGACTCGCTGGCTGGTCGATATGCCAGCGTTTTCAAAGGGCGGGGCATGGACTTCGACCGGGTGCGCAATTATGTGCCGGGCGATGACGTGCGCACCATCGACTGGAATGTCACGGCGCGCACCGGCGAACCCCATGTGAAACTATTCACCGAGGAGCGTGAATTGACGATCCTGTTGATGATCGATGTGAGCGCGTCCGCGGATTTCGGCTCGGTGGCGGATTCCAAGCGCGAGCTTGCCGCCGAAGCCGCCGGGGTGCTCGCGGCCTCGGCCATCCACAACCGCGACAAGGTGGGGTTGATCCTTTTCAGCGACGGGATCGAGTTATACATTCCGCCGGGAAAAGGCCGGATGCATATCATGCGCCTGATCCGTGAGACCTTGTTCTTCCAACCCGCCAGCCGGGGCACGGATATCACCGGAGCCTTGGATTTCGCCAACCGGATCCTTCATCGGAAAGCCGTGATCTTCCTGGTGTCGGACTTCTGTCTCGGCGCTCCGTTTGATGAGCGCCTGGCCGAACTCCGCGGCAAACTGCAAATCACCAATCGCCGCCATGATGTCATTGCCGTGTCGGTGACCGATCCCCGCGAGGAATCGCTGCCCGACGTCGGCCGGGTCCGCATCGAGGACGCCGAAAGCGGCGAGGTCGTGGAACTCGATACTGGCAGCGCCAAAGTCCGCGACGCCTATGCCAAACAGTCCCGCCAGCGCCGCGAACTGACCGCCGCACGCATCCGCTCGCTCGGCGTGGACCTGCTGGAATGCGTCAATGGCGAAAACTGGCTGCCCGTGCTCATGGGCTTCTTCCACAACCGCCGGCAACGCTCCGGCTGAGTTATATGATATTGCGATTTGGAAACGGATTCCGGCTGTATTTCCTCCGCGTGGCGATGATCGCGGCGGCGACCGTGATCATCATGTTAGTTTCTGACAGATCGGCGGCACAGTCGCCGGATGCGGCTGAAGACATCCGCCCGCCGAAAGCCCTGGTCGAGATCCCGCCGCCGAAGAAGCCGCTGCTGAAGAAGCTGTCCGGGGCGCAGTGGTCGGGTGTCGCCACCGGATTAATTCTGTTAGGTGTGGCCACATGGTTGTGGCTGGCGCACCGCCGCAAACGGAACATGCGGAGTCCGGTGGAAATCGCGTTGTGGTCGCTGGCGGAACTTGAGTTCCTGCGTGAGACGATTTCCGCCGAGGCTTTCGCCAAGCGAGCCGCCGATACGGTCAGGATCTACATTGCGGAGCGTTTCGGACTGGCCGCGCCACGCCGTACGACCGAGGAATTCCTGCGGGATCTGGCACAAGACGGGCCCACGCCGCTCATCAGTCAGCGCGACCATTTGCGGGCTTTCCTGAAATCATGCGACATGGCGAAATTCGCCGCGTTGCCACTGGATGTGGGTCAGCGCGGGGAACTCATCGGGGCCGGGCGCGGGTTCGTTGTCGCTACCGCCGCGCCGACATCCAACACCAAACCCGTGGAGGTCACGCCATGAACGGAAGTTTCCAGTTCCTTCATCCGCAATTCCTGTGGCTGCTGGCATGCCTGCCGGTCATGGTGGTTTGGAAAGGTCGTTGGGGCCGGCCCGTCGCGGTGCGCATGCCTTCCACGCACGATGCGATCATCGTCGGCGCCCGCCCCCGTTCGAAGATCGGCGGCTTTCTTGGCGGTATCGGATTGTTGGGATTCGCTTTGTTGATTGGCGCATTGGCGCGACCGCGCCTTGGCCGGGGCTCCAAGGATATTGATGCCAGCGGGATCGACATCGTGCTCGCCCTGGATGTTTCCGGATCGATGGAGGCGCTGGATTTTAAAATCGACGGCCAACCGGTCAACCGCCTGAACGTCGTGAAAAAGGTTGTCGGCGAGTTCGTTGACCAGCGGCCTAACGACAAACTCGGGATGGTGGCTTTCGCCGGGCGGCCGTATCTGGTGAGTCCCTTGACGCTCGACCACGGGTTTTTGGCGAAACGCCTGGCGGATGTGAAGTTGGGGCAGGTCGAGGATGGCACTGCCATTGGATCCGCCATTGCCGCGGCAGTCAACCACCTGCGTGATTCGACTGCCAAATCGCGCATCATCATCCTGCTTACCGACGGAATGAACAATGCCGGAGCCGTCAACCCGCCGACTGCCGCCGAGGCCGCGAAAGCCTTGGGAATCAAGATCTATACCATCGGCGCGGGAATCCGCGGCGAAGCGCCGATTCCCGTCAAAGACATGTTCGGGGGGACTCATCTGCAAATGATGAAGGTGGATATCGATGAGGAAATGTTGCGCCAGATCGCCAATGCCACCGGCGGCCAAACGTTCCGTGCCACCGATACCGATTCGCTTGCCAAGATTTATGCTGCGATCAACCATCTTGAAACCACCACCCGCAAGTTGAAGAAATTCCAGCAGTACGACGAGTTATATATCTGGTTTCTCGTTCCCGGGTTATGTCTGCTGTTGTTGGAACTGGTCCTCAACCAAACCCGCTTCCGCCGCCTGCCATGAAGACCAGCATCGGCTCCATTATTCCCATGGATGACACCTCCCTGCATTTCGCCCAGCCGCTCTGGATCGCCGCCGGCGTGATCGTTTGCGCGGCCATCATCGGATTGTTTGTGCGCTTCGACCGCCGTCGCGAGGCGGACCTGGCCAAGCTGATTCATCCGCGGTTCCGGCAGCGTCTGACCGAGGGGTTTTCCCCATGGCTGCGGAATCTCAAACGCGGGTTGTGGGTGTTGGCGTTGTTGTTGGCGTTCATGGCGATCGCCCGGCCACAGAAGGGCTTCGAGTGGCACGAGGTGAAACGCCGGGGCATCGACATTCTCTTTGCCGTGGATACCTCGCGCAGCATGTTGGCCGAGGATCTGACACCCAACCGCCTGGAACGCGCGCGCCTCGGCATCATCGACTTCGTGGCACGCTTGCAAGGCGATCGTGTTGGTTTGATCCCGTTTGCCGGGAGCGCGTTCGCGTTGTGTCCGCTGACGCTCGATTATGATGCCTTCCGCGAGTCGCTGAACGCGCTCGACACGGATCTCATCCCGCGGCAGGGAACGGACTTGGCCAGCGCGATCAGGGAGGCGGAGCGGCTGTTCGAGGAAAATGGCAACAATCACCGCGTGCTGGTGCTTCTGACAGACGGTGAGGATCTCCAGGGGGACGCGTTCGACGAAGCCAAGAAGGCCGCCAAAGACGGGATGGAGATCTTCACAGTGGGTGTCGGCAGCGCGGAGGGTGCCACGATGCCGATCCATGACCGTTTCGGTCGCACCGATTTTGTCCGGGATGCGGATGGCCGGATTGTCAGGACGGCGCTGGATGAAGCCACCCTGAAGAAAATCGCGGCGGAAACCCATGGCCTTTATGTGCCCCTGGGGCGCGGTGCCGAGGGACTCAATACGATCTATCAGGAAAAGCTCCGCCTGGTGCCGCAGAGCGAGTTGAGTCAGCGGATGGAGCGAATTCCGATAGAGAGGTTTGAGTGGCCATTGGCAGCGGCGATCATGCTGTTCCTGTTGGAGTTTTTCATCGGTGACCGGCGTCGGGCGAAGAAGTTGGTTCCGGTGGCGCGTGGGGCCATGGTCGGGATGGCGGTCGTCATGGCGGCTGGCGTGTTGACGAGCCGTGCCGCGGAGGTTGGTGGTGCTCCTCAGGATCCCCGGTTGGTGTACAACCAGGGAACGGAGGCCTACCAAAAGGGGGATTTCGCCAAAGCCTCCGAATCCCTGAAATCGTCGTTGAAGACTCAGGATCTGGCACTGCAGCAACGGTCCTATTACAACCTCGGCAATTCGCTCTATCGGACCGGTCAGACGACCTTGGAAAAGGATCCGGAAGCGACCATCAAGACCTGGGAGGAATCTCTTAAGGCCTATCAGGATTCCCTTTCCCTGAACAACACCGACGATGATGCCCGCTATAACAAAACCCTGGTCGAAAGGAAATTGGAGGAACTGAAGAAACAGCAACAAAAGGACGACAAGGACGACCAGAAGGACCAGAAGGATCAGAAGGACCAGAAGGATCAGAAGGACCAGAAGGATCAGAAGGACCAGAAGGATCAGAAGGATCAGAAGGACCAGAAGGACCAGAAGGATCAGAAGGACCAGAAGGATCAGAAGGACCAGAAGGACCAGAAGGATCAGAAGGAACAGAAGGACCAGAAGGATCAGAAGGACCAGAAGGATCAGAAGGATCAGAAGGATCAGAAGGATCAGAAGGATCAGAAGGATCAGAAGGATCAGAAGGATCAGAAGGATCAGAAGGATCAGCAAAAGGACAAGCAGGATTCCAAATCCGCGAAAGACAAGGACAAATCTGCGGCCGATGCTGCTGACAAGAAGGAGGGTGAAAAGCCCGGCGACGAGAAAGAAGCCGCCATGAGCAACGAGCGCGTCAAGAAAGAGGAAATGACACCGGAGGAAGCCAAGCAGTTGATCGAAGCCTTGCGCGATGACGAGCGTCGGGTGATCCCCATCCCGCAGCAACAGCGAACCCGCTTCGCCACTCCCGACAACTCAACCAAAGGCAAGACATGGTAGCGTTGTTTTCCATATCCGGGCGATTCCATAAACTCCTGAAGCCCGTTGTGGTGGGTTTCATGTTGGCCGCGTGCCTGGTGTTGTCCTGCAAGGCGGCGGAAGTCGCCGCGCAGCTTGACCGCAATGTCGTCCCGGCGGGCTCCCCTGCGATGCTGACCCTCCGCATATCCGGTGGCCGGGCCTCCCAACCCGAAATCCCGGAGGTTCCGAACCTGATGGTGCTGCCCCGCGGCCAGAGCCATGGCGTCGAGATCGTCAATGGCAATATGACGACTTCCGCAACCTATACCTATGCCGTGGGATCCAACACGCCGGGCGACTATCAGATTCCCGCGATCGAGGTCACCGTCGATGGCAAGAAATTCACCACCATGCCGATCAAACTCAAGGTGCTTGCCAACGGGGCGGCGCAACCGCCGCCGGGAGTTGCACCCAACGCGGGTGGCGCGCCACCCGCCGGGGGAGGGGAGCCGGATGCCGGAGACAAACGCTTCGGATTTCTAACCATCAGCCCGGTGGCCCAGGACCGGAGTTATGTGTATGTGGGCGAGATCGCGCCGGTCCGCATCCAGGCGTGGATTCCCGCCGGTGCCCATGCCAGCTTGCGCAGCGGGATCCAACCGGAAGGAAAGGCGTTCACCCTGCACCACGTCAGTGACCGACCGCAGCAAACCGAGGAAATCAAGGACGGGAAGCGCTATCTGGTGGTCACCTGGTATGGCGGCATCTCCGCGACCAAGGCGGGCAAGTATCCGGCGGCACTATCGGTGGATGTCAACGTGGCCGTGCGCGACACGGCGGCCCGCCAGCCGCGGCGGCGCATGGGCGGACCGTTCGACGATCCGTTTTTTGACAGTATGTTCGACGACATGAACGCGCCCGTGATCCAGAAGGATGTCACACTCAAGTCGGATGATCAGGAAATCGAAGTGCGTGCATTGCCCACGGATGGAAAACCTGCCGGATTTACCGGTGCGGTCGGCGACTTCAGGTTTGACGCTTGGGATATGTCTGCCCAGTGGCGGACCGGCGAACCCGGGCAAATCGCCGCACGCTTGAGCGGCACCGGCAATTTTGCGCTGATGAATGCCCCGGATCTCACGCCGCCGGACGCATGGAAGACCTATCCGTCCAAGGGCGAGTTCACTCCGGGTGACATAGCCTCGTTCGCCGGCAGCAAGAGTTTCCAATTCAGCGCCGTGCCGCGCAAGGGTGGCCCGCAGGATGTGGCGCTGTCATTCAGTTTCTTCAATCCCAAGTCGGGCACCTATCAAACCATCACCAGTCCGGTGAAGAAGCTCCAGGTTGCCGGGCAGGACGTGGTTGAGGACAACCACGCCGTTGCCGACTCACCGGTCAAGGAACCCGCAAAGAAAGATGAGGACTACCTCGTCGGACAACATCCGGCATTGTCGTCGCCAGCGTCGCTGGTGCCGCTGGTTTCCAGACCGGAATTCCGGTGGCTGTTAGGTATTGGTGGCGGGTTGTGTGTGTTGGGTGGGATCATCGCCTGGCTGCGCGCCTGGCGCGAGGATCCGGCGCGCGTGGCGCGCAAGGCGCTGGAACGGGTGACCCGCGAGGCACTGGCAACCGCCGGCCGCTGCGCCGACGCCGGCGATGTCGCGGGGTTTTTCGCCGCCGCCCGCTTGGCCATCCAACATCGCCTCGGCGCGTTGTGGAACCAACCGGCCCAGGCCATCACGCTGGCGGATATCAGCGCCCGCATCCCCGATGAATCGCCAGTTTCAAGGTTCTTCCGCGAGGCCGATCGCCACGCTTACGGCTACCAAAGCGCGGGCGGAATCCCGCCCCATTGGCAGGCGCTGCTGGATGACGCACTCGCATATCTAACCGCCGGTGCCTGCTGATATGAACATGAAATTCCTGCCCGGTTTGATCTGTCTGCTTTTGGGAAACCTGTCGGCTTTTGCGGCGGATCTGGCCGCATTCGAGCAGGCAAACCATGAATTCCATGCCGACCAGTTTGCCACGGCAGCCGCTACCTACGAAAAAATCCTCGCCACCGGGGGACCGCACGCCACGGTTTATTATAACCTCGGCAATTGCTATCAACGGCTCGGACAATACGGCCATGCCATTCTCGCCTACGAGCGCGCCCGCCTGCTCACCCCGCGTGACCCGGATTTGTTAGCCAATCTCGCGCTCGCCCGCAAGGCGGCCGCCGCCTTCGGGGACAGCGGTGAACATCGGTATATGGATGCGGCGGCCAACTACCTCAGCCGCAACGAATGGTCATGGCTCATTGCCGGAGGAGCGCTGTTTCTTGGCGGCCTCGCCGCAGCATGTGGAATAGGTGGTTTGCCACGCCGCAGCTTGCGGCAAACGGCCATTGCGGCAGCGGCCCTGGCGCTTGTCGGAATGATTGCCGGCACCGCCGCCCTCTATCATCGGCGCGATGAGGCCAGTCATGGCGTGGTCCTCTCAGACAAGGCCGAGGTCCGGCTGTCCCCGTTTGAGAAAGCCGATTCCCTTGGCTCTCCCGGGGTGGGCCGCACCGTCCACATCCGCGATCACAACGGCGGATTCAGCTATATCGAAGTCCCCGGCACTGACCTCCACGGGTGGCTCGCGGACAAGGATGTGAGTCCGATCTTATCGCGGTAAAAAGCGACAACTCCTGTCGTCGGGCGGAAGGCGCGGAAAACGTGACTTCATTACCAGGACCTGAAAGAAAATGACCGGTCAGATAAGTAGAAACCTGCCATGGAAAACACCCGCCTTGGAGCCAGCACCGTTTCTCCGACAAACATCATCAGAGGCATCCGCTCGCGCCTCCTGGCAGGCGCTGCAATATACCGCCGCACCTGGCGCGGATTTCTAACATGCCTGTGGCTGGCCGTGGGAGTGCAACCCGTCGGTGCTGTGCCCGACACGGACTGGTCCCGAACCCTCCGCAGGTATTGGGAGCAGGAATACGACGCCACCATGCAGGGGATGCGCCAGGGGCCACATGCCGAACCCGGAAAAAACCCTCACATTCTCGACGACCAATCGTTGTTCCTAACCACAGACCGCGACCCCTTGGATGTCCAATTGCGCCGCACCAGAGCGTTGCTGGCATGCCTCGCCTCCGCGCGTGCCGCCAAGCGGATTGATCCGCAGCCATGGACAAAACAACTCGATGCTCTGGCGGCTAAGGCCGACGTGGTGCGGAAATCAGCCGCCGTGCCGCAAATCCGCGAAATCTATCTGGAACTCAGACAACTCACCCGCCAACTCGCGTTTGCCAACCCGTTGCTGGATTTTGACAGCATCCTCTTCATGGGTCATGTCAACCCCGGCGGCGATTTTCACATGGTCGATCAATATGTCGGATGGAACGCGCGGCCCGGTGGCGGAATCTATCTGCTAGCTGGTTTCAAGAGTACGCCGGTAGTGACCGATGTGCTGCAGAACTCGGTGGTGCGCAACGGTCGCCTGGCGGGATCCCGGCTCCAAGGCGGGGCGTTTCTCCGTCCTGACCTGTCGTTCGACGGCAGGAAAATCGCCTTCGCGTGGAATAACATCACCGACAGTGACTATCACATATTCACCGCCGATGCCGATGGCGCGAACCTGACGCAACTCACCGACGGGACCGTCAATCGCGGCGGGCCGGGCCTCACGAACAGCAGTTGCAACGACTTCGATCCGTGCTGGCTGCCGGGCGGAAGGATCGCCTTCCTGTCGGAGCGGAGAGGCGGTTATCTCCGTTGCAGCGGGGCCCGCCCGCTGATGACCTACACGCTTTATTCGATGAAGCTCGACGGCTCCGATATCATTCCCATCAGTTATCACGAAACCAACGAATGGAACCCCAGCGTGGATAACAACGGCCAAATCGTCTATACCCGCTGGGACTATGTGGATCGCGACGACTGCATCGCCCACCACCTGTGGACCTGCTATCCGGACGGTCGCGATCCCCGCTCGCCCCATGGCAACTATCCGCTGCCCTTGTCATTCACCGACAAAGTGAAACACGACGGCAGGCGCGCCAGACCCAACGGCGAATGGAACATCCGCGCCATCCGCGGCACCAGCAAGTACATCGCTACAGCCTCCGGCCATCACGCCCACTCGTTCGGCGAGTTGGTCATGATCAACACGTCAATCCAGGACGACGGCGCCATGAGCCAGGTCAAGGGAATCACCACCAACCGCGACGATTGGCCCGACGCGGCTGGTGACTACGGCACCGCCTGGCCGCTGGACGAAAATTGTTATCTGGCAAATTTCCGCGAGGATCTAGTTTTGCTAGACAAGTTCGGCAACCGCGAGTTGCTCTGCCCGAAGTCGCTGGTTCCAGGACGGATGGACCGGTTGGTTCATCCGATTCCGTTCAAGGCCAACCCGCCGCCACCGGTGATTCCGACCGCCACCTGGCAGGGAGAGCGGGCAGTCGCGAGCCATGCCGAAGCTACGATCAGCGTGCTCAATGTGTATGAAGGCGACATGCCAATGCCGCCGGGAACCCGGATCGAATGGTTGAGGGTCATCCAGATCATCCCCCAACTCCAGCCCGTCATGAACCAGCCGAAAATCGGCTACGGCAGCGAAAGCCTGGTGAGAATGCCACTGGGAATCGTCCCCGTGGAAAAGGACGGCAGCGTTCATTTCAAGGCCCCGGCCGGCAAGGAGTTCTACTTCCAATTGTTAGACGCGCGCGGGCTGGCGGTGAGGTCGATGAGGTCGGGCACTTATCTCCATGGCGGCGAATATCTCAGTTGTGTGGGATGCCACGAATCCCGCCATGCCAGCCCCAGCGCCCAGGCGGGGACGCCCATCGCGCTGCGGCGCCCGCCTTCAGTGATCCAAACCGAATGCGCGAGCGGAGCGGTGCCGTTCAATTGGCACCTGTTGGCCAAACCGGTCTTGCAGGAGAAATGCGCGGCCTGCCATATCAAACAAGGCAAGGGGCCGGACATGAGTTATGCCAGCCTTGCCAAATATGTGTTCCATTATCCGTTCCGGTCCGATGGTTATGTGAATGGCGAGGTGGTCGAAAGCGGATCGCGCACCGTGCCCGGCAATTTCGGCACCATGGCCTCACCGCTGCTCAAATTCATGGACAAGTCGCACTACGACGTGAGTCTTTCCCCGGACGAGTTCCGCAGACTCACCCTCTGGATGGATTGCAACGGCAACGAACTGGGCGCCTACACCAAAGTGCCCGAACAACAACGCGGGGAAATCGTCTGGCCGGAAATCGATGTGAACCCACGCGACCCGCTGGGAAATCTGCCATAGAATGAGGCCACACATGGATCCGTCATTCGCGGATGCGGGCGGGACGCCCGCACTCCTTGATGCATCACTCATCCTCGATTTCGAGGCGGGGCGGGCGCTTGAGCGGGATGGCCTCCTCAATGTCGCCGAGGTCCAGACTGTCGAGCACATTGGTGCTGCGGCGCACCAAACCGGCCGGCGCCGTGGTCGCCGCAAAACTCGGAACTTCGATGTGATAGGGGTCGTCGCCTAACAAAACCGGGGCCTGCGGTTGGACCGGCACGACTTCCAGCGCGGGCATGTTGAGTGCCATGTCGGGAGAACCGGTGTCGCCGGGCGTGCCGGAGTGGACGGTGCAGAATGGCAGGTTCTCGGTGCCTCGGCGGAAGTACTCCGACACTGCGGTGGAGCGTGATCTCACCACCTTGGAGCCGGGTTCCTCGGCGTATTCCTGGCAGAATTGGGTCGCCCGCTGGCCGGAAACCGAACACACCGGCACCTCCACCACGTTGCCGGGAGGACTCAGCGCACCGCCGCCGAACGAGGGCGCCGCCGCATTCATGGTGGCCTGCCACACGGGCAGCGCAAGATCGCGGCTGAAGGCACCCGGATAGATCGGCTCGCCATTGGCTGTCAGGAATCCGGTCCACACGCCGCAGGTAACGTGTCTGTCATAGCCGACAAACCAGCAATCCGCGAAGTCATGGGTGGAGCCGCCCTTGCCCGCGCCATGAAAGGGTTTCTCTATCAGACCGTCGAGCGCGCCCTTGGACGAGCCGCGATAGAGCGAGCCGGCCATCATGCTGTGGATCTGCCAGGCGGTGGCCGGGTCGATCGCCTCCTTGCGTGGCGCAGGCAGGTGTTGGCGCCGGTACCTTGAGACCCCGCTTGAGTCCTCGACGCGGTCCACATAGTATAACTTCTCCGGGCCCAACCTGCCGCCCGACGGAAACGCGGCCATCGCGCGCACCACTTGTTTCATGGAAACCTCCTCGAAGCCGACGGCCAGGCGGCGCAACAATTCCGCCTTTTGCATGGGCAGCCCGAGCGCGCAGGCCACGGCCACCACCCGCTGCAACCCGGTTTGGTCGGCAAATCGCACGGTGGCCGCGATCTTCGATTGTTCCAAGGCCTCGCGCACCGCGATTTTCCCCTGATAGACCGGGGCCGCGATTTCCATGCCCCATTCGCCGAGAATGCCCTCGCGCCCGCCCACCATCACCGAGCGGTTGTCCATCGGTTCATCCTCGACGATGGTGGCCGGAGTCAGGCCGTTTTCCAAACCGGCGGCATAGATGAAGGGGAAGAACGCGGTGCCTAACGGACGTTTTCCCTGTTCGATGAAATCATAAGGCACCTGGGCGTAATCGCGTCCGCCGACATGGGCGAGGACTTCGCCGGTATCGTGATCAACCATGAGCACGGCACCCTGGAGGTATTCCGCGGGTTTCGTGCTGTTCTTGTTATATTCCTTGTATTTCTGGCGCTTGTAGCCGGGCCGCGCTTCGGCGCGGGCCAGGCTTTCCAGCAGCGATTTTTCCGCGGCTTCCTGAGCTTCCGCGAGGATCGTGGTGTGCACGGTGAAGCCGCCGGACGCGAGGGCGTCCTCACCGAGCACGTCACCCACGGCTTCGGCAACGCGCTCGTAAAGGTGGGTGGTGCCGCGCCGCAGCGGTTTCGGGTTGAGGGCCAGCGGCGCGGTTGCCAGACGGTCCGCCTCGGCGCGGCCCAGCATCTTGAGATCGGCCATGCGGCTAAGCACCATGTTGCGCGATTTGCGGTTGGCCTCGGGATTGTTGAGCGGCGAGAGGTTGGTCGGGTTCTTGATACTCCCGACGATGGCCGCACTTTCCAACACGTCGAGGTCGGCAGGCTCCTTGCCGAAGTACCCCAGCGCGGCCGTGCGGATCCCGTAGTAACCGCTGCCGAAATAAATCCGGTTCAAATAAAACTCCAGGATCTCCTGTTTCTTATATCGTTTCTCAATCCGGCGCGCGAGGAACATCTCGACAATCTTGCGCTGTTTGTCGGTTTCCCCGAATTTCTTGCGCTCTCCATTCAGGTCGTAGGCATTGCGCGCCAGTTGCTGGGTGATGGTGCTGGCACCTTGGGTGACTCCGCCGGCCTTCCAATTCAGATAGATCGCGCGGATGACGCCGATATAATCGACGCCCTCGTGGGTTTCAAAGCGCTGGTCCTCGCCCGCCCGAAGCGTGTCGATGAACACCTTGGGCACCTTGTCGATCGGGATCACACTGCGGTTCTGAACAAAAATCCGGCCGATTTCCTTGCCATTGCGATCCACAATCAAACTCGGGGTTTCCAAATCATTGATGCGTTCCAGATCGTATGTATCAGCACGCAGGCGGTATTTCCGGGTATAATTCTCAACATACCGATAGGCCACGCCAGCGGCCATCAATCCCAGCACAAAGAGCACCAGCAGGGTCAGCCAGAAACCTTTGCGCTTGTAGAACCAGCGTTTGTGGTTCTTCTTTCGGTTTGTATTCAGATTGTTCGCCATGCCTGATCCGGATCCATCGCCGCCCGCAGAGGCGGCCAAGCCCGTACAGCGTTACCTGATCCACACGCATCCCGCAACCCCTTCGTTGGTGGAAAACGGGGAAAATCACGAACACCCATGATTTTTCCCGCAAATTCGCCCATGAAAGACCTGCTGCGCAAACGGATCCAACACGCCGGGCCACTGCGATTTCCCGACTTCATGGCCACCGCGCTCTATGACCCGGCATCCGGCTACTACGCCTGCGGCACCCGCCAAGTCGGCCGCTGCGGTGATTTTTTCACCAGCGTGAGCGTCGGTCCCCTGTTTGGGGAGTTGCTTGCCCGCCGTTTTCTCGTGGAGTGGCGGCAATCCGGCCGCCCGGCGTCCTGGCGCATCATCGAATGCGGGGCTCACGACGGCACGCTGGCGGCTGATGTGCTCGCCGCATTGCGGACGCTCGATTCCAGGGCGTTCGACGCGCTCGACTACGTGATCACCGAGCCGCTGCCGACTCTCCGGGCGGCCCAACGGAACACGCTGCAGCCATTTGTCCAACGCGTCCGCATGGTCGCTGATCCCTTGGAATTGGCCGCCGATCCGCTGCCGGGAATCGCCTTCGGCAACGAATTGCTGACAGCCCTGCCATTCCACCTCGTCGAATGGCAGCGTGGCCGCTGGCTGGAACGGTTGGTGGCAACGGACGCGGAAAGCGAGTTCATCTGGGAAACCAGGGAAATTAACGCCCCAGCTCTGATCGACGCGCTCGCACGCCTGGGGCACGATTTTCCCGATGGCTACCGCAGTGAAATCCGCACTTGTTTTTCTGGTCTGTTAGAACCGCTCTCCCGCGGTCTCGACCGCGGGCTGCTGCTGTGGGCGGATTATGGCTTCGCCCGCCTGGATTATTACCATCCCGACCGTGCAACCGGCACCTTGCGCACGTTCGCTCGCCACCGGGCCGGCGAAAATCCGTTGGAGTCGCCCGGGTTGACCGATATCACCGCGCACGTTGATTTCACCGCCGTGGCGGAAGCGGCGGTGGCGCTGGGCGGGCGGCCTGTGGACTTCCGCAGCCAGGGATCCTGGCTCATCGACACGGCCCGCGATTGGTTGTTGGAACAGGAAGGCAACCCGCAAGCGTCGTTCGTCCGCCAATTCCAAAGCCTCACCCATCCGGCCCAGCTCGGCGGCCGTTTTCACATCCTCGAACTCTCGTGGAACCCGGATCGCAATCCACACGATCCCGCAGGCCTTGACCGCCGCCTGTTCGGAGGGCCGTGATCTCCCGTGACCCCTAACTACAGCCACTTCTTCCGCCGGAAGAACAGGTACATGGCGACGACGCAGCCGATCATGAACAGCCAGAGCGTGACGTAGCCATAGCGGGAGTGCAGTTCGGGCATGTTGAGCCAGTGGTCGCCGTTCTGATAGTCGAAGTTCATGCCATAGACGCCGACGATAAAAGTGAGCGGGATGAAGAAGGCCGAGATGACGGTGAGCACGCGCATGATTTCGTTGGTGCGCATGCCGACGGCGGAGAGATAGAGTTCCAGCAGGCCGGCGCTGATTTCACGATAGCTTTCTATCAGATCCATGACGCGCACCGTGTGGTCATAACAGTCGCGCAGGAAAACCTTGGTCGGCGCGGTGACGAACGGGCTTTCGTCGTGGAGCAGGGAGTTGACCAGGTCGCGTTCGGGCCAGACGGCACGGCGCAGTTGGAGCAGGGTGCGGCGGTGATCGTGGAGAGTGGAGATGCAGGCGGAGTTCGGGTGGCGCAACATCTCGGTTTCGAGATCTTCGAGGGCTTCGCCGAGGCATTCGAGGATCGGAAAACAGTGGTCGATGATGGCGTCCAACAGCGCGTAGGCGAGATAGTCGGCACCCATCCTGCGGATCCAGCCCTTGCCGGTTCGGATGCGCACCCGGATCGGATCCAGGACGTCGCACAGCGGATCCTCCTGCACGGTGATGAGCAGGCCTTTGCCGAGAATCATGCTGATTTGCTCGGCGATCATGCGGTCGTCCTCATCCCGATAGATCATCATCGCGCAGATGAACAAATGGTTGTCGTAGGGTTCCACCTTCGGGCGCTGGCCGGCATGCAGGATGTCTTCCAGGGTCAACGGGTGAAGCCCGTATTTGTCGCCGAGCGCCTTGAGCGCGTCGAGGTCACCCAGGCCGTTGAATTCGATCCAGCGGGTCTTGCCGTCGTTGGCATCGGGTGGCGGGAGATCGGCGACAGTGGCCGCGGTGTGTTCGGTGAACGAGTCGGCGTCATATTCCATCCAGCGGATGACCGGCAGGGACGCCTCGCCGGGCGCGAGCGGCGTGAGGGTGGCAGGGGGCGTGCCGGGAATCGCGTAGCGGGTTTTGAACATCGCGCGGGATGTTAGCGGATCCGGTTCGTGCGGTCAATGGACATGGCGGGGTCCGGATTTTTGACAGAACAGGAGTTTCACGTCAGTAGGTGACCGTCCCGAACTATTGTTATCATGAAACGTCTGATCATCCTGGCCATCTGTGTCATCGCCCTCGCGATCGCGGGTTATATGTTCTTTTTGTCAGGTCGGAGCCATGAGCTGACCATCACGCAAAGCCAGATCGAAACAGCGCTGCGGCAACGCTTCCCCGTATCCAAAACCTACTTCCGGTTCTTCAAGGTCACCTATTCCAACCCCACGGCGAGGCTTCTGCCGGATACCAAGCGGATTGAAGTATGCCTGGAAGCCGAACTGGAGGTCGATTTTGTGGTCAAGTCCGTGAAGCTGGGTTCGAGAGCCAGCGCGACCGCCGGCATCACCTACCGCAATGCGACGCATGAGTTCTACTTGTCCAACCCGCAGATCAACAGGCTGACATTCCAGTGGGTCCCCCAGGCTGGAGTCGATGCGGTTGGGGATCTGGCAAAAATGACCGCAGACAAGCTGGACACCTTCGGAATCTCGACCGAGCGAATCGCCCAGGTCGCCGAATCCGCGTCGGCCTTGGCTGTCGAGCGACTCCAGCAATTCCCGGTTCACACGTTGAATGGGAAAGACGCGAATTCAGCGACCGCGAAGATGATACTCAAGAACGTCGAGGTGCGGGGCAACGAACTCCATGTGACGCTCGGACGTTGAATCCGGCCGTCGGGTCGACCATTGGCTCCGGTTTATTTTCGCGCGATCCAGCAGATGACAAACACGGCGCAGAGACAGAGAATCGCCGCGCCGCCAAGGCAGCCACCGCGCTTGGGCACGGGTCCGAACCTGGCGGGCGCTTTGGCACGCAATGAGGATTCCAATGCTTCAACCTGATCTTTGGCCTCTTTGAGTCCCAAACCGGTCAACTCACGGTAAAGCTTGATCGCTTCGATCTTCCGGTCACGGGCTATCAGATCCGCCAGGGCGGACATCTTGTCATTTGGAATCGGAGTGGACATGACGGGGTACTATTATGTTAGAGTTCTCTTCTCCGGCTGGGTTCGGATTTGCGATTATGGTGGCGGGGATTGGAAGCGAAAAATACAGTGACAACTGGAACGGGTTTTCCGGACTTGGCAATGCCCGCGAGTGGCTAGGGGCAACAGCCGGTGTTTCTCACGGGACGATCCGGATCCGGTAGAATCCATGGGTTGCCGTGCCGACCGATACGGATTGGGTCAACGTACCACCGGTTCCGGCGATTGCCGCAGCGGCGGTGTCGTGGAAGCCGCTGGCGAGCTCGGTTGCCAACTGGATCCGGTAGGTTTTGCCGGCCACGCTAGGCCACTGCAACACCAGGATGCCGCCGGCATTCAGCGTGGCGCTGGTGATTTTCAAGACCGACGCCGGATCGGTGGGATTGGTTCCAGCCAGGTATTCGTGGAGGTTGTCCTGTCCGTCATGGTCCCAGTCGCTGTCCGCAGCGCCGAGCGGGTTGTTGGTACTGCCGAACCAGGAGGTTTCCCAGGCATCGGGCATGCCGTTCGTGTTGGCGTCATCGGCGCCCCTGGCGCTGACCCCGCGCACATCGGCGGCATCGTTTGTGAGGAGCAGGAACCCGCTCTTCAGGGCGTAGGCAAAGTCCGCGAACGTGTAATCCGCCGGCGCCCCCAGAAGGCTGTTCTTGGCGCGCCGGGCAAAGTCCTCCATGGACACGCCGCCGTCGTCGAAGCGGTAGTAGGCGAGAAGTCCCGGGGTCGAGTACGGAACGAGGTTTCTGCGGTAGGCCTCGATCTGATCGATGCTGCGGGCCACTCCCCAGATTCGCGCCTCATCCATGCACACGCGGTTTGTAAAGGACCCGGCGCCGGGGCTGGATGCGCCCAGTGAGGCGTTCTTCGCAAACCAGTACTGTGT
>Ga0118677_10007017_pt1 | contig 18808 bp, 19 predicted proteins | sample AliMusrvi5mmetaG_FD_86154 | JGI IMG/M metagenome (GOLD analysis project Ga0118677, IMG submission 86154) | reverse complement strand
ATTCAAGCTTGAGCAAATTTTATTCAAAATAGAATCAGAATCATTCAAGTTTAAGTAAATTTTACTCAAAATAGCATCAGATTCATTCAAGTTTAAGTAAATTTTACTCAAAATAGCATCGGATTCATTCAAGTTTGGAGGATGTTCAAAAAAGTGTGTCAAAAAGGAAAAACAATTTTAATTTTGACACATGAAAAAAGGAAAAAGAAAAATGTCACCGCGATTAGAAGAGGGAGTGTTCAGAGAAGTGTGTCAGTAGTATCTTTATAAAATCCTCCAATCCCTTCAAGTCTTTCAAACTCCTCAAATCCTCACAATCTTATTCCTCAGTGCGTATTTGATAAGGTCCACAGTGCTTTTCATCCCCAGCTTTAACATGATATGGTTTTTGTGTGATTCAACCGTGCGTATGCTTATAAACAGCTTGTCGGCTATCTCCTGGTTCGTGTGTCCCTCAACCACCATTTGCAATATCTGTTTTTCTCTTGCCGAAAGCACATCATCTTCTTTGTCTCTCACCGGTTCAATCTCTTTTGGTTTGCGCACATTCGAAATGTAATTATCAAGTATGATCTTCGAAACCGAGTTGCTGTAATATTCTTCGCCGTCATGAATGTGTATGATTGCCTTAAGCAATTCCTGTCTTGTTGTGTTTTTCGGAAGATATCCTTTAGCCCCAGCGGTGATGGCATTCAGGATAAAATCTTCCTGCGTGTACATTGACAATATCAGGACTTTTATTTCGGGATAGTTTTTGCAGATATGCTTTGTTAGTTCTATACCCGAAATATCAGGAAGCGAAATGTCCATTAGTATAATATCCGTCGGCGATTTTGAAATTCGCTCTAATAATTCTTTTCCGTTCGAAGCCTCACCGGATATGACCATTTCAGGGACATCCTGCAATAAAGCCCTGATGCCATCGCGAACAATCTGGTGGTCGTCCACAAGAAATATCCCTATTTGTTTCTTATTCATGCGAAGGAATTTTTACTGTTATTGTGGTTCCTGCACCTTCATGGCTGTTTAACTCAAATGATCCTCCCATAATACTTGTTCTTTCTCTCATGTTGTAAATGCCATTTCCCATGCTGCGGAAATCCTGCCCAAAATTAAAACCTTTTCCGTTATCTTCAACAATAAGTACAATTTGTTTTCCAAGTTCCATCAGTTGTATCAACGCTTCTGTGGCTTCCGAATGTTTGATTACGTTGTTGATTGCTTCCTGTGCAATGCGGTAAAGGTACGTGCTCTTTCTCTCGTCAGGCACCGATTTCAATGATAGCGATTCAAAACTGACAGTCAATCCCTGTGTCTTCGAAAACATTTTGCAAAGATTTCGCAAGGCAGTTTCAAGCCCGAATTCTTTAAGAATGGATGGCATCAGGTTATCCGAGATCTTTCTGATTTCATCAATCGTGGTATTAAACATCTCCTGCACTTCAAGCAGCGATTCCTTGTTTTCCTGTGGCACATTAATGATATGCTCCAGTTTAAGCTTAATGGCGATCAGGAATTGTCCAAGGCCGTCATGCAACTCGCGCGACATACGCTGCCTCTCCATTTCCTGCCCGTCAATAATTGCAGAAAGTCTTTTTTCGCGTTCTTCTTTCAGCGCTTGTTCAATTTCTTTTCGTCTCGAAATGTCACGCAAAACTGTCGCATGAATTTTCCTTCCCTTATATTCTACCGATCCCTGCTGAACTTCAACAGGAAATTTCTTCCCGCTTTTCGAAAAACACCACGCCTCAAACGCATGAATATTCATGTGGTCTTTGACGATTGTTTTCTCGCTGATTGATGCAATAATTTCCCGGATTTCTTTACCCATTAATTCTTCTTCAGTAAAGCCGGTAAGCCTTGAAAGAGCATGATTCACAAGCAAAGGTTTCCCGTTTTCAAACAAAATTATCCCGTCAACAGTGGCTTCGTAAAAGTGCATTAAACGTTCTTCTCTTTCATGCAACTGATCAGTGGTTGATTTAAGTTTTGCCGTCATCGAGTTGAATGATTCCGACAATGCGCCAATCTCATCCTTGCCCGAAACTTCAACCTCGGTGTTGAAATTACCTTCACCAATTTTTATGGATGCATTTTTCAACCGGATAATTGGCTGCGAAATTGTTTTTGCAATAACATAAGTCAATCCCAAAATAAAAATTACAAGGAAAGCACTTAGAAATAAAATATCATTCCTGATTTTTACTACAGGTATCATAGCTTCCTTCAGGTCAATTTCTGCAATGATCACCCATTTTATGCCATGTGAATTAAGCTGACTGTAGGAACTCAAAACAGGGATGTTTCGATAATCATTAATAATTTCAATGCCCTGTTTTCCGCCGATTGCATTCAATGATGCTGTTGTTTTCACAATTTGTTTCATCAATGATTTTGGAATAAATCGTGAATCACTTCTCATGTAGTAGTCTCTTCCCACCAGGTATGATTCGCCGGTTTCTCCAAGCCCGTTTTCGCTGCTGTTTTCAAGCATAATATTATTGATGGCTTTGGTCGAAACGATAAGCGAAATGTAGCCGACAGTTCTTTTATTATTATTCAAAATGGGCGACGATAAATAATATGAAGCCTTATTAAGATTGAAAGAATCTTTTTTGAAATCTAGAAAGACCGTGTTCTCCTTTTTTGTCGCCGAATCAAGCAGTATCCTGATACACGAAAATTCAGGTTTTAATAAGTTGTCAAAATGCAACGAATCTGTTGCTGTACCTGAAGTGTAGATAATATTGTTGGATGTGTCTGTTACGATAAATTTATCATAGTATCCGTATGCTTTCACATAAAGGTTTAAAAACTGATCATACTCATGAGGTGGGATAAATTGCCCAATACCGTAATGTAATTTGTCAATTGAAGCTGACATTTTTTTCACTTCGCTGGTTTGCGAGTACAGATTTATATCCTTATACCTGTCGGAAAAAAAATCCTCTATTCTGTTTTTCTTGACAACCCTTATTGAAGTAAGTTGATCAAAAGTCCGGTCAATAAGTGAACTCCGTGCTGAATAATAAGAATACACGCCGACAATAATGGTCGAGCCGATTCCCATTAACAGAAAGAGGATGATAAGTTTAGTTGCAATGGATAGGTTCCTGAAAAAGCTCAAGTTCATTGTATCTCCTATAATTTATAAAGCAAATATCAGCAAAGATATGAAGCTTTAAGTGAATGATAAGTAAAATACGTATTATTTTCAGTAAAACACGTATCTGAATGGAAATAAATTTATATTTGCCAAAAAATTCCATTACTAAAAATAGGCTAAAATGAAAACGACTAAAATTTTCAGGATCATAGCTGCAACAATGCTAATGATCATGTATTCTGCTTTTACATTTGCGCAGGAAGTCACTACAAAAACCTTACCTGCTTCTGTTACGAATGATCAACGTTACAACCGTGCCATTCACATTATGGCAATGCTGTTAATTGGCTTTGGCTTTTTAATGGTCTTTGTCAGAAAATACGGGCGTTCGGCTTTGACTGCAACGTTTCTGCTTGTAAGTACTGCTCTTCCACTTTATATTTTTGCAAAAGCCCAGGGCCTGTTTGGAACTGCTGAGGGCGAAATTGAAAGGTTGATCTTTGCTGAGTTTGGTGCCGCCAGTTTGCTGATTGCTGCAGGTGCAGTGCTTGGAAGATTAAAAATGCCTCAGTATATTTTATTGGGATTGCTCTTTATACCTTTTTACATGTTTAATGAATGGGTGATTCTCGGAGGCGGTCTCGGGTTAATTCCAGCAGGAACGGTAATGGATACAGGTGGTTCAATAGTTATTCATGCTTTTGGAGCCATTTTTGGACTAGGTGTTGCACTTACGATGACCACCAACCAGGAATTTGAAAAGACCATTGAATCGGATGCTACCAGCGATCGTTATTCCATGCTTGGAAGTATGATGCTTTGGATCTTTTGGCCGAGTTTCTGTGCTGCATTGGTCACTCCCGAACAAATGCCACATACTGTAGTGAATGTTATCATCGCACTTGCAGGTTCAACATTGGCTACTTATTTATTCTCTGTTTCTCTTCGTAAAAAGGTTAGCATAGCAGACATTGCCAATGCCGCTCTTGCCGGTGGTGTTGCCATTGGCTCAACATGCGCCAATGCGAGCCATTCTGTTGCTTTAATAATTGGTATTCTTGCAGGCGGTCTTTCCACTTTTGGTTTTGCAGTAATTCAATCAAGGCAGCAAAAATGGATGAAATTAATTGATACCTGCGGTGTGACAAATTTACATGGACTCCCCGGGTTGATGGGCGGTTTTGCTGCATTACCAATAATACATGGACTCAACATGCAAAGCCAAGTGGAAGGAATTGGACTTACAATTGTCATTGCTTTTGTTTCTGGACTTATCACAGGAAAGATACTGCCAATTATGGGAAGAAAAGCCGAGGCCTACGAAGATGCTGAAGAATTTCTTGATGCTGAATAAAGTCAATAGTCATTAAAAGTCTTGGTTGTCATTAATAGTCATTGAATTTTTTATTGACAATTAATGACATGAAATAAATGACGTGATACAAATGACATGAAATAAATGACACGAAGTAATTGACTGTTTAAGTAGTTTTCTTATTTTTGCAATAAACAAAGACTCTATGAAATTGAAATACCTTGCTTTTGCAGCCTTTTTTATTGTTCTCACGTTCTGCGCTTGTTCTACAATTAAAGTAAGCCATATAGAAACAAATGCTATTGTTCCGAAAACTGAAGGCATTTATTATTCACTTCCAAAAACAGTTGTTGCTGTAGAAGTCACCGTTAATAAAACCTATAAGATCAAAGGACCTTATTCAGGTTATGCGAGGAAATACCTTGGACTATCCAATGTGATTACGGAGAATTCAACTTTCTACAGTATTGGTGATATTCAATTGAAGTCATATCCTGTTCCCGATCCTGATCAGTTTTATTATGTTCAGGTTCCAAAAGGGAACAAAAAAAGTAATTCCGTTTTTCTGAAATTGTCGGAATCTGGAATCATTAGCAGCATCAATGATATTGGAATAAATAAGCCATTATTAAAACCAGACTCATTGAAAAATGAATCTTCGGATGAATTGGCTGATTTACCTGCACAGTTATCATTCAAATCAAACCTTGCAGAAACAATTGACACAATTATTGAAAAAGTAAATCTCGATACTATTAGTTTTGAACAAAAAGTTCTCAAGAAAACAGTTAGTGAAAAGACTTTGGAAGAGCAGGCGAAAGATGCTGTTGATTTTATAATGAGGGTAAAAGAGAGCCGGTTTAATATTCTCACAGGCTATTCAGAAGTGAACTATAGTAAGGAAAGCATCGAATACATGAATGAACAGTTAAGTAAAATGGAGAAAGAATATCTCAGCCTTTTTATTGGGAAAACCGTTACTCACCAGTTGAAATATTCTTTCACTTATGTGCCTTCAAACACTGAAAATATAATTTACCTGCCGCTGTTCAGGTTGTCAGCCAAAGATGGCATTGTTGACACATCGAACTATGTTGGTGAAAGTGTTTACCTGCGTATTGAACGCTTTGGAAGCACCAAACAAATTGCAACTTTTGAAAAAGCAAAGCAGAATATTACAGCAAAATCTCATGGCTTTTATTATCGTATTCCTGAATATGCAAAGGTCAGCCTGATTTATAATGACAAGGTGAAAACTCAGTCAAATATTCTCATCAGCCAATTTGGAACTGTTTGCGAACTGCCCGCGGGGAAAAAACTGAGAGCAACTTTTTATTCAAATTCAGGTTCGCTGAAATCAGTAGCTTTTAAGAAAAAAATATGTCACCATTTCTTCCACCCATGATTTAATTTTCAGATTTGTTTTTTGATTAAAGGGCAGCAAGGAAAATGCAATAATTAAACATAGTTCAAATCAAGTACTAGAATATAAGATCATGAAATTTTATTCTTCATTAAGACTTTTAGAAATGGCTATGTTAATTGTTTTTTTGCAGTCTTGTGTAATTTATGCACCACCAGGGCCAATGATGACTTATGGCGGGCCGCAAACTACTTCCAGAGGCACTTCTGATGCAGCATTAGCATTAGGTACCGGAGCAACTTTATTCCATGATGGACATACGCCGGGACAGGGTTGGTTTGGTAGATATAAATATGGTCTGAGTGATAAATGGGATCTCGGTATGGATGCACTTGGTGTGTCATATTCGGATAAATATACATTCACAACAAAAATTGCTGCCCGCTATCAATTATTTCCTCATTTCAGGTTGGAAGGTGGAGTAGGGGCAGCCGACGATTCAAACGGGAAAAGTTTAAACTCTGATATTGGGATAACCTGCGGTACGCTTAGAAAAGATAAAACCTGGAACTATTATGGATCTTTCAGAATAGGTTATGCGAAAGGCTTTGCTGGTAATGCTATTTTCAGTAGCAGCTCTTCTTCAAATGATACAGTCGCTCCATCTGACGCATCTGTTGCATTATTAAATTTGGGTGCGCAGGGGAGGGTTAGCGATAGAATAAATTTTATTTTTGAAGGTGGCTATGGCTATATTTTCCCGGTAGGACATCAGTCAGGAAAAACTTTATACCTATCGTGTGGCCTGTTATTTAATTTGGGTAAACCTCATTAAATCTTTTCAGGACTTTCACTGAATCTTTCTTTCAATATTTTTTAATTTGAAAATACTTTGTGAATTTAAGGCGGATTCTTATTAATTTTGTGTACTTAAAAAAATGTTATGAAAAATGTCACTTTTCTTTTATTGTTTGTTGTTTCTATCCTTTTAATGGTTCAATGTTCTGTTGGTGCAAAATACAATGACAGCAATAAGCAAGTAAAAACCAAAGCGGGTGCGAAAAACGATCAAACAGAGTTTAGAATTATTGATACCATTGAAGTAAATGCAAAGGCTACAGTGCATGGCCCGACAATTATTTTTACTGATACGGTTCGCGATCTGAAAGTTGTTAAAGGGGAAGTTGTTCCAATTGTGTTTAGCTTTCGTAATACCGGCGATAGTGTTTTAAAGATTTCTGAAGTTATTCCAAGTTGTGATTGTTTAACTCCAACAGCTTCTAAGACTTCAATCGCACCTGGTGAAAAAGCTGAGATTGATGTTTTGTTTGATTCAAAAGATGAAACAGGATCAATATTGAGGCAGGTTTATGTAAGTACAAATGTCAGAAGAGCACAATTTATTCTTGCAATGAATATTGATGTACTGCCGGCGGGAAATAAAAAATAGAATTTGAATTCGTTTAAGAATTTTCAGAATTGTATCACTGTAAGAAGTGAGAAGTTTTTTAATTAAGCCTTCTTTGTTCAGGCAAATTTACCAAAGAGGTCGAAAGCTTCGGCAGAGGTTATTTTTACATTCTTAAACTGACCTGGCAAATTTTTAATAGAAGTATCAGGAATCAGTACTTCATTATCAACTTCAGGAGAATCAAATTCTGTACGGCCAATAAAGTATTCGCCTTCTTTTCTGTCAATGATGACTTTTAATGTTTTTCCAATCAACTCGTCATTTTTGGTTTGAGAAATTGTTTCCTGCAACTGCATTAATATATCAGCTCTTTCCTGTTTGACTTTATTGCTAACCTTATCCTTAAGTTTGTAAGCTTTGGTTCCTTCTTCATGGGAATAGAGAAAAATACCCAGTCTGTCAAATTTTATCTCTGTAACAAAGTCTAACAATTCGTTGAATTCCCTGTCTGTTTCACCCGGATAGCCCACGATCAGTGATGTCCGCAACGCAATCCCCGGCACTTCCTTCCTGATAGCTTCAATTAAATTATAAGTCATGCGGCTGTCAATGCCGCGGTTCATGGACTTAAGCATTGAATCATTGATATGCTGAAATGGAATGTCGAGATATTTACAAATATTCTCTTTGCTGTTTATTACTTTCAAAATATCCATAGGAAACGCAGCAGGATATGCGTACTGAAGCCTTATCCATTCAATTCCCTTTACTTTTGAAAGTTCTTCCAGCAAGCTTCCAAGTGCTCTTTTTTGAAAAATATCAACACCGTAATAAGTCAGATCCTGCGCTATCAATATTAATTCTTTTACACCATTTTCTGCAAGCAAAGTAGCTTCGTGAATAATGTTTTCCGGAGGTTTTGAAATATGTCCACCACGAATTAAAGGAATAGCACAAAAGGAACATGACCTGTCACAACCTTCAGCAATCTTGAGATAGGCATAATGTGATGGAGTTGTCAGAATTCTTTCATCCATCAGGTCAAATCTGAAATCTTTTCCAATGTATTCAAGGATTTCCTTAAAGTTATTTACTCCAAAATAAGCATCCACTTCCGGAATTTCTTTTTTGAGTTCATCATTATAGCGTGCTGAAAGGCACCCGGTGACAATTACCTTTTTTATGAGTCCCTGTTTTTTTGCTGAGATAACCTCTAATATCGTTTCAATGGATTCCTGTTTTGCATCATTGATAAAACCACATGTGTTGATGATAACCACATCCTGATTCAAATCGGGAGCATCATGCGATATTTTAAATTTTGCATGATCCAATTGTCTGAGCAGAACTTCTGAATCAGTAATGTTTTTGGAGCAACCCAATGTAATTACATTGATCTTAACTGGTGCGGGAGGTTTTGTTTTCAACGATGGGAATTACTTTTAATGGAAACAGAAATTAATGGATGACAGTAATTGAAAGTCTTTCGAACTTTGAACAACATCCAACATCAATTGCTGAACAAAGAATTGACAAATTCCTTTTTGTCGAATAGCTGAAGATCTTCTATTCCTTCTCCCACGCCTATATATTTGACCGGGATTTTAAACTGATCGGAAATGCCAATGACTACGCCACCTTTGGCTGTACCATCAAGTTTTGTTATTGCAAGTGCATTAACTTCGGTTGCCAGTGTAAATTGTTTTGCCTGTTCAAATGCATTTTGGCCTGTAGAAGCATCAAGAACAAGCAGTACTTCATGAGGAGCATCAGCAATAACTTTTGTCATTACCTTCCTGATCTTGGATAGCTCATTCATGAGATTAATTTTATTGTGAAGACGCCCTGCAGTATCTATGATCACTACATCAGCATTTTTTGCTTTAGCTGAAGCAAGAGAATCAAATGCGACTGATGCCGGATCAGCGCCCATTCCCTGCGATACAATAGGAACTCCGACACGCTGCGCCCATATTGTGAGCTGGTCAACAGCTGCAGCACGGAAAGTATCGGATGCTCCAAGAACAACTGATTTTCCTGCTTTCTTAAACTGCCAGGCCAACTTTCCGATTGTAGTTGTTTTACCAACACCATTTACACCAACAACCATTATTACATAAGGTCCATCAGTCTTTGGAAGGTCAAAATTTTCCGTACTGAAATTATTGTTTTCATCAAGAAGAGAAGCGATCTCTTCCCGGAGAATGCGGTTCAATTCGGAAGTTCCTATATATTTATCCGCAGCAACACGTTTTTCAATACGCTCTATTATTCGTAGAGTAGTTTCCACACCGACATCGGAGGAGATTAAAATTTCTTCAAGATTATCCAAAACATCATCGTCAACCTTTGATTTTCCAATGATGGCTTTTGATATTTTGGAAAAAACATTCTCCTTGGTCTTGGCAAGACCCTTTTCAAGATTTTCTTTTTTCTCTTTACTGAAAATGCCGAATAAACCCATAATGATTTGTTTTTGGCTTAGGCTATCTACTCGAAAAGCCTTTTTCACAAGCGGAAAAAAGCTTTTCTTGGTAATACAGCAGGAATTCCGAAACTATGTCCGGATTATTTTTTTGCTAAAAATTCCTTCACCTGGTCGTTAGGAACAATATTTTCCTTGAAGGTGTAGGCGCCTGTTTTAGGAGATTTAACCATCCTGATCACCCTTGCGAAGTCTTTACCTGTGGTAGTTTTCATCGCTGCAACAACTTTCTTTGCCATGGTTTTACTTATTTAATTTCTTTGTGAATAGTCATTTTCTTTAATATCGGGTTGTACTTCTTCAACTCCAAACGCTCAGGGGTGTTCTTTTTATTCTTCGTTGTAATGTATCTTGAAGTACCGGGTTTGCCACTGGTTTTATGCTCTGTGCATTCCAGGATCACCTGTCCTCTTGCTTCTTTACTTTTCTTTGCCATTAGATATGCATTTTTTATTTAAGTTTGCAAAAGTACAAACATTTATAATTAAAAACCAATTCTGAGAGAAATTTTTCTTAAATGATTATTCAGATAATTTGTAATACCTTTGTAAACAAATGATAATGTGGCAGTCATACATTAAAGGTTTCAAAGCTTTTCTTCAGTTGGAAAAGTCACTTTCAATAAATTCTGTTGAAGCGTACCTCCACGACATTGAAAAATTCATTCAGTTTCTGGATTATCACAAGATACAGGCACAGCCGGAGACCATTGAATTAAAACAATTGCAGGATTTCCTGAAATGGGCAAACGAATTAGGAATGAGCCCCCGCACACAGGCTCGCGTTATTTCTGGAATCAAAGCATTTTACAAATACCTGATCCTTGAAAATGTCATTAAAATAAACCCAACCGAGCTTCTTGAATCTCCTAAGCTTGGAAGAAAACTTCCCGACACCTTGAGTGTAGAAGAAATTGACAAGCTGATTGCAGCGTTAGACCTGAGCACACCGGAGGGACAACGAAATAAAGCAATGCTTGAAACACTTTACAGTTCTGGTTTACGTGTTTCAGAACTTACCAACCTCAAAATTTCCAACATGTATTTGAAGGAGGGATTCATAAAGATAGTAGGTAAAGGTGATAAGGAAAGAATTGTTCCTATCGGTCGCACAGCAATGAAATTCATCAAAATTTATCTTGAGGATGTAAGGGTTCATGTTCCTGTAAAAAAAGAGAGTGAGGATAATCTTTTTCTGAACAGGAGGGGGAGAAAACTCACGAGAAATATGGTCTTCATAATAATTAAATCACTTGCAGAAAAAATCGGGCTGAATAAAAAAATCAGCCCGCACACTTTCCGTCATTCTTTCGCTACTCATTTAATTGAAGGTGGAGCTGACCTCAGAGCAGTGCAGGATATGTTGGGCCATGAATCCATCACTACAACAGAGATCTACCTTCACATGGACAGGGAATATTTGAGAGAAACAATAATGCAATACCATCCACGATCCTGAATAGTTGTCATTTGCTTCGTGTCATTTGCTTTGCGTCATTTATTTCGTTTCATTTATAGTCAATAATAAATTCAATGACTTTTAATGACCATCAATAACTATTAATGACAACCAATGACAACCAATGACTATTAATGACTATCAATGACTATCAATGACCATCAATGACTATCAATGACCACCAATGACCACCAATGACTATTTTTTAGGCCAAATGGGACTTTCATTTTCATCAAAATCCACGCCCCAATTCACAGAGACTATAGCACCTTTATCAAAATAAATGTCAACAACGGCATCATCAATGCTTATTCTTTTTTCGCCCCATTCTTCGTCTTCTGTTTCGTATTCATTGTAATTGTTCTCTACGAAAAGATCCTGAATATCGCCTTCTTTTAGTTCTGAAATTTTTCGACCCAAGAGAACAGAATCGGGATTATCTGTTTCAAGACACACGCATTTGTAAATTCCATGCATTTCAAAAAATACTGTAATACCGTCTTCCCAATAATACCATACTTCAGTTTTTACTTCCGAATCATCCAATTCTTCAGTATCATCAGGGTTACCCATTATTTTCTTTACTTCATCCATCGTCAATCCGAACTTCAATTCATTCAGACCGGTTTTTAAACTAATTTCTAAATTTGTCATAATTTCTGTTGTGTATTAAATTGTTTATTGTTGCTTTTATAAAATTATTTGAAAGGCGAATCTGCCTCTTTTGCCATGTGATTGTAAACCATTTTATCAATCATTTCAGGGAAAAATTTATTTAATAAAACTATCAGTTTTCCCTGAGTTGTCAGAACCAGCCTGTGTTTTCGATGTTCTATTGCAGTGATAATTTTTTGTGCAACTACTTCCGATGTCATGAGTTTTCCTTCATTCAATGGAGATTCTCCCTGCATGCTTCCATCTTTTGCCAACGCTGTATTGCGAATATTAGAAGCTGTAAATCCGGGGCATGCTATCAATACATGCAACCCCTTTTTCAGATTTTCAATTCTTAAAGTTTCAAGAAATCCCTGCATGGCAAATTTTGAAGCAGAATATCCTGTTCTTCCCGGCAGACCTTTGTATCCGGCAATAGAAGAAACACCAACAACACTCCCTTTATTCAACAATAAATAAGGTAGTGCATATTTTGTGCAATAAACCGTTCCCCAAAAATTGGTATTCATTAATTGCTTTAACACATTTAAATCTACATCTTCAAATAATGCACGCATGGAAATACCAGCATTATTCACAAGAATATCTACAGTGCCATATTTGGCAATGCATGATTCTATTAGTTTTTTGCAATCTTCTTCAATGCTGACATCAGCCTTTACAGCATAAACATCACAATTTTTCTTTAGTAAATCTTTACTCAGTTGCTCCAGTTTTTCAAGTGACCTTGCTGCCATTACAACTTTGGCACCATTAGCAGCAAACTTTTCCGCCAAAGCCTTGCCAATTCCGGAGCTTGCTCCTGTTACAATTACAATTTTGCCTTTCATCGTTTTAAATTCACTACAATAATAAGATTAAATTATGAGAAATAGCCCGAAAAATTTAATTTCTTTGCACTTTGCCAATTTTCACAACTCCTGATTTCCAAATATTGTTTTATCAAATCAAAACAACTGAAATATAAATGACTGTTTAGTAATTTATTATTAATTAAGGAAAATATATTTTTGGAATTTCAAATAATGACTCTATCTTTGCACCCTCAAAAAAATTAAATGATTTGGTAGCTCAGCAGGTAGAGCACATCCCTTTTAAGGATGGGGTCCTGGGTTCGAATCCCAGCCAGATCACTTGATTAAATCAGGACCCCTATTATTGGATAAAATAATAGGGGTTGCTTTTTCCCGCACAAAAATACACACAGTTTACTTCCCTTTTACTTTTGCAAAGATCTATTCTTAAAACGCATCATTGATGTGTATCCGTATGATTGCAGTTTGATAAATTCTTTTTAGTTAAGCAAACTTCAATGAACCTGGAACTGACAGTCTGGTAAGTTAAGATGTGAATGGGGAGTGGGAGAATCGGAGAAATAGAATTGATAGAATCTGAAAATTGTTGGGCAATAGCAATGGCAGAGGATTGGTATAGTTTGCCTTTCCTTTCATTTTTTTGCCTGAGATTAAATTTTCTTCTTCAAAAAGTCATAAACCAGTCTCACACAAACTCCCGTGGCATGCATTCCTCGATAGCTGTCTCGGTGGTCGAGGAAAACAGGGCCGGCAATGTCGAGATGTATCCAGGGATAATCAACGAAATGTTCGAGAAATTTGCCTGCTCCAATGGCGCCGGCATATGGCCCGCTGGTGTTGCGAATGTCGGCAACTTCCGATTTGATAAGGTCTTTGTAGTCCTCCCAGAAAGGAAATTCTGCAATACGTTCATGAACTGCATCACCGCTTTCTTTTAATTTCTCCATTTGTTTATTGTAACCAGAACCCATGGCAACTATACCAAAAGGGCCTATGGCAGCCGAAGCAGAGCCTGTTAGGGTGGCTATATCAATCACGAGTTCAGGTTTGTATTTCTTTGCGAAAACAAGGGCATCAGCAAGTATCAATCGTCCTTCAGCATCAGTGTTCTGCACTTCAACAGTGGTGCCGTCAGAGATGGTGATCACATCGCCCGGAACCATTGCATTTCCATCAGGCCTGTTTTCTGTGGCAGGCATCAACGAGATCACCCAGACAGGGAGCTTTTGTTTTGCAATAACATAAATGATGCATCCTGCTGCTGCGGCGCCGCCCATGTCGCACTTCATGGTTTGCAATCCTGTAGAGGTTTTCAGATTAATGCCGCCGGTATCGAAAACGATCCCCTTGCCCACAATGATGTAAGGTTTTTTATTAATGTGATTTTCGGGTTTCCATTCCATCACAGTAAAAGTAGGCGGATTCGGACTTCCTTTATTTACAGAAAGCAGCCCGCCCATTTTCAAAGTTTCAATTTTTGCTTTATAGAAAACTTCCACTTTTATTGATCCTTCTTTTCCCATTTCTTTGAAAATATCTGCGAGTGCATCTGCATCCAGGTTTGAAAGAGGTTCGTTCACCAGATCACGGCATTTGCACGTTCCATCAACAATTGCGCTTAATTCGTTCAATTCAGAAGCACTGATTTGGTTTGACAGAACACTGATTGATTTCAGTGAGTTTAATTTCTTTTGATCAGAGATATATTTTAAAAATTGGTAATTACCCAGCGCCATTCCTTCAACAAACGCCAGCAATTCCGCAGGCTTTATACCTGCATCACAGATGGTGATTTCCTTTAATTTCTGACTGTTTAATGACGATACAAATTTGTCACCATCTTTGCGGCAAGTCTCAATTTGCAGATGGTCGTTTGCCTCTTTTTCTTTTTTTATAAACTGCACATATTCCCAATGTGAGTAGCGGTTAAATGAAATAAGTTTTTTGTCTTTTCCATCCACCTGATCATTGATGAATGAAATTTCAACCTGAGAAAAACCATATTCTTTGAGCTTGCCGGTCTGTGAAACCAAATACAGAATATTGTCCTTTGTCTTGCCTTTATTGATTTTTTTAATTGTTGTCTGCATATCGTATGGTGTTACAATTTTAATAGTGCAAAGATACTGAACATGGAGGATGCATTAGACTTTTCTTTAAAAATTCTTACTTTATGAAGTCAGAAGTTTTTTATGATTGTCCCAAAATACCTCGTCAGCAAACAATAATTAATTATTTGAACAGGCATCATCTACCCCGCCATCCTCTCTTGTGGGTACATTATTTTTGTTTCCAAAAATTCTCCTTTTGCTTCAAGGATTTTGTTTACATCCGAAACTGTCGGGAAAATCCCAAGGCGATTGATGCGGTCAATGATGTAAAGCATCATTTCTTTTTGTTCAATCTGAAAATCGGAATTCGCATCGTTACTGCACCAGAATTTTTTTATTGCGATGTACTCTTCTTCCAGTTGCAGTATCCGTGCAATATTACTGACATCATATTCATGCTTCATTGCAAAGGGGAGGTGTCCGATGATCTCTTTTGCTGTGTCGTTGAAAAGCATTGAATTTACGAGGTTGAACCCTGTTGAAAAATTTGTTTCCATAATTTTGTGTATTAAATTTATGGGGCAAAAGTAATACAGCCAAACGCAGTGTATTTGCGTTTTACTTTTTTATTGTATTTTTGTAAAAAAAAATTGCATGCCACTGAACAAGGAAGCTACTTTGCGTTACCACATCATTGATGAATGTCTGAGGAACAAGCACAAACCATATCCTGCAATTGAGTTTCTGATGGAAACACTTGAAGAAAGATTGGGCAAAAAATTCACTGTTTCAACCATTCAAAAGGATATAAAAGCCATGAAAGAGGACGAAGAGCTTGAATATTTTGCTCCTATTTGTTTCAGCCGGCAGTTCATGGGCTATTATTATAGCAATCCTGAATACTCAATTAAGAAAGTTCCTTTGCATACTGACGAAATTGAAGCTCTGGAATTTGCCGCTTCCATTATTCAGCAGTACAAAAATACCAGCATCAGCGGCACTTTCAGCATGGCTGTTGATAAGGTGCTGACATCTCTGAAAGCAAAACGACATTCTGAAAATGATGTCAACACGAATATCATTTTTCCTGAAAAATCTCAGGATTTCAAAGGCGCTGAAAAGATTGATTTCTTTATTCACTGCATACGTGAAAAGATCCCGGTTTCCTTTGTGCATTACTCCTACCATGAGCAGCGTTTTGACAGCTACATTGTACATCCTTATTTTCTCAAAGAGCACAGGAATAAATGGTATCTGATCGGCTATTCAGAATCACGCAAAAGTCTCCGCATTTTCGGCCTTGACCGCATTGAAGATATACTCATGCTGAAAAAGAGATTTTTTGCAATGCCGGGTTTAAAACCTTTGGATATTTTCAAAGATTCTATTGGTGTATTCCTCTCGGGTGTGGGAAAACCGAAGACAATAAAGCTTGAATTTACACGCAATGTTTCGGGATTTATAAACTCCCAGCCACTGCACGAAAGTCAGAAAATTATCAAATACCTTGAACATGGTGGGATCATAGTTACATTACAAGTACATCAATGCCCTGAATTAAAACAATTGCTTTTGTCATACGGGTCGGATGTTTTTGTGATGGAACCTGTCAGTTTACGGAGAACTATTGAAGAGGAATTAGAGAAGAGTCTCAGGAATTTTAAAACCAAGTCCACAAGAAAAAAATAATATGAAAGCTAGGATCAAGAAAGAAAAAATATTGGTGCATGAACCTTCATGTGGCAGCAAGCCTGAATGGCCAAAGATATTGCGGATACTCATGACTGATGAATTCACAAAAGTGGACTTCGGTTATCAGGCAACAGCTTATTATTTAAAAGGGGGGTGGGTAAAAATTGATAAGAGTTCTTTTATCAGGGATTGCACAACTTTGAAAAAATACAAATTCCTTCGAGTAGACAGAATACCTGAAGCGCCGCATAAACACAAGTTTAAAACCACAATAGAATATCTGTATTTCTCCCTTTACTTTGAGCCAATTCCCCAAAATGTGGAATGTGTTGACATCATTGAAATGGATAAAAAGGATGGCTATTATTCTAATTTCTACAGGGTGAATATTCGGGGCGCAGAGAAGGAAACAGTAATATAGATCGTAGCGAAAAATTATTCACGATTAACTTCAATTTAAAAAGTGTTCATTTGCTTCATATTGTTCCGGGTTGCCAATTCTTAGCTTGACGCCAATGCTCACGCGCGGGATCACGAAAAACTATTTTGCTGGTTTTTATTATTTAGTATGGTTTACCCCGTTGGATATTTTTCAGATTTATGAGTAGCTTTAAAAACAGTGTTGTCCCACGGGGTGAAGTGTATTGGTGTTTTAGTGGTGAATTTATACTCCTTTACTTTTCGGAGTAGAATCATATTTCTAAAGCAGTTTATTCAGAAGCGTTAAAAAAGTGAAAAATGCCTTTGTTAGTGCATACAATAGCAAAGCTACAGCATGCTGAATCTTTGTTACAGCATGCTGAATCTTTGTTACAGCATGCTGTAACAAGGCTTGGTTTTTAGGTAAATGACTTAATATACTGTGTGTTGAGAAAAATTAAAATTTTGTCATCTGATATTTTGCTAAAATCTTACGGATTTTTGCACATTAGATTTTGTAAATAAAAAGTTTTGAAAATGAGTTCACTCTGATAAGTCTATTTTGCTACGAAAAACTATTTTGCTGTTTATTATTATTTTGTGTAGTTTGTGGATTGGTGTTTTTGCGGCATTTTGTTCTTTTTTCTCATTTCGGAGCAGGCTCAGTCCTGTAAAATTAAAGGAAAGATATTGTTTCTTCTTTTAGCCACTCCTTATTATATAGCCGCTTTGCTGAACAGAATTGTTACCTTACTTAACAATATTGCTGTTTTACTCAATGGTAGTTCTACCATTCTTTAATGCACTTCCTCTTTCCATATTGCCTGGATCTTTGATTGCTTTCAACAGTTTCAAAAATGGTGGTTGGATTTTTTTGTAAACGATGTCTTATTTGTTCATAATTTGTTATTGAAACTGCTTTGAAGGTATTTATAAATAATGAAATTTTATTGAGCTTAATTGTAATCGTTTAGATTTTGATGTTGTTTGCCCAAGCCATGGCCCAATTTTGGTAGAAGGAATAGATAGTGCGATTGAAAAATACAGAGCGTGGAGTAGCACTGTTTTTCATAAAAATGAGGTTAAAAAGGTTGTTATTGCTTATGTTTCTGCATACGGTTGCACTGCAACAATGGCAGAGCAGATGAAAAAGGGCATTGAAAGTGTGGGTAAATTTGACGTTGAACTTATAAATATACTTGAAGCTGAAAATGTAATTATTAATGAAAAGATTGAGCATTCAGATGCAGTTCTTTTTGGCTCGCCTACTATTAATAGAGATGCCTTAAAGCCTGTGTGGGATATTATTGCTGGAATTGATGCTATAACAAATAAAGGTAAGCTGTGTGGCGTTTTTGGCTCGTACGGTTGGAGTGGTGAGGCAGTTAAGGTTCTTGAAGAACGCCTTAGAGGTCTAAAAATGAATGTTTTTGGCGAGGGCGTGCGTGCAAACTTTGTACCATCTAATGAGGAGCTTGAAAAGGTTACAGCATATGCAGTAGAATTTGCAAAATCAGTTTAAGGAGAACATCTTTAATGAGAATGAGAAAGAAAAAGAATGGTGTGCAAAGGCTTGAAGACTGTGACGGTCTATGGATACAACAGCCAGAGAGCAAAAAAGGAATTTGGCAAGCAGAGTTTAGCCAAAACGCACCATTGCACATAGAAATTGGCTGTGGCAAGGGTGGCTTTATAACACAGCTTGCTATGGCAAACCCTGATGTTAATTATATTGCGATTGAAAAGCTAATTGACGTTTTAATACTTGCGGCAGAAAAGGTGAAACTGGCAGGACTAACTAATGTTAGGTTTATCCTTGGCGATGCCGCAATGCTAAAGGAAGACAAGAAGAAGGGTGTCTAAAGTGGCTGTAGATATCAGCAAACTCATATCCGAAGTCAAGGAGACAATAGAATTCAGCCAGATTGCTGATAGCGTCATAGCTGTTGATGCCTACAACACAATCTACCAATTCCTTTCGATAATAAGGCAGCCTGATGGCGCGCCGCTTGTAGAT
>Ga0118677_10007014_pt1 | contig 18819 bp, 18 predicted proteins | sample AliMusrvi5mmetaG_FD_86154 | JGI IMG/M metagenome (GOLD analysis project Ga0118677, IMG submission 86154) | reverse complement strand
GTATATCCATTTTAAAATCATCAGATGCAGACTGGGGTGATGAAAGAATAGAACAATTTGCATTAGGATACAATGATTCCCAACAAGCAGTTATTCTTAAATCAAGCGTCCCAACATATACATTAACTGCTTTTTGGAAACAAGGAACTGTTAAAAACATTGTTTGGGAGCCACTTTTTTATAGAACCGAGAAAAGAAAGCCATAATCTCTTAATTGTATATCTCTAATATGAAATCCTAATATTTGCAAAACCGAGCAGTTATTATCTAGAATTTCGGAAAATGAAAACCTTTATAAAATCAGTGCTTATGCTTGGTTCCTGGAATGATAAAATAAATATAAGTCATCCTAAATAGAGTTCTAGTTGTATTCCTAAGCGAAAGGCCGCGCGTTCGAATCGCGCCGGGGACGTCAGAAAAAGCACTTCTTGTGAGGTGCTTTTTTCAATAAATTTCTTATGAAACGTGACGGTGAACCCGGCCCCAACGGCTACCGGCCGCTGACCACTTATTTGAAATTTCGCTTGATATTACAGTAATAATATATTATAATATTATAAACCTCGGGGCGAGGCTTTGTTTTAGTCATGTGGCGGGTGGGTCCTGTGCGACGGAGCGCCGTGAATCATGTCAGGCGGGGAACCGAGCAGCATTAAGTGGTTTGCACCGTGCGCCACAGTCCGCCTGCCCGCTGCATGACCAAGCCAAAGGCTGGCCCCGTTTTTATTAATGAAAGTGTGAAACAGATGTATCAGGCGCTTTACAGAAAGTGGAGACCAAAAACCTTTACAGATGTTGTAGGGCAGCAAAACATTACCGCAACCCTTGAAAACGAGGTCGAAAGCGGCAGTGTTTCACATGCGTATCTTTTCACCGGGTCCCGCGGAACCGGCAAAACCACCTGCGCAAAAATATTGGCAAAAGCCGTAAACTGCCTGAACCCGTCGCACGGCAATCCATGCAACGTGTGCGAAAACTGCGTCGGCATTGAAAACGGTTCCATTCTGGATGTTCTTGAACTCGACGCCGCCAGCAACAACGGTGTCGACGCTATCCGCGAAATGATTGACGAAACAACCTTTACGCCGGTCAAGGTAAAATACCGGGTATATATTATAGACGAGGTTCATATGCTCTCCGCGGCTGCCTGCAACGCTTTTCTTAAAACCTTGGAGGAGCCGCCTTCCCATGTGATTTTCATCCTCGCGACCACAGACCCGCAAAAGCTGCTTGCGACAATCCGTTCCCGCTGCCAACGGTTTGATTTTAAAAGAATCTACCCGGAGGACATTGTCGGGCGGCTGATGTTTGTCGCTGAGCAGGAGGGGCTGACACTTGAAACCGACGCCGCGGCGCTTATCGCGAGAATTGCGGACGGCGCATTAAGAGACGCGCTTTCCCTGCTGGATGTCTGCTCGGTCAAAAACAAAGAAATCACTTCAAAAATTGTTATTGATGTCGCCGGTCTGGCGGATAAAGAATACCTTTTTGCCCTGACGGATTGCATTAAAACCAATAACTGCAGCAAAGCCCTGGAGCTTATTCAGGAACTGCACAACAATTCCTGCGAAATGGAACTTCTCTGTTCAGAGCTTATCAACCATCTTCGCAGCCTGATGATTGTCAAAACCGTTAAATCAAATAAAAACGCCGCCGCGCTGCTAGTCTGCACGGAAGCGGATTTTGAGCGGCTGCTGAAGCAAGCCGGGCTCTTTACGTTGGAGGAAATTGTTGATTCCCTTCTTTTGCTTGAGGGGACGGCGGGAAACATCAATAAAGGCGTAAACAAAAGAGTGGAACTCGAAATAGCCGTTATAAGGCTGTGCAGCATACAGACCGGCGAAAATACTTCAACTCTCAATAAAAGGCTTTCCGCGCTTGAAGGGGCTGTCCAAAACGGTTCTGTACCCCCGCCTCAAAAACAGCCGGTAAAAGAAGCACCCGCTGTGCAAACGCCGTCCCCGCCCCCGTCTGAAAGGGCCCCGCAGTATTCAATACGCACGCGAGAAGATATTTCTGTACGCACGCCGGTGACATTAGAACGGGAAGAAACCCCGCCTGCCGTGGAAGAAACCGTTATAGAAATCGATGTTTTTGAAGAAGACCCGGGTGCGGGGGAAGCGTCCATTACCGACACCGCTGCCTATGAAGAAATTCTCACCGAAACGGAAGAAATCTTTACAGAATTTGTCAGCAAGGACGATCCCGCGGAGGACACTGCGGCGCCGCCTGAATTTGAGGGAGTTTCTTTTGCACTCTGGCCCGATATTTTAAAAGATCTCTGCAGCAGTGATCCGCCGCTTTGGGGATTTATCAGCAATACACACGCTTTTATTGAGGATGACACCCTCTCTATCATTTCAACACAAAAAGCATCACTTGAAAAGTTTTTGCAAACAAGCGGGCATATGGATAAATTAAGAAAAACGGTTTCTGAAATCAGCAAAAAAGTTTATCGGATTGTTGTTTGTGAAAAGAAGACTTCTCCGGGCGTTCAAAGCGCAAACTATAATGATTTGCTGAATAGATTAAATGACTTGTCAAACTGAAATTTATAGGGTTTGCGCAGCGGGCAAACCGGAAAGGTTGGATTACTATGAAAGCAAGGATTCCCGGCGCGCCGCAAGGCGGAAATATGATGCAGAAGCTCCAGAAAATGCAGGAGGACATCGCAGCGGTTCAGGAAGAGGTTGAAAATACCGAATTTTCCGCTTCTGTCGGCGGCGGCGCGGTTGAAGTAACCGTCAATGGCAAGCATGAAGCGCTTGCAATAACCCTGCAGCGGGAAATTGTAGACCCTGAAGATATTGAAATGCTCCAGGATTTGCTTATTGCCGCTTTCAACGAGGGTGTGCGCAAGGCTTCCGAGGCAATGGAAAAAGGGATTGAGCAGGCCAAAGGCGGTCTCTCCATTCCCGGACTTGAGTAAGTCGATATGGCACAAAATGTAGCGCCGCTTGCAAAATTAATAGAACAATTTGAGCGTATGCCCGGCATCGGGCGAAAAAGCGCGCAGCGTCTTGCTTTTTATATTCTTAACATGAACAAGGCTGATGTGCAAGCCTTTACGGATACTATTATTCAAGCTCATGAAAAAATCCGACGCTGCAAGGTTTGCAGCGATCTAACGGATGACGAGCTTTGTTATGTATGCAAAAACGCATCCCGGGACAAAAGCATTATCTGTGTTGTCGAGGATTCAAGGGATGTTCTGGCCATTGAAAGAACACATGAATTTCACGGGGTATATCATGTTCTTCACGGGGTAATATCTCCGATGAATAACATCGGCCCGGAGGATATAACCGTTAAAGCGCTTATATCCCGCCTTGGTTCGGATGAGGTTAAAGAAGTTATAATGGCAACCAACCCGACCGTTGAAGGAGAAGCCACAGCCATGTATATTTCACGGCTTATTAAACCCCTGGGATTAAGCGTTACCCGTCTTGCCTATGGCGTTCCTGTCGGAGCGGATCTCGAATATGCGGATGAAGTGACTCTTTCAAGAGCTTTAGAGGGAAGAAGAGAAATTTAATTCAATTTTATATCAAATAGTTTTCAACAACGTTTTGCTTTTCCACAGCAGGTTTTAAACACTTTTACCGTTGTATTTTATTTTTATTTTAAAACCTTTTTTTTCCACAGTATTTTAGTTTTCATTTTTCCGGCGGGACTCCCCGCCCTCAACGCCCGCGGCAGTTTTCAAGAATTTCCACGCTGCCTACTACTGCTACTATAATTATTAATGATATATATTGTATTTAAGGAGGATTTAATCATGAAGTTCACTTGTGAAACCGAAAAACTTTCTCAAGCATGTCAGAATGTCCAGAGAGCTGTTTCGACAAAAACATCTATTCCCGCTGTTGAGTGCATTTTAATAAAAGCGCTTACCGGTGAATTAAGCTTGACAGGATATGACTTGGAATTTGGCATTAACACCTCAATTAAAGCAAAAGTCGAAGAAGCCGGAGGCATTCTTATCAATGCAAGAATATTGTGCGATATTCTTAAAAAACTGCCCGGCGAAACAGTCAGCATAGAAGCGGACGAAAGGCAGCTTGCGAGAATTACCAGCGGAGAAGCAAAATATAATATTATGGGGATGTCCGCGGAAGAATATCCGGAGCTTCCATCCGTAACAGGCGGGTTTCCTATCACCTTGCCGCAAGATGTGTTAAAGGAAATGGTAAGGCAGACAATTTTTGCCGTAGCGACAACGGACACAAAAATTGTACATACCGGCATTAAAATAGAAATAGGCGAAAGAATAATCAGACTTATCGCCGTTGACGGCTTTAGGCTTGCTATACGCAAAGAGTCTATTGATTACGAAGGCGATACCCTATCCTTTGTGGTGCCGGCAAAAACGCTTGCCGAGGTGGTCAAACTTATTAATGATGAGAACTCTGTAATATCCCTCGGTGTCGGAAAAAGACACATAGTGTTTGAAATAGGCGGGTACAGTGTTGTTTCCAGGCTTTTGGACGGCGATTTTTTAAATTACAAATCAGCTATTCCCGCAACCGGTACAACATCGGTCAGAGTCAATACAAGGATGTTTATTGACAGCATTGAAAGAACATCATTGATTATATCGGATAAAATAACAAGCCCCGTAAGATGCCTTTTTAATGACAATTCAATAAGAATTTCAAGTTCCACGGCTATAGGCACAGCAACCGACAAAATTTCCGCGGCAGTAACAGGTGATGCCGTTGAAATAGGATTTAACAACCGGTTTCTTTTGGATGCGTTGAGAGTATCCGACACGGATGAGGTTAAAATTGACCTGAACGGCGCGGTGTCACCGATTCTTATTCTTCCGCCGGAAAACGACAGCTTCGTTTTCCTTATTTTGCCGGTCAGATTAAAGGCGGAATAACCGCAGGCGAGCGTTTTTCGGCTTATAAGCGGCAGGGCGGGCGCTTGCTCCCGCCGTTGTTTAAAATAACAGGAAAAAATTTAAGGAAAATCAAAAATGAAAATAAGAATCAAAGCGCATATCAAAGAAAAGCAGAGAAAAACCGTCAGCATCAATACCGAGTTTATCAGGCTTGACGCTTTTCTGAAGCTGTGCGATTTGGTTCAAAGCGGCGGGCACGCAAAGGCAGTTATTCAGGACGGAGAGGTAAAGGTTAACGGTGAGATATGCCTTCAAAGAGGGAAAAAGCTTCGCGCCGGCGATGAGGTGGAATTTAACAACATTGTTTGTGTGATTGGAAAAAATGAAAATTGAACGACATCAGGCTCAAAATTACAGAAACCTTGAAAAAATTGAATTTGAACCCTCTGCGGGAATCAACATCATATACGGCGAAAACGGGCAGGGGAAAACCAATATCATCGAGAGCATTTGGCTTTTTACAGGCTGCCAAAGTTTTCGCACACACAAATGCAGCGAGCTGGTAAATGAAAACGAAAAAACAGCGCGCATAGAAATCGATTTTTTCGCAAGAGGCCGGGAACAAAACGCGCAGATGACCATTGACGCAAAAAGACAGGTTAAGCTAAACGGTATTTGGCAGGAAACTCCCCGCAAGCTTCTGGGGGAGTTTCAGGCCGTTGTTTTTTCTCCGTCGGCTTTGTCGATTGTAAAGGACGGCCCTTCGGAAAAACGGCGGTTTATCGATATTGCGATAAGCCTGTTAAAACCCAACTATGCCTGCCTGATTTCAAGGTATATCAAGGCAATGGCACAGAGAAACGCATTGTTAAAGCAGCTTTCGGAAAAAGGCGGGGACCCGCTGCTTTTAGCCCCGTGGGATGAGGAGCTTTCGCGCATCGGCGCAAAAATATTAAGCTATAGATTAAAGTATATTGGAGAGCTTGCCGTTATTGCGGCCGAAATATATTCAGGGATTTCAGCGGGAAAAGAAACGCTTGCAATAGAATATATTCAAAGCTTCAAATCGGAAGGTAAAACCGAAAAAGAACTGAAAGACGCCATGCTCGCCGCGCTCGAAAAAAACAGACAGACAGATATAAGGCGGCAGCTGACATCTGTTGGCCCCCATAAGGATGACCTTATGATAGATATCAACGGGCTCGGCGCGAGGAGCTATGGCTCACAGGGGCAGCAGCGCTCCTGCGCGCTGGCACTTAAGCTCGGCGAAGCGGCGATTTTAATGGAAACATGCGGCGAACAGCCGGTTGCCCTGCTTGATGACGTGATGAGCGAGCTTGACTGCGGCCGGCAGACATTTTTACTGAAATACCTGGAGGGCTGGCAGGTGTTTATTACCTGCTGCGACCCGTCGATTTTAAGCCGCGTGAACACCGGCAAAACCTTTGAGGTTGAGGCGGGGAAAATAAAACAGAGCAGTCAGTGATAAGTGCTGTGATGGGACGGGCTTTCCCTCCCGAAAAGCCGTTGAGAAAGGATGAACCGATATGTATTTGCATTTGGGGCAGGATACGGTTGTTACCTTTGAAGAGATAATCGGCATCTTTGATTTGGACACCTCAACGGTCTCCAAAATAACCAGGGATTACCTCAAGAGAGCCGAGCAGGCAGGGAAAGTGGTAAATGTCAGCACGGAACTGCCGAAGTCTTTCACCGTCTGCAAGGACAGCAAGGGTAAAATCACCGTTTATATTTCTCAGATTTCATCTTCAACCCTGCTGAAAAGAACCGGATACATTCAAGGGCTGGCTAATATATAATAAAGGTTAAAAGAACGGAGCGGGTTTTCACCTGCTCCGTTTAAAATTTATATTCGCTGATTTTGCTTACGGTTTGGTCCAGTCAAGGGTGTAGGTAACAGTGCTTGAATAGGTGAGCGAAAGCGGAACGGTACCCATGGCTTTGAGGGAGCCTGTGCCGGTCACCGTGGAGGTTGCGTTAACATTCATGATGTAGGTAACGGTAAGAACCTGGTCGGTCGCCCTGTCCACACTGCAGAGGATATAGCAGCCGGTGTAATCCAAATTAAGGCTGTCAACGGTTATATAGGAGGCGGCTTTGCTGAACTCTTTCAATACAGCGTCTTTTGTCGTAAGGTCAAAGGCTTTGCCGAGCGAGCTGCTTAAGGGAGCCGGTTCGGTTGCGTCGTTGAACCGGATTGTAATTTCATAAGTAGTCTGCGCTTCAAGGCAGTTGGCGTATCTGACATCGGCAGCGGTAAGCCTGCTGCCCCAGTCCTGCCCTTTAACCGGGAAGATGTTTGTCAAGTCAGCACCGTATTTGGCGCTGTCCGCGCTGGTGTTGAGCATATATTTTTTCAGCGTCGGGATAGCGGCTTTCAGGCTTGCGTTGTCGCAAACAACATTGGAGATATCTTTTGAAACCTTCGGAGATACCGCCGGCTTGCCGGTTTTAACGGCATCCATAACCCTGTTGAAGTAATCAAGCGCGGCCATAACCGTTGTTGGCTGTGCGGTTTTACTGATAACGGGCGGCAGGGTTGTAACGGTGGTTGCAGTGCTTCCGGTACCGCTGCAGGCCGCCAGCAAAAAGACAAGGGAAAGCGCGAAAGCAAGAGCCAGGACCTTAAAGATTTTTTTCTTCATAAAATATATTTTCTCCCTTCATATAAACGGCTGAAAGTCACATAATGAATCAGCTGTGAAACAACGCCGCCTGCTGTAAGTTATTTAAGATTATATCACACTTATTTACAACATAACAGTATAATTTTTGAAATTCTTTTCAAAAGAATCAATAACTTTCTTTCAACCCCTGCTCATCAAATAAGAATGCAGTTTCAATCAAAATATTCAGTCCCGTTTCGATGCTTTTCGGTTCCAGAATATCTGCAGTGTCAAGCCGCGTATGATAGTAGCGGGCAGGTGCAGGGTCCATTGCGGCAAGAGCGGCGGCGTAAAGGCCTGCCTGCGTAACAGCAGCGGCATCTGAAGCGCCAAGTGTAATCGTTTTGAATGGCAAGTCAACACCGGCAATTTCACCACCCTTTTTAAGCAGTGCGCACGCATTGCTGCAGTGCTTAATAGTCCCTGAAAGGTCGCGGTTATATATAGCAATATATTCAAGGTCTTTCATTGTATCGGTACCGCAAAAAACGGTTTCAACATCCAGGCATTCCTGAAGATGTTTCTTGCAATAGTCTTTTGCTCCGCGAAGCCCTGCTTCCTCGGAACCGGTTATTAAAATGCGGACCTCTGTGTTTTCAAACCGAATATCATTTATCTGCATAAACTTTGCCACGCCGACGGAAGCAAGCGAGCCGGAAAGGTTGTCGTTTGCGCCCATAACGGTCAACTTCCTGTTTTCAAAGAAGGATGCAAAAATGAAAACCGGAATCAGCACGAGAAAGACATAACCGAGCACTTTAATAAGAGTGTCGTGGGGAGCAAAGAGACCAAAGCGAAAGATGAAATTTCTCGCAATGGCTATAATCGAAACAACAATAGCGAAGATAAATCCGATAATGCTTGATATCAAAATTGTCTTTAAAAGTGTTGGACCGCCGAGATGTGTAAACGTCCACTCTTTTGAAGAATCGCAATGCCCGGATAAGATAATGCGCCGTTTGAGTTCGCCCGATGGGTGCCTTATGCCGATAACATTGCGCGAAATCTTCTTTTTATAGAACGGGTCAAGCATTTGCTTATACAGCACAAATTCGCCGATAACTATAGAAATTGCTAGTAAAGTCAGTGCAAGTGCAACAAGGCCGAGACCGAAATTGAAAGCAATGGCAGCTAAAGACATCAGCAGGGCGCAAATTCGAACCCAGCCCAAAAATGCGTTCGGGTGCACGGGGAATTCCTCAATGGTTACCGTTTCACAGCAGGATTTCAGTTCATCGCTGATAAATTCCTGCGCCTTTTTCTCGCTCTCGCTGCCCGGCGCGCGCGGGCCGATGTTTTTGCAGATGTTTTTGATTGTCCGCACAGTGTAATTCGCGCTTTCTCTCAGCTTTGAGGGGTAGTTTTTCACGGTTTGATTTGCCTGCATAATAATCACTCCAATTTATATTTATGTCCGGTTGACTTTGAGTTTGAAAAATACTAAAATAATGGTTATCGGCAAACAGCGGGCAAGAACCGGCTTTATACAAGAAAGGCTGCTGTTTAAACAGCAGAGGTGAAATCAAAATGAGAAAAGCGAAATATTTCTTCGGATTGGCTATTGTCGCGTTTATACTTATTAACTTTGCCGGATGCGGCAATGTAAATGATAAAGAAACGACACTTACCACGAAACCAATGGCAAGCACAAGCGGGAAAGCCGCGACAACAGAAAAAACAGAAACAACGCAGACAGAAACTTCAACCGGCCAATCGGCAACAACCGGTTCTACAACCGATTCTTCCGGTACAGGCGACTATGAATATTCTTATGCGGGATTCAACCCGAAGCCTGCGGTTATTGACAAAACTAAATGGAATCTTCTGCTTGTAAACAGAAATTATATATTACCCGAGGATTATTCGCCCGAACTTGCCTATGCTGTTAAAGGCGACCCGGCACAGCTTGATGCGAGAGTGGCCCCTTATTATACCGAAATGTATAACGCGGCAAAAGCAGACGGGCTGACGCTTTTTCCGCTGTCGGGCTACAGAAGAATTTCCACACAAAAAACAAATTTCAACAATGAAATCAGAAAATATATGAATCAGGGCTACGATAAGATTACCGCGACGCAAAAGGCCGCGCAGATAATACTGCCTCCCGGCTGCAGCGAACACAATGCCGGGCTTGCGATGGACATTATCAGCCTTGATACAAGCTTTGAAAACACAAAGGAATTCACATGGCTGATGGAAAACGCGGCGGATTACGGTTTTATTCTGAGATACCCGAAGGATAAAAAGGCCATAACGGAAATTACCTATGAACCGTGGCATTGGCGCTATGTGGGTGTGGAAGCGGCAAAAGCGATAAAAGCGAGCGGGATGTGCCTTGAGGAATATTTAAAGGCAAATTAAAGTATAAAAAGGTTAAATAACCGAAAATTGAAAAACATTTATTTATAGAAGACAGCAGCAAGCCGGATTTAGACGTCTAAACTTTCGTTGTCTTCTTCGATTTTTTCTTTTCCGCCTTCAACGATATTTTCGCCTTTCAGCACGGTGCCGAAGGTTTTGACAAGAATTTTTAAATCAAACAGCAGGGAATGTTTTTCGACATATTCCCTGTCGAATTTTGCTTTCGCTTCATCTGAAAGAGAATCCCTGCCGTTTATTTGAGCCCACCCTGTCATACCGGGACGAACAATGTAAACATTGTATTTTTTTCTGAGTTCGTCTATTTCCCGTTCCTCGGGAATTAATGGACGCGGACCGATGAAACTCATGGTCCCTTCAAAAATATTAAACAGCTGCACAAGTTCATCCAAACTTGTGCGGCGAAGAAACCTTCCGCTGTGCGTGATACAGGCTTCCGCTTCGCGCAGTTCCGAGGTCGGCGCATTGCGGGTTCCTTTATTCATTGTGCGGAATTTTCGAATTTTAAAAAGCTTGCCGTCTTTGCCAACCCTGTCTTGCTTAAAAATCACCGGGCAGCCGTCATCAATTAAAACGACGATGCTGATGGCCAACAGCACAGGCGACAATAAAAGAATAGCGATTGCGCTGAAAAACACATCCAAAAACCGCTTCATTCATTCACCTCGAAAAAATTTGAGCGCTACATAAAGTTAGGAGTAGGTCCGGTAAACAAAAATATAATACATTGAATAATTGAAATACGCAATTACAGAAAGCGTGAACTTATGTTTTCCCGCCCCAAAAAATATATTCCGTTGCTAATATTGCCCGGACAGGCGCGCCCTCGAGCCCGCCGAGTTTAACGGGCGTTGCGATTAAAAAATAGTTTCCGGGTTCCGCTTCGCTCAAATCAAGTCCCTCTAAAATCGCGACACCCTTGCTGAGGAAGGCTTTGTGCGGTTTTATCTGGTTACCCTCATAGCCGATTGAATTCGCGTCTGTGCCGATAAGCTTTACACCGAGCGATACAGCCTCTTCCGCCGCGCTGTCCATAAACACGGCTTTGCCGCCGCCCTTGATAAGCAGTCTTTCGCATTTGCGGGGGAAATGCTTGTTGACATATTCGCCGGTTATCACGCCTTCCCGCACTTCGATAATGGTGCAGGGCCCGATGTAAACATCCAAAGGCAGGGTGTCAATGCTTGCGCCGCCCTCAATAAAATGCAAGGGGGCATCCGCATGAGTTCCCGTATGAACACAGGCATAAACCGCGGAAAGATTGCAGTCGTCCCCGCCGCCGATCGACAAAACCTGTTCAACCGAAGTCTCAGGGTCCCCCGGGTAGACGGGTGCCGTAAGCAAATCTCTTGAAATATCAATAAAACGCATCGCAATCCCTCCAGACTGTGCAGCCCCGGACAATTAATTTAATAATTGCCCCAGGGATTCCATTTTTAAATAGGCGTTTATGAACCCGTCCAATGCGCCGTCCATAACGGCGTTTATATTGCCGACTTCAAAGTTTGTGCGGTGGTCTTTAACAAGTGTGTAGGGCATGAAGACATAGGAGCGGATTTGGCTGCCCCAGCCGATTTCTTTTTGGTCACCCTTTATATCCTCAATTTTGTCAAGATGTTCTCTTTCCTTGATTTCGACAAGCTTTGATTTCAGCATGCGAAGCGCAACTTCTCTGTTTTGGTGCTGGCTGCGTTCAACCTGGCAGGAGGTGACAATACCCGTAGGTATATGGGTTAAACGCACTGCCGAGGAGGTTTTGTTTACCTTTTGCCCACCCGCGCCGCTTGCGCGGTAGACATCCATCTTTAAATCATCGGGACTTATCTCAATTTCAACAGTATCGTCAATTTCAGGCATTACCTCAAGCGAAGCAAAGGATGTATGCCTTCGTCCGGATGCGTCAAACGGAGAAATTCTGACAAGGCGGTGAACGCCGTTCTCGCTTTTTAAAAATCCGTAGGCGTTTACACCTTCAATTAAGAGTACGCAGGACTTAAGCCCGGCTGAGTCGCCGTCCAAAAAGTCCAGCATGCTGGATTTAAAGCCGTGCATATCGCTCCAGTGTATATACATACGCACAAGCATCGAAACCCAGTCCTGCGCCTCGGTTCCGCCCGCTCCCGCGTGGAAGGTCAGGATGGCGTTTTTATCATCGTATTCGCCCGAAAGAAGCGTGCTGAGGGTTTGGCTTTCAAGCTCGGCGATAACCTTTTCGGCATTGTGTTTACATTCCGGCAGTAAATCCAAATCGCCTTCCTCGTCGGAAAGCTCGATCATCATGAGCGCGTCCTCAAATTCACCGTTTAGTTTTTCAAAGGATGCGACCCTGGTTTTAAGCATGCTTATGCGCTGCAGAACCTTTTGAGAATTGTTTAAATCTCCCCAAAAATCCGCTGCCCCGCTCTGCTCTTCAAGCATAGAGATTTCTTTCAGCATTTGATTAAGCCCCAGCGCCTCTTTGAGGTGGGACAGCTTTTCCCTGTATTCCAAAAGTTCCAGTCTCAACTCTTCAAATTGAATCATAACAAGTTCCATTCCTTAAAATAGGCAAACCGCCGAATCAAAACTGCCTGCTCTGTCGAAAATGCCCGGACAATTAAAATTACTCTTTAATAGTATATATAAAAACCAAAGCAATGTAAAGTCTTTTCAGCGCACACTTTTTACAAAATAATCGCATTATTTCACCAAATGTTTATCACTATGCCGTTTGACACACACTATTCGATATGTTATCATTATATCAATAATTATCCTCGGAAAATATTTGGGAAGGGTGTTTTTATGTATTCGGACATGGTTGATACCATAGGTTTTGTTGCGAAATACGACCCGGCTGTCGGCGAAGCAATGCAAAAGGAGCTTGAGCGCCAAAGGCGAAATATTGAATTGATCGCTTCGGAAAACATAGTCAGCCCCGCCGTTTTAGCGGCGATGGGCACTGTTCTGACCAATAAATATGCGGAAGGCTACCCCGGCAAGCGTTATTACGGCGGATGCGAATGTGTTGACATCGTCGAAACCCTCGCGATTGACAGGGCAAAAGAGCTTTTCGGCGCTGAATTTGCCAATGTTCAGGCGCATTCGGGCGCGCAGGCGAATATGGCTGTTTATTCCGCGCTGATAAACCCGGGCGATGTCGTTATGGGCATGAATCTTGCCCACGGCGGTCATCTTTCGCACGGCTCTCCCGTCAACATGAGCGGCAAGCTCTACAAATTTGAACCCTACGGCGTTAACGACGACGGGTTCATTGACTATGACGCTATGGAAATTCAAGCCAATATTATCAGGCCGAAACTGATCGTTGCCGGCGCTTCGGCATACCCCAGAATTATTGACTTTGCCCGTATCGGCAAAATCGCGAAAGCTGTCGGCGCGCTTTATATGGTCGACATGGCGCACATTGCCGGGCTCGTGGCGGCAGGGCTTCATCCGTCGCCCATTCCTTGTGCGGATGTTGTAACCACCACCACGCACAAGACTTTAAGAGGCCCGAGAGGCGGGCTTATTTTATGCAAAGAAGAGTTTGGCCCGGCAATCAATAAATCCATTTTCCCCGGCAACCAGGGCGGCCCGCTGATGCACATCATCGCGTCAAAAGCAGTCTGCTTCGGTGAGGCGCTTCAACCGGAATTTAAAGAATACCAGGGAAAGATTCTTAAAAACTGCAAGGCGCTGGCAAAGGGACTGATGAGCAGAGGCGTCAGCCTCGTTTCCGGCGGTACGGATAACCATTTGATGCTGGTCGACCTGCGTTCCTTAAACATTACGGGCAAGGAACTGGAGCACCGCCTTGACGAGGTTTATATCACCGCAAACAAAAACGCGATTCCGAACGACCCGCAGTCCCCGTTTATCACCAGCGGCGTAAGGCTCGGCACAGCGGCCGTTACCTCAAGGGGCTTTGACGAAGCCGATATGGAAAACATCGCCGAATTCATTTACCTTGCAGCGACCGATTTTGAAAACAGCGCGGAAAAAATCCGCGTCGGCGTAAATGAAATCTGCAATAAACATCCGCTGTACGAGTAGACGAAAAGTGTCCTGTAGTCATAATAACAGCCGAATTCTTTCAAATTGCAAGAATTCGGCTTGACAATAAAACCCGAGCTGGGGTATAATAAGCCCCGCTGCGAAAATATTTGCATCGAGGCGTAGCTCAGTTTGGTAGAGTGCTTGGTTTGGGACCAAGATGCCGCTGGTTCGAGTCCAGTCGCCTCGACCAGAAAAAACCGTTTGTGTAATGCAAACGGTTTTTTCAATTTTCAAATTTTATCAAAATGTTTGACAAAGCAAGTATGAATTTATATAATGTCATCAATGAATAATATTTGCGGGAGGTTAAAATGAAGCGGTTAATTTCTATATCCTTGGCGTTTTTGATTATTGTCAGCACTTTTTCCGGCTGCAATGAGAAAATCTCTGACTTCGTGACCGGCACAACCGAAAGCACGGCAATTGCCGTGACAACCTTGCCGCCGGCAACGAAACCGGAGCAAACTTCAAAACCAAAAGCAACAAGCGAAGCAACAACAAAAAATAAACCAACCATAACAATGCATGAACAAACGACCGCAAAAACGACGACAAAACCTCACACAACAGCAACACCGACAACAAAGCCGATTCAGACCACAACAAAACCCGGAATTCGCATAGACGGCGTATATACATCAAAAGCGGATGTTGCCCTTTATATTCATACTTTCAACAAATTGCCCAAGAACTTTATAACAAAAACGCAGGCACAGGCGCTCGGTTGGCCGGGCGGTTATCTCGACCCATATGCGCCGGGGAAATGTATCGGCGGGGACACTTTCTACAATAATGAGGGGTTGCTGCCGAAAGCCACAGGTTGGAAATACACCGAATGCGACATTGATACACTGCATGCAGCCAGCAGAGGCGCAAAACGGATTGTATTTTCAAATGACGGCTTGATTTATTACACAAGCGATCACTACGTTTCATTCACCCGCCTGTATTGAGGAAATTTAAATGAAAAAGATAGTTTTAGACGCCCGAAAAATGAATACGCGGGAAAAAGCGCATGAGTATCTTGCGAAGGAATGCGGATTCCCCGATTATTACGGTAAAAATCTTGACGCCGCGTATGATTGTTTAAGCGATTGCGGGGACACGAAAATTACGGTGGAACACGCCGGCACTTTGGAGAAAAACCTGGGGGATTACGGAAAAGCTTTTTTACAGGTTCTGAAAGATGCCGGAGAGAATAACAGTAAGCTTATTGTAGAGATAAAATAATTTTTAAGGGGACGGAGTTTTTCAATTCCGTCCCCAAAGTTTTTATTTATTTCCCGGATATGCTTTTCCTTTTTTTACAAGCGCTTATTTGTCCTGCTGCAATGATGCCGATAAAACAGACGATTCCAACCCCGGAAACAACTAGCCCTTGTTTAATCCCCGGGGTTATATATGTAAGCTTGACGGTATGCTTTCCGGCGGGTAAAAGGATGGCCATGTACATAGTGTTTGCCTGAAGAAGCTCCGTTTTTGTACCGTCAACGGTTGCCTTCCAGCCGGTGCTGAAAGGGATTGACAGGCAAAGTATTTTCTCGGTTATTAAATTGATTGTTCCGCTTACGGCGTTTGCGGAAACCTTGATATTTTGCAAAACATCTTTACGAAGGTTACCGGCCTGTTCCGCGAAATTCTCCATCGGTTGGGAAACAATTTCAATATTGTTATAAGTATAAGAGCCGATGCTGTTAAATGTCAGAATGATTTCATTTTTGGCTTGATTATCATAACCCATGTTGGTTGTAAAATCATGCTTGTTTATATACCAGGAATAACTTGGTGTTGAGATAAATATATCTTTACTTATACTGCCGCAAGAAACACCGATAAGAGTACTTTGCCCTGCGCTTTTAAATCTATTTTTTGATATTAAATCTTTTTGCTTTTGAGCCGGTAAATTATTCCATTCCTTTGCGGATAAAACTTTGATCGGATTCATATTGTTATACCACAGGTTATTTATCTTGAGGTAGATCTCGCTGTTCTCTTTGCCTGCGAAAGTCAATGTAAGCGTGGCGCCGGGTTTTTTAACCAAAATTTCACCGTTTGTAAATGAAAGGCCATTTGAATATTTGGCTTGATAACCGGATACGGGTGTATCGGTAAATTCTAAATTTGTTTTTTTGTATGACGGCTGTTCGTTTTCCAACAACACACCTTGCAGAAGTGCCTGTTGCTTTTGAAACGGAGAAAGGCTGTCATAGCTGCTGCGCATGATATATGAAGAATAGGTGTATCCCAGCGGCAGAGCGTAGTTATTTTTAAATACCGAATAAGTAATACCGGCATTGTTTTTCCAATTTTTCAGGAAGGTATAGCCAAACGGAACATTTGAAGTATTATTGATGCTCGTAACAAAGTATTTTGTGCCGGAGAGCAGCCCAACCATGGCGCGCCCGTCAAATCCGGGGAGATTTGAGAAATTTTGGTTGTTAAGCTCCATTTCGGTCACATATTTGCTTGTGTTGCCGGGAATCAGGCTCCAGTAGAAGGACGAACGGTTCAAGCCCAAAGCCAATGATGAATTGTCAATGGAAAAGTCACCGCTTGTGTTCTCTTCATAACGGTAGAAAGATTTGTCATGAAGGGCTTTTACGGCTCCCGCCTGGGATTGGTAAAAAGTATTAAGCACGTTGCCTTTATCAATAAACTCACTGATGTAATTAGCCCCTGCCGGGGAATAAAGGTAGAACGAATTAACGGCAATCCCCATGATGGTTACACCTAGAATCAACCCCCTGAAAAGCTTTTTGCTTTTTTTTGAAAAGAAAACGACAGCAATTGCCGCGATGAAAAGCACAACACAGGCGGCAGTTGTTCCGCCGGATCTGACATTGGGCATAAGCAGGCAATAGGTAAGGAAGGCTACTGCGGTTACGAAAATGATAACGGCTGCTTTTTTTGTTATCAGCCTCACTTCCGGTATTACGGTCGCAAAAATATATGCGGCCAGCATGCTGAAACCCCATTCCCAGCGGTTTGAAACATAGGAAAAGCCGTTAAAAATATGTCCGGCAAACGGGAATAACAGCAGCAATGAAAGCAACAAAAAAGCAACTTTTAAGGAGGTGTGCTTTTTCTTTTGGCAGAAAAGCAGGATGACTGCAATAAATGTTATGCCGGAGTACGCAAGAAAGGTCCAGTCTTCGCTGAAAGCAGAAATGGAGGCGAATGCCGGCACAATGTTTAAATAAAAATTTATATCGTACAAGAACGGGACGGTATAACCGGTATCAATTCTTCCGCTTGTAAAGAACAGGCTGACAACCGGTATAAATATAGCGCAAGCCATCATTAATCCGACGGTATAAAACCCGGCCATAGAACAAACTGTTTTAACAAGTGTTTTTATTTCAACTTTCTTATAAATATCAAAATAACGGAATACAGCATACAATATCATCAGAATACTGATCATATAAAAAAAGTAGAAATTGCTGAGGGCGCAAAGGCAGACCATTAAAATGAACAGAGCCGGCTTCTGCTTCGCAAAAAGCTTTTCAACACCGATTAATAGCAACGGAAGGTAAATCATCGGGTTAATAAAATACGGATGCCGCACACTTGCGAAAAGCGCGAAACCGCAGAAAACATAAACTAGCGAACCGGCAAGCGCGGCGAATCTGCCCTTTTTCATTTTGAAACAGTAAAGCGAGAATGCCAAGCCGGATAAATATAACCGCAGAATAACAAGCGCGCTGTAAAGGGTTTCGGTGTCTTTGCTTTTTACAAATGCGGAAAGCAGGTCGAGCGGGTCGCCGATAACATAATAATGTAAAGTTGTTAATACGTCGGAACCCAGGCCAAGATTGAAATCCCACATCGGAATAACAAACTTGCCGGTTGCAAACAAGGTCGATGCGATACTTCTCAGGTATTTTCCGTAATAGAGAAGCGCGTTATAATTTTGAACCAGGCCGTCGTCCGACCCGGTCTTACCTACCCAAACAAATGATTTACCGTCAACAATATACAAATAAAAAACAATGAAAGCCACAAAGGCAAAAGCAAAAGTGTAAACAAAGAAGTACAGTGTTTTTCTGCTTCTTTCACTTTTGCCGTCAAGCATGCTTATTGAATGTTTTTCGGTTCCAACCAAAGCCGTATCTTTTTTTAACGATTTGCTCATTCTTTATTGTGCTCCGTATATATACTTCTATCCAAGCTGATTACTATCCCTGATTACAAACAATTATACTTCTTTAACAAACAATAGTCAACAAAAAAGCGGAGGGCTTCAGTCGAAGCCCTCCGGTAGATGACAATACTGCTCAAGCAGTCAGATGCATGGCAAATGCAGAAATATAAATTTCGTTATTTATGCCGGAGAAAGTTTACATCCGCTTTCCACTGAGCATAGGCGGGGTCACCCCGGTGGTCGCGGCGCTGCCGCCCAAGTACTTCACCTGGGACGGGTCGGTCGGGCTGACGACGATCGTCGCGTGGACCATCGCGAGCGTCGGCGCGATCTTCTCGACGCAGTTCATCGTCCAGGCGATCTCGTCGCTCAAAGGGCCGCAGGACGTGCGCGGCGCGTGTATCATCTCCGCGATGCTGTGCCTCCCGGTGAGCCTCGCGCTGGGCTTCATCGGCGTCGCGGCGAAGTTCCTGTTCCCCGAGATGAAGAGCCTCTACGCGTTCCCGGTGTTCCTCAACCACCTGTCGCCGTTCCTCTCCGGCCTGGTGATGGTGTCGATCATCGCCTCGATCCTCGTCGCGGTCGGGACGGTGGTGGTGGCGACCTCGGCCTTGATCGTGCGCGACTTCTACGTCCCGATGGCCAAGCCGACCGCCGAGCGGGAGCTTCGGGTGTCGCGGCTGCTGGCCATACCGATCGCCTTCCTGCCGCTGTTGCTCGTGTTC
>Ga0118677_10007013_pt1 | contig 18822 bp, 6 predicted proteins | sample AliMusrvi5mmetaG_FD_86154 | JGI IMG/M metagenome (GOLD analysis project Ga0118677, IMG submission 86154) | reverse complement strand
GGCTACGCTGGTCAGGATTACTCCGCTGCCGGCTGCATCCCGGCCCGTCATACTCTCGCCAATCCAGTGGTCGATCGCTATCCAGAATGCAAATACCACAACACCGGCTGCCGGACCCAGCCAGCTGAAGCGCCAATCCATCTGCCGGTAGTGGCTGCGGTAGACGAAAAATACCGCAAGCGCCGCAAGCAGACGAATCGGATAGAGCCATTCAAATCCGTCCGACGCAGCCTGCGCCAGCAGTCCCGCGGCCAGGATCGCAAGCCAGGGCAGCATGTACACCGCGGCAACGTTGACCCCGGCGCTGTCCCCATGCGCTTCCTGGGCCGGCAGTTTCGCTGTGGCCGGCGGTGCCCGTCGAAACCAGGAGACATTATTGACCGTGATCAGGAAGACCAGCCCGACGAAACTGAATAGAATCCATCCCGCCTGGGTATGGAAGCCGCCCAATGCTATCGCCGTATACCCTGCATTTCCAATCCCGATCAGCGTGGCGATCCGAACCATGTTCAGCAGCCAACTCAGGTAAAGAGCGATCGGCACCAGCAGCAACGCCCGGCGTAGCCGCAACTCGTTCCGCATATACAGCAGCCAGCCCACGGTCAGGCTCAACATCAGCGCCAGTCCTTCCACCCCGGAACATTGGTCCGCAACAATGACGGAAAATACGCTGGTGCCAACCATAAAATGTCCAGGGTCCCGGAACACCGTGGGGTAGAACAGGTTTAGCAACACGGTAACGCCATGAAAGGTTGCCGCCTGCAACCGATGTCCAAGCCATGAGTTCGGGCGGTCCCACGCAATAATCAACAGACTGCGCACGGACATCATCAGCAAGTCGCACATTGCCGCAAGGCCCCATGCGTTGCCCAGGCTGCGAATCAGAGACAGCGGCTTGGAAAGATAAATCAGCGCCCCGCCCAGCGTGACCGGAAATAGCAACAGCAACCCGTACCAGACGCCCAACACCCCATGTTGTAGTGCCGTGCCCGGCGGCACGGAGTTCGTCAGGAAATAATCGGTCTTGACGAACGCGGCCAAAACGCACGCATGCAGTACAGCCCATCCCCTGTGCAGCGGAGAAACGCTCCATCGCAGCGCCTTCAGTTTTTCCCGCCCGAAAAACAGCAGCGCCACACAGAAAAAAATAGTCGAGGTGGTAACAGTCCGCGCCTGTAGCCAGCGAAAGGGTAAGGGGTCGAGTGTGACTGGCTGCCCCAGGGCCGTATATCCGCTCTGCCCCTGTAACCACGGATGAGGCAGTGCGGTCACCAGAACGCATTCCAGCATCAATATGCAGGCCGTCCACCAACAGCGCGCATAGATAGTATTGCCGAGGATTCTCGACCACCCGCCCCGCGTGATGATGGAATCCTTATCCGGCAAAGATTTAATGTTCCTTACAAAACCGTGAACTCGGATCAGCGCCTGACGCGGCCCCGTATTACAAGGATGGCGCCACTCAAAAATGCCAACGCTCCCATCCCCATTGCTGGGTCAATTTCAGGCGCACCGCCGCCACCGCCCCCATCAGGGATGCCGGCGAATGCGGGATGCGTGGCGATCAATAGGATCACCAGCACCGCCAAAAATTGGCGGTAGAACTTCATTGGCTAATACTCCATCTTTCTTTATAACACAAAGATATGCAAGAAAACATCCTAAATCGCCGGATGCTGGCGGTGCATGCCCTGTTTTAGGGCAGTGGCCTCTCCTGGTCCTATCCGTTAGGCTCGCTTCCAGCCCAAAGGGACCGGAGGCCTGGCTCCAACAGCTAGTGTGCAACCGCCGCTCCATGGGGTGGATGGCAGAGCTGTTCACGGATCATAGCAAGAACCGCTCCTGCTGGATAGGGGGAATTTTCACCCTTCGGCCAAGCCTGCACACGCGGCCGAATGAACATGTTTACTACCAGCCATCTACCACTTTCTTCATGGGTTAGCGTGGACAGAGCGAACCGATGTAGCAACTTGAGGCGTCTTGGGGGCAAAGTAGCTGTTGTCCCACAGGGCCCGGTACATCTGTCCAGTCACCTCAGCGGCTTTAGGCCCGAAGGTAGGCCGCCCGCCCTCCAGAAACACGACGGTGACAATGCGGCCGGTTGGCGTATCCGCGTATGAGGCAAACCAGCCCAGGCGTGTACCGTTGTTGGAACACGTCCCAGTCTTCCCCAGTACAGGAAATTCGCGGAACGTCGTGCGCAGCGACCGCGCCGTACCGTAATTCACCGCGCCCTCTAGTCCGTCGCGCATCTCTGGGATGAGAGGAGCAATGTCCAGGGAGCGCTTCACTTTCGGCGCGAACGACGCAATCTCAGCCGTCGTCTGCGGATGCTGCAAATAGTAGAGCGTTCCCCCGTTGGCAATCGCAGACACCAGCGCGCCCAGTTGCAGCGGCGTCATGGAGATGCTTTCCCCAAAGGAGCACATGCGCCCAACGCCACCCTGCGCGGCGGGCAGTTCCGTGTCGGGATAGACTCCCAATTGTTCTCCAGGAATGTTGTACCCGGCCAGTTCGCCCAGGCCAAACTGGTTGGCGTAGTGCTTCACCCGTTCAAAGCCCATCTTGCGTCCCAGTGTCTCGAAGTAAGGATTCACCGAGTGGGCCAGCGCCGGGGTTAGCGTCAGCGAATAGTGGCCGCCCAGGTTGACCGGTGTGTCCCGCGTGATCAGGCCTTCGTCCAGCGCAGCCAGCGTGACGGCGATCTTGATGGTCGAGCACGGCTCAGCTCCGCTGGAGAGTGCCAGCTTCTGGTTCACCATCGCCAGAATGCGCCCATTCGACGGATCGATGGCCATCGCCGTGCCGTTCAGGTTGCCCAGCGCCTGGATCGCCGCCGCTCGGACAACAGGGTCCTCGCCTGCAGTCGAATCGCCCACCGTGACATCGTCGCTGAAAGAGCTGGCCGTGAACCGCTCGACGAAGCGACGTGTGCGGCGACCGACAGCCTTAATTGCCCGTACGCTGCTAGTCGCCCCTTTGCGGGTAGCCGTAGCCGCCTTCACCGCAATCGTCGACGTCCGGGCGCGCGTAGCTGCAATCGTCGCTCGTACCCCCCTCCGCTTCACCGTTCGAGAGCTTGATTCGGTAGCCGGGTAAATCGTTCTGGTCGCTTTACTTGTCAGCTTGACAGGCCGTTGTACAACCGTCCTGGCCGCGGTGGCCTTGCGCGCCGTCTTCTTCGCTGTAGTCTTCTTCGCTGCCGTCGCCTTCGATCGCTTGGCCTTGGCTGCGGCGGTTGCGCTCGGCGTAGTCGAGGGTGCTTGAGAGAACGCAAGCGGTACGCACAACATCGCTCCTGCCAGCAGGGCCGTGATCGTACTCATGCGGTGTGTGTTCAGCGCCATTTTAAAAACTTCTCCCAAGTTGCTGGTTACTCTCGCTTGCCGGGCCGATAGCTGCCTCGATCCGTGCTTAACTTACCATGCAACTCTCTTGCCTATCCTTATAAACCCGTCGCAATGAAAATAGTTCACCCGCAGGCTGTCCGGCATCCACGCCAGATATGCCCCGCAACCCACATTCCACGCCACCCGCAACCCCCACGCTATCACTCGGAGGTGCTATCCCGGCTTACACGGTTATCTCTGGTTCTTCGAACCAGATCTCTATTCTACGGGAGTTCCGTTCCCGCCGGTTGCATCCGCCTTGCGAAGTTCAGGTTGAGACCCGGCGAATCTCCCGCATATTGCCTAATTGCTGCGCCGCAGAAACGCCGGTATATCCAGTTCATCGGTCTCGGGCGTCTCCGCATGGCTGGCACTTGCCCCAGCGTAGAGGCCCTCGTGTGCGGGCTCCTCATGTTCGTATTCCGGAACGGTGGGCCGAGAATGGGCGCTCTGGGTGCCTCCATCGAAGCAGCACTCGTCGCACAGGTCGCTCTCCGCCAGATTCGGATCGGCTGGATTGGGCTCCACCGCCGGACGCAGGCGCGCGTTAGGCGTACGGAAGAACTCGTCGTCGAATACCGACGCCGCTACGGGAACCAGCTCCGGCTCGGTCGGTGCACTGTTGTAGCTTTGCCCGCCCTCAAACCCGCATTCCGGCTCTGCGTACTCGGCAATGCATTCGCTGTTTTCCATCGGCTGTGTGGCCGCCACGGAATGCTGCGTGCGTGTCTGCCTGGATTCCTGAATCTCGCTTGCAAATCGCGGTGCTGCATAGCCGCGGCCACGGATCGGTACCTCTTCGTACGCCGTCATCAAGGTTGATTCGGCCAGCATCCGCGCCCGCCGCTCCGGCATCTCGTGCCGGAAGCCGGTCGCAATCACCGTGATCTTCACCTGGTCGCCCATGCGCTCGTCCTGCACCGCGCCGAAGATGATGTTGCAGTCCTCGTGCGCCGCGTTCTGGATGATGGTCGAAGCCTCGTTCACCTCGTTCAGCTTCAAATTGCTCGACCCCGTTATGTTGATCAGGATGCCGCGTGCTCCGTCGATTGCGCCCGCCTCCAGCAGCGGAGACGCCATCGCCGCCATCGCGGCGTCCATCGCGCGGTTCTGGCCCGACCCGATCGCCGTCCCCATCACCGCGTAGCCCATGCCCGCCATCGTCGTCTTCACATCGGCAAAGTCCCGGTTGATGATACCCGGAATCGTGATGATGTCCGAGATGCCCTGCACCCCCTGCCGCAGTACGTCGTCGGCAATGCGGAAGCTCTCGAAGAAGCCCGCGTCCTTCGCCACGGCAAGCAGCTTTTCGTTGGGAATCACAATCAGCGTGTCCACCGAATCGATCAGTTCCTGCATCCCGCGCTCGGCCTGCTGCATACGCCGCTTGCCCTCAAACGCAAAGGGCCGCGTCACCACCGCAATCGTCAGCGCGCCCATCTCGCTGGCCAGGCTGGCAATCACCGGTGCAGCGCCCGTGCCCGTCCCGCCGCCCAGTCCCGCCGTCACAAACACCATGTCCGCGCCCTCCAGCGCTTCGATGATCTTGTCCGAGTCTTCCAGCGCGGCCCGCCGTCCAACGTCGGGGTTCGCGCCCGCGCCAAGTCCGCTCGTCAGCTTCACCCCAAGCTGTAGCTTCACTGGCGCATTCGACAGTTGCAGCGCCTGCATGTCCGTATTGGCGGTGATGAACTCCACCCCCTCCACGCCCGCCGCGATCATGCGATTGACAGCGTTATTCCCGCCGCCGCCTACGCCGATTACCTTGATGCGCGCGCCGCGCGGTGCGTCGTCCTGATAGTGGATGCGGAGATCGTCTGTGTGTTCGGACATTGGCTTCTACTCCCTGAAATTATTAGGGCGTCCCATGTGTCGGATCGAACTCTCGTGCCTCGACCTCGCCCCGTGGAACCTAGTCTGACACTACGAGGCAGTCGTTGGTACGCGCTTCTGCCCAAATGAACCACGCTTGGTACTTCTATTTTTCCCCGCGAACAAATTCATGGGTGCCCCATGTCTCGCTTCTGAGACCTGGGATGTTTTTGGGTGCCCCATTCATGCGGTCTCATCGCATGAGTGGGTATCGAGCGCAGCTCGACCATCTTCCTCCCCGTTCCCACAACCCACCCGTCATCCCAACCGCGTCCCGCGACCCGAACCTACACCTGCCGCTCCTCGAACATCAGAATCTGCACCGCACCCGGCTCCGGCGCAAACACTTGCACATCCGCTGCCGCCGCCTGTCCCTCCGCACTGGCAAACGCTGCCTGAATCGCAGCCATGCTGTCGAAGTGCAGGATCGCGATCCGATGAACACCCCCGTCACCGGCAGGCGACACAACGCATCCCTGGTTCACCTCGTACTTCTTCAGCCCTGGCAGCTTCTTTGCAATCGGAACATGCGTCTCGAAGTAATACTTGTCAAACGCCGCCGCATCCTTCGGTGTCTTGTACATTACCAGCACACGAGCCATTTGCCCTCTCCTTCGTACCGCTGCACTACTATCCATCAATAACCGGCGGCTGGCAACTAACTGTTCGCAAACACCAATACACAGTTCTCCCCATGTCGTCCCATTCCAAACCCAATCGACCTATTCCAGAGTTGGATAGTCCGGCCTCGGAGTGTCGGGCGGTGCAGGATAGCTCTTGCTTCCGTCGTTCAGCTCAAGTCGGACATAATCCCATACCACTCCCGTAGTAACGTCTCCCGCCGGTACCGTGAACGTCATCTCATTGGCGCCCGCCTTCATCAGCGATGCGTCGAACTTCTGAATGTACTGGTTCCACACGCCCTTGTTCGTGTTGTAGCGCAGTGCGTTGGTGGCGACAGGGCGGATGGTTCCAACCGTCTGTCCGTTGACCCCGATAGCCAGGGTCGTGCCATCGGCACCAGCCAACGCCACGCGCAGGATTGCGGTTCCCTGAGAGGCCTTCGTCCTGTTGAACTTCACCGTCCACGTAGTGGCGCGCCCGCGTCCCCACTGTGGCCATGGGTCCGCGTTGGTCGGCGGAATATTGACCCAGCCAAAATGCTGGTTGTACGGGTCCTTGGCGGCGGGATTCAACCATCCGCTAGTCGTCGAGTGCGGTACCTCCTGGAAGAACCAGTCCTTGTGGTAGTCGCTCTTGCCAATGGTGTACGTGATGTCGTTAGGAAACAGCCCGCTATAGCGCAGGCCCCAGCCCCACAACCAGTAGTTGGAGCCATCGCCCTTGAAGAATTTATCGGCCGTGCGGTCCGGATAGCCAATCTCCCAGATCTGCTGGCCATAGCGGACTGGTTTCCAGTCGATCTTGCCCAAATCGATCTTCTTGCCCGCTTCCACTGTCACCTTCGCCGTCCGGTCGTACTCGCCCAACACTCCCTTGGCAAATGCGCGCAACACATAGGTGCCAGGCAGAACATTGGCAATCGTGAATCGCCCATCCGCCGTGCCGTCAACCCAGAACTCGTAGTAGTTCCCGTCGTGCGGCCACGTTACGATATTGCCGTTCCCAGGTCGCAGTTGAAATCCGCTGCCGCTTCCCGCGTAGTTTGCGTGCGTCAGGCCCACAGTCAGATTCGGCAGGCTCTTGGATGCTGCCTGCGGATCGTTCAGTACAAGTTGTCCGGTGATTGTGCCGCGTTCCGACTTGTGTGCGTAATCCATGCCCGTAAGCCAGTCAAAGGGCCATCCTGCCTTCACCGTCTTCGCCTTCACCATGGCGTCAGTCCACAAGGCGAGAGCATTGTCATGCCACACCTTGGGCACTGCCAGAGTGCCGCTGCCGTAACTGGCCGTCACCTTGTCGAGGTCGGCCTGCGTCGGGTCCTTCGGGTGGTCCAACGCGTTGAAGTAAACAAAAATCGGGCCCACTACACGGTTCCAGGCCTCCCCCGCCGCGATGTCCGTGTTCGCGCCCCCGCCATAGTGGCCAGAGGTCCAGTAAATCTGAATGGTGTTGTTCGAGCCCCACGCATAAGGGCCGTTCAGGTCCAGCTTTTCGGCACCGCCCCCTATATATTCCGTGCTCGGGTTAATCACATAAACGCCAATGTGCTCTTTGGGGCTGCTGAATCCCCACGCAGGATGCTGGTACATCACGCCGCTGTAGGTGTACTTGTGCTCCACGGAGTTCTTGTAAAGACCACTCTTCAGAATCGTCTGCTCCGGCGCGTGAACCATGATGCCGGCCCGCATGTCATCGGTGGCCGGCGTCAGCATGTTGCGGTCGGCATCCACAGAGAACCAGTTGAAGCTCGGATCGAGCTGAAGAATGATCTGGCTTTCCCCCACATGTGCGGCGGGATACGAGGCTGGATGCGAGAACTCCGCAGTGGCGTAAATGCCGCTCACACCGCGTTCCATGGTGTAGCGCGTCTCAATATCCATGCCTCCGCCACGACCACCGCCGCCACTATCGGGAGCGCCGCCGGGAGCACCACCGCCGCGTGCGCCACGACCCCCGCCGCCACCACCGGGAGCGCCGCCGCCGGGAGCGCCACCGGGAGCGCCACCACCTGGAGCGCCGCGTTCGCCGGGATTGATACCTTTAATGGCTACCTCCGCGCGGGCGCCGCCGTTCTTCGCCGGGTCAATCGTCACCGAGGCGGTCACCGTGCCGGACGGCATCTGTTCCCACGACGGGATCGGGCTGCCCGAAGGAGTCGGCGGCGAATGGAGATTATCAGACCCGCGCGAGATCGATGGGCGCAATGTTTCAATGCCGTGATAAACCACCTGCAGCAAACTGCCGTTCTTCTTCACGATCGTGGCCTTCACAATGCCGTTGTCCATGGTCCAGGTGTCGCCGTTGTCGGTAAGCGTCACCGGATCGTTGACCGTCACCTTCGCGATCTTCGGCAGCACAACGCCGGTAGCCTTCGCAGGGGTGGCAGTGGCAGCCTTCGCCGCAGTGGCAGGCTGAACTTTAGCCGCCTGCTGCGCCACTGCGCCGCAGGTCAGAAATACTGACAGGGAAAATAACGTCGAGAGGGTGAGAATCCTTGCTTGGGTCATAACGCCGGCCTTTCACTGCGAACCGTGGGGGTAGGGACTTAGGTTGCTTGGCTGCAATCCCCTCGTCCATATTTGAATCGCGAGAATTGTACCCCTCCAGCAGAGTTTTGCAAGAGACGCCTTCCCCGCTCGTTCACAGCCCAATCGTCGAAGGACGGGATTTCGGGTGCCTGTAGATGGTCAAGAGGTTGTTCCCTTTTCGGAGCGGCTGATGGGCGGCTTGTAGTTGAGGCTACCATGTGGTCTTTGCAGGTTGTAGTAATCGGTCCAGGGCTTGAGCGAGTTGTCTCTTTCTTCTGAGCTGGCCCAGTGTTTTGCGCGGGCCCACTCATGCAGTGCGGTCTGGATGAAGCGTTCTGCCTTGCCGTTGGTTCTTGGCGTATAGGGCCGTGTTCGGTGGTGTTTGAGTTTGCCGTTGAGACAAGCTTGGCGGAAGAGTGTAGATCGGTAGCTGGAGCCGTTGTCAGTGAGCAGGGCGCGTATGGCGATGCCGTGGCTGGCGAAGAAGTCCACCGCCGAGTGGAGGAAGCCGATGGTGGTATCGGCTTTCTGATCGGGCAGCATCTGAGTAAAGGCCATGCGCGAGTGGTCGTCGACGGCCACATGCAGGGCCTGGAAGCCAGGATGCTTCTGTTTGCCGCGCAGCCGTCCGTCGCCGCGCAGGCTGACCTCGGAAAAGCGGGTCATGCCCTTGATGTCCAGATGCAGCAGATCGCCAGGCCGGGGATGCTCATAGCGCACGACGGGCGGCGGAGGGAAGAGATCGCGCCAACGGCTGAGCCGTGCGCGGCGCAGGATGCGGCTGACCGAGGCCGGACTGGCCCCCGTACGGCGCGCGATCTCGTAACCCGGCATGTGTCCGCGGCGCAACTCGACGACACGCTCCACCAGACTCTCCGACAAGCGGCTGGGACTGCGGTGCGGTCGCGAACTGCGGTCCAGCAACCCATCGGTTCCGGCCTGATGGAATCGCGCCACCCACTTGGCGACTGTCTTGGCGCTCACGCGGAAGGCGGCTGCAGCCGCCTTCCGCGTGAGCGCCAAGACAGTCGCCAAGTGGGTGGCGCGATTCCATCAGGCCGGAACCGATGGGTTGCTGGACCGCAGTTCGCGACCGCACCGCAGTCCCAGCCGCTTGTCGGAGAGTCTGGTGGAGCGTGTCGTCGAGTTGCGCCGCGGACACATGCCGGGTTACGAGATCGCGCGCCGTACGGGGGCCAGTCCGGCCTCGGTCAGCCGCATCCTGCGCCGCGCACGGCTCAGCCGTTGGCGCGATCTCTTCCCTCCGCCGCCCGTCGTGCGCTATGAGCATCCCCGGCCTGGCGATCTGCTGCATCTGGACATCAAGGGCATGACCCGCTTTTCCGAGGTCAGCCTGCGCGGCGACGGACGGCTGCGCGGCAAACAGAAGCATCCTGGCTTCCAGGCCCTGCATGTGGCCGTCGACGACCACTCGCGCATGGCCTTTACTCAGATGCTGCCCGATCAGAAAGCCGATACCACCATCGGCTTCCTCCACTCGGCGGTGGACTTCTTCGCCAGCCACGGCATCGCCATACGCGCCCTGCTCACTGACAACGGCTCCAGCTACCGATCTACACTCTTCCGCCAAGCTTGTCTCAACGGCAAACTCAAACACCACCGAACACGGCCCTATACGCCAAGAACCAACGGCAAGGCAGAACGCTTCATCCAGACCGCACTGCATGAGTGGGCCCGCGCAAAACACTGGGCCAGCTCAGAAGAAAGAGACAACTCGCTCAAGCCCTGGACCGATTACTACAACCTGCAAAGACCACATGGTAGCCTCAACTACAAGCCGCCCATCAGCCGCTCCGAAAAGGGAACAACCTCTTGACCATCTACAGGCACCCGAAATCCCGTCCTTCGACGATTGGGCTGTGAACGAGCGGGGAAGGCGTCTCTTGCAAAACTCTGCTGGAGGGGTACAATTCTCGCGATTCAAATATGGACGAGGGGATTGCAGCCAAGCAACCTAAGTCCCTACCCCCACGGTTCGCAGTGAAAGGCCGGCGTTATGACCCAAGCAAGGATTCTCACCCTCTCGACGTTATTTTCCCTGTCAGTATTTCTGACCTGCGGCGCAGTGGCGCAGCAGGCGGCTAAAGTTCAGCCTGCCACTGCGGCGAAGGCTGCCACTGCCACCCCTGCGAAGGCTACCGGCGTTGTGCTGCCGAAGATCGCGAAGGTGACGGTCAACGATCCGGTGACGCTTACCGACAACGGCGACACCTGGACCATGGACAACGGCATTGTGAAGGCCACGATCGTGAAGAAGAACGGCAGTTTGCTGCAGGTGGTTTATCACGGCATTGAAACATTGCGCCCATCGATCTCGCGCGGGTCTGATAATCTCCATTCGCCGCCGACTCCTTCGGGCAGCCCGATCCCGTCGTGGGAACAGATGCCGTCCGGCACGGTGACCGCCTCGGTGACGATTGACCCGGCGAAGAACGGCGGCGCCCGCGCGGAGGTAGCCATTAAAGGTATCAATCCCGGCGAACGCGGCGCTCCAGGTGGTGGCGCTCCCGGTGGCGCTCCCGGCGGCGGCGCTCCCGGTGGTGGCGGCGGGGGTCGTGGCGCACGCGGCGGTGGTGCTCCCGGCGGCGCTCCCGATAGTGGCGGCGGTGGTCGTGGCGGAGGCATGGATATTGAGACGCGCTACACCATGGAACGCGGTGTGAGCGGCATTTACGCCACTGCGGAGTTCTCGCATCCAGCCTCGTATCCCGCCGCACATGTGGGGGAAAGCCAGATCATTCTTCAGCTCGATCCGAGCTTCAACTGGTTCTCTGTGGATGCCGACCGCAACATGCTGACGCCGGCCACCGATGACATGCGGGCCGGCATCATGGTTCACGCGCCGGAGCAGACGATTCTGAAGAGTGGTCTTTACAAGAACTCCGTGGAGCACAAGTACACCTACAGCGGCGTGATGTACCAGCATCCTGCGTGGGGATTCAGCAGCCCCAAAGAGCACATTGGCGTTTATGTGATTAACCCGAGCACGGAATATATAGGGGGCGGTGCCGAAAAGCTGGACCTGAACGGCCCTTATGCGTGGGGCTCGAACAACACCATTCAGATTTACTGGACCTCTGGCCACTATGGCGGGGGCGCGAACACGGACATCGCGGCGGGGGAGGCCTGGAACCGTGTAGTGGGCCCGATTTTTGTTTACTTCAACGCGTTGGACCACCCGAAGGACCCGACGCAGGCCGACCTCGACAAGGTGACGGCCAGTTACGGCAGCGGCACTCTGGCAGTGCCCAAGGTGTGGCATGACAATGCTCTCGCCTTGTGGACTGACGCCATGGTGAAGGCGAAGACGGTGAAGGCAGGATGGCCCTTTGACTGGCTTACGGGCATGGATTACGCACACAAGTCGGAACGCGGCACAATCACCGGACAACTTGTACTGAACGATCCGCAGGCAGCATCCAAGAGCCTGCCGAATCTGACTGTGGGCCTGACGCACGCAAACTACGCGGGAAGCGGCAGCGGATTTCAACTGCGACCTGGGAACGGCAATATCGTAACGTGGCCGCACGACGGGAACTACTACGAGTTCTGGGTTGACGGCACGGCGGATGGGCGATTCACGATTGCCAATGTTCTGCCTGGCACCTATGTGTTGCGCGCATTTGCCAAGGGAGTGTTGGGCGAGTACGACCGGACGGCGAAGGTGACAGTGGAAGCGGGCAAGAAGATCGATTTGGGCAAGATCGACTGGAAACCAGTCCGCTATGGCCAGCAGATCTGGGAGATTGGCTATCCGGACCGCACGGCCGATAAATTCTTCAAGGGCGATGGCTCCAACTACTGGTTGTGGGGCTGGGGCCTGCGCTATAGCGGGCTGTTTCCTAACGACATCACGTACACCATTGGCAAGAGCGACTACCACAAGGACTGGTTCTTCCAGGAGGTACCGCACTCGACGACTAGCGGATGGTTGAATCCCGCCGCCAAGGACCCGTACAACCAGCATTTTGGCTGGGTCAATATTCCGCCGACCAACGCGGACCCATGGCCACAGTGGGGACGCGGGCGCGCCACTACGTGGACGGTGAAGTTCAACAGGACGAAGGCCTCTCAGGGAACCGCAATCCTGCGCGTGGCGTTGGCTGGTGCCGATGGCACGACCCTGGCTATCGGGGTCAACGGACAGACGGTTGGAACCATCCGCCCTGTCGCCACCAACGCACTGCGCTACAACACGAACAAGGGCGTGTGGAACCAGTACATTCAGAAGTTCGACGCATCGCTGATGAAGGCGGGCGCCAATGAGATGACGTTCACGGTACCGGCGGGAGACGTTACTACGGGAGTGGTATGGGATTATGTCCGACTTGAGCTGAACGACGGAAGCAAGAGCTATCCTGCACCGCCCGACACTCCGAGGCCGGACTATCCAACTCTGGAATAGGTCGATTGGGTTTGGAATGGGACGACATGGGGAGAACTGTGTATTGGTGTTTGCGAACAGTTAGTTGCCAGCCGCCGGTTATTGATGGATAGTAGTGCAGCGGTACGAAGGAGAGGGCAAATGGCTCGTGTGCTGGTAATGTACAAGACACCGAAGGATGCGGCGGCGTTTGACAAGTATTACTTCGAGACGCATGTTCCGATTGCAAAGAAGCTGCCAGGGCTGAAGAAGTACGAGGTGAACCAGGGATGCGTTGTGTCGCCTGCCGGTGACGGGGGTGTTCATCGGATCGCGATCCTGCACTTCGACAGCATGGCTGCGATTCAGGCAGCGTTTGCCAGTGCGGAGGGACAGGCGGCGGCAGCGGATGTGCAAGTGTTTGCGCCGGAGCCGGGTGCGGTGCAGATTCTGATGTTCGAGGAGCGGCAGGTGTAGGTTCGGGTCGCGGGACGCGGTTGGGATGACGGGTGGGTTGTGGGAACGGGGAGGAAGATGGTCGAGCTGCGCTCGATACCCACTCATGCGATGAGACCGCATGAATGGGGCACCCAAAAACATCCCAGGTCTCAGAAGCGAGACATGGGGCACCCATGAATTTGTTCGCGGGGAAAAATAGAAGTACCAAGCGTGGTTCATTTGGGCAGAAGCGCGTACCAACGACTGCCTCGTAGTGTCAGACTAGGTTCCACGGGGCGAGGTCGAGGCACGAGAGTTCGATCCGACACATGGGACGCCCTAATAATTTCAGGGAGTAGAAGCCAATGTCCGAACACACAGACGATCTCCGCATCCACTATCAGGACGACGCACCGCGCGGCGCGCGCATCAAGGTAATCGGCGTAGGCGGCGGCGGGAATAACGCTGTCAATCGCATGATCGCGGCGGGCGTGGAGGGGGTGGAGTTCATCACCGCCAATACGGACATGCAGGCGCTGCAACTGTCGAATGCGCCAGTGAAGCTACAGCTTGGGGTGAAGCTGACGAGCGGACTTGGCGCGGGCGCGAACCCCGACGTTGGACGGCGGGCCGCGCTGGAAGACTCGGACAAGATCATCGAAGCGCTGGAGGGCGCGGACATGGTGTTTGTGACGGCGGGACTGGGCGGCGGGACGGGCACGGGCGCTGCACCGGTGATTGCCAGCCTGGCCAGCGAGATGGGCGCGCTGACGATTGCGGTGGTGACGCGGCCCTTTGCGTTTGAGGGCAAGCGGCGTATGCAGCAGGCCGAGCGCGGGATGCAGGAACTGATCGATTCGGTGGACACGCTGATTGTGATTCCCAACGAAAAGCTGCTTGCCGTGGCGAAGGACGCGGGCTTCTTCGAGAGCTTCCGCATTGCCGACGACGTACTGCGGCAGGGGGTGCAGGGCATCTCGGACATCATCACGATTCCGGGTATCATCAACCGGGACTTTGCCGATGTGAAGACGACGATGGCGGGCATGGGCTACGCGGTGATGGGGACGGCGATCGGGTCGGGCCAGAACCGCGCGATGGACGCCGCGATGGCGGCGATGGCGTCTCCGCTGCTGGAGGCGGGCGCAATCGACGGAGCACGCGGCATCCTGATCAACATAACGGGGTCGAGCAATTTGAAGCTGAACGAGGTGAACGAGGCTTCGACCATCATCCAGAACGCGGCGCACGAGGACTGCAACATCATCTTCGGCGCGGTGCAGGACGAGCGCATGGGCGACCAGGTGAAGATCACGGTGATTGCGACCGGCTTCCGGCACGAGATGCCGGAGCGGCGGGCGCGGATGCTGGCCGAATCAACCTTGATGACGGCGTACGAAGAGGTACCGATCCGTGGCCGCGGCTATGCAGCACCGCGATTTGCAAGCGAGATTCAGGAATCCAGGCAGACACGCACGCAGCATTCCGTGGCGGCCACACAGCCGATGGAAAACAGCGAATGCATTGCCGAGTACGCAGAGCCGGAATGCGGGTTTGAGGGCGGGCAAAGCTACAACAGTGCACCGACCGAGCCGGAGCTGGTTCCCGTAGCGGCGTCGGTATTCGACGACGAGTTCTTCCGTACGCCTAACGCGCGCCTGCGTCCGGCGGTGGAGCCCAATCCAGCCGATCCGAATCTGGCGGAGAGCGACCTGTGCGACGAGTGCTGCTTCGATGGAGGCACCCAGAGCGCCCATTCTCGGCCCACCGTTCCGGAATACGAACATGAGGAGCCCGCACACGAGGGCCTCTACGCTGGGGCAAGTGCCAGCCATGCGGAGACGCCCGAGACCGATGAACTGGATATACCGGCGTTTCTGCGGCGCAGCAATTAGGCAATATGCGGGAGATTCGCCGGGTCTCAACCTGAACTTCGCAAGGCGGATGCAACCGGCGGGAACGGAACTCCCGTAGAATAGAGATCTGGTTCGAAGAACCAGAGATAACCGTGTAAGCCGGGATAGCACCTCCGAGTGATAGCGTGGGGGTTGCGGGTGGCGTGGAATGTGGGTTGCGGGGCATATCTGGCGTGGATGCCGGACAGCCTGCGGGTGAACTATTTTCATTGCGACGGGTTTATAAGGATAGGCAAGAGAGTTGCATGGTAAGTTAAGCACGGATCGAGGCAGCTATCGGCCCGGCAAGCGAGAGTAACCAGCAACTTGGGAGAAGTTTTTAAAATGGCGCTGAACACACACCGCATGAGTACGATCACGGCCCTGCTGGCAGGAGCGATGTTGTGCGTACCGCTTGCGTTCTCTCAAGCACCCTCGACTACGCCGAGCGCAACCGCCGCAGCCAAGGCCAAGCGATCGAAGGCGACGGCAGCGAAGAAGACTACAGCGAAGAAGACGGCGCGCAAGGCCACCGCGGCCAGGACGGTTGTACAACGGCCTGTCAAGCTGACAAGTAAAGCGACCAGAACGATTTACCCGGCTACCGAATCAAGCTCTCGAACGGTGAAGCGGAGGGGGGTACGAGCGACGATTGCAGCTACGCGCGCCCGGACGTCGACGATTGCGGTGAAGGCGGCTACGGCTACCCGCAAAGGGGCGACTAGCAGCGTACGGGCAATTAAGGCTGTCGGTCGCCGCACACGTCGCTTCGTCGAGCGGTTCACGGCCAGCTCTTTCAGCGACGATGTCACGGTGGGCGATTCGACTGCAGGCGAGGACCCTGTTGTCCGAGCGGCGGCGATCCAGGCGCTGGGCAACCTGAACGGCACGGCGATGGCCATCGATCCGTCGAATGGGCGCATTCTGGCGATGGTGAACCAGAAGCTGGCACTCTCCAGCGGAGCTGAGCCGTGCTCGACCATCAAGATCGCCGTCACGCTGGCTGCGCTGGACGAAGGCCTGATCACGCGGGACACACCGGTCAACCTGGGCGGCCACTATTCGCTGACGCTAACCCCGGCGCTGGCCCACTCGGTGAATCCTTACTTCGAGACACTGGGACGCAAGATGGGCTTTGAACGGGTGAAGCACTACGCCAACCAGTTTGGCCTGGGCGAACTGGCCGGGTACAACATTCCTGGAGAACAATTGGGAGTCTATCCCGACACGGAACTGCCCGCCGCGCAGGGTGGCGTTGGGCGCATGTGCTCCTTTGGGGAAAGCATCTCCATGACGCCGCTGCAACTGGGCGCGCTGGTGTCTGCGATTGCCAACGGGGGAACGCTCTACTATTTGCAGCATCCGCAGACGACGGCTGAGATTGCGTCGTTCGCGCCGAAAGTGAAGCGCTCCCTGGACATTGCTCCTCTCATCCCAGAGATGCGCGACGGACTAGAGGGCGCGGTGAATTACGGTACGGCGCGGTCGCTGCGCACGACGTTCCGCGAATTTCCTGTACTGGGGAAGACTGGGACGTGTTCCAACAACGGTACACGCCTGGGCTGGTTTGCCTCATACGCGGATACGCCAACCGGCCGCATTGTCACCGTCGTGTTTCTGGAGGGCGGGCGGCCTACCTTCGGGCCTAAAGCCGCTGAGGTGACTGGACAGATGTACCGGGCCCTGTGGGACAACAGCTACTTTGCCCCCAAGACGCCTCAAGTTGCTACATCGGTTCGCTCTGTCCACGCTAACCCATGAAGAAAGTGGTAGATGGCTGGTAGTAAACATGTTCATTCGGCCGCGTGTGCAGGCTTGGCCGAAGGGTGAAAATTCCCCCTATCCAGCAGGAGCGGTTCTTGCTATGATCCGTGAACAGCTCTGCCATCCACCCCATGGAGCGGCGGTTGCACACTAGCTGTTGGAGCCAGGCCTCCGGTCCCTTTGGGCTGGAAGCGAGCCTAACGGATAGGACCAGGAGAGGCCACTGCCCTAAAACAGGGCATGCACCGCCAGCATCCGGCGATTTAGGATGTTTTCTTGCATATCTTTGTGTTATAAAGAAAGATGGAGTATTAGCCAATGAAGTTCTACCGCCAATTTTTGGCGGTGCTGGTGATCCTATTGATCGCCACGCATCCCGCATTCGCCGGCATCCCTGATGGGGGCGGTGGCGGCGGTGCGCCTGAAATTGACCCAGCAATGGGGATGGGAGCGTTGGCATTTTTGAGTGGCGCCATCCTTGTAATACGGGGCCGCGTCAGGCGCTGATCCGAGTTCACGGTTTTGTAAGGAACATTAAATCTTTGCCGGATAAGGATTCCATCATCACGCGGGGCGGGTGGTCGAGAATCCTCGGCAATACTATCTATGCGCGCTGTTGGTGGACGGCCTGCATATTGATGCTGGAATGCGTTCTGGTGACCGCACTGCCTCATCCGTGGTTACAGGGGCAGAGCGGATATACGGCCCTGGGGCAGCCAGTCACACTCGACCCCTTACCCTTTCGCTGGCTACAGGCGCGGACTGTTACCACCTCGACTATTTTTTTCTGTGTGGCGCTGCTGTTTTTCGGGCGGGAAAAACTGAAGGCGCTGCGATGGAGCGTTTCTCCGCTGCACAGGGGATGGGCTGTACTGCATGCGTGCGTTTTGGCCGCGTTCGTCAAGACCGATTATTTCCTGACGAACTCCGTGCCGCCGGGCACGGCACTACAACATGGGGTGTTGGGCGTCTGGTACGGGTTGCTGTTGCTATTTCCGGTCACGCTGGGCGGGGCGCTGATTTATCTTTCCAAGCCGCTGTCTCTGATTCGCAGCCTGGGCAACGCATGGGGCCTTGCGGCAATGTGCGACTTGCTGATGATGTCCGTGCGCAGTCTGTTGATTATTGCGTGGGACCGCCCGAACTCATGGCTTGGACATCGGTTGCAGGCGGCAACCTTTCATGGCGTTACCGTGTTGCTAAACCTGTTCTACCCCACGGTGTTCCGGGACCCTGGACATTTTATGGTTGGCACCAGCGTATTTTCCGTCATTGTTGCGGACCAATGTTCCGGGGTGGAAGGACTGGCGCTGATGTTGAGCCTGACCGTGGGCTGGCTGCTGTATATGCGGAACGAGTTGCGGCTACGCCGGGCGTTGCTGCTGGTGCCGATCGCTCTTTACCTGAGTTGGCTGCTGAACATGGTTCGGATCGCCACGCTGATCGGGATTGGAAATGCAGGGTATACGGCGATAGCATTGGGCGGCTTCCATACCCAGGCGGGATGGATTCTATTCAGTTTCGTCGGGCTGGTCTTCCTGATCACGGTCAATAATGTCTCCTGGTTTCGACGGGCACCGCCGGCCACAGCGAAACTGCCGGCCCAGGAAGCGCATGGGGACAGCGCCGGGGTCAACGTTGCCGCGGTGTACATGCTGCCCTGGCTTGCGATCCTGGCCGCGGGACTGCTGGCGCAGGCTGCGTCGGACGGATTTGAATGGCTCTATCCGATTCGTCTGCTTGCGGCGCTTGCGGTATTTTTCGTCTACCGCAGCCACTACCGGCAGATGGATTGGCGCTTCAGCTGGCTGGGTCCGGCAGCCGGTGTTGTGGTATTTGCATTCTGGATAGCGATCGACCACTGGATTGGCGAGAGTATGACGGGCCGGGATGCAGCCGGCAGCGGAGTAATCCTGACCAGCGTAGCC
>Ga0118677_10007012_pt1 | contig 18822 bp, 29 predicted proteins | sample AliMusrvi5mmetaG_FD_86154 | JGI IMG/M metagenome (GOLD analysis project Ga0118677, IMG submission 86154) | reverse complement strand
AACGCCCTGCCCATTGAAGACCACCGCGCGATCGCCTGCCTTCATACGGAGAACATCCGTGGCGTGGTGCGTCTCCTCCTCGTCCAGAACAAGCCGGTCGAGGTTCCAACGGGCAGGCGGGATATAGAAACGGGGCATGGCGAATTTGAATTAGCTAAACCATTCCCTGGCTTTCTCAAAAAAGCTCTTGTGGAGAGGGGTGTTTTCGTCACCGCAAAGTTCAGAAAACTCTTCGAGCTTCTTGCGCTGCTCGCTATTGAGCTTGCTGGGGACTTCCACCAGCACGCGCACAAGCAGATCGCCCCGCGAGGTGGAATTGAGCGTGGGAACGCCTTTGCCGCGCAGTTTGAAGAGGGTGCCACCCTGAGTCCCGGCAGGAATTTTCAGTGTCGCCTTGCCTTCCAGCGTCGGCACATTCACTTCGCCTCCAAGCGCTGCTATACTGAACCGGATGGGAACTTCGCAATAGAGATTCTCCTCGTCGCGCTGAAACACCGCATGCTCTTTGATGTGGATGACAACGTAGAGATCGCCGGGCGGGCCGCCGCGCATGCCAGCCTCGCCGTTGCGCGAGCTGCGCAGGCGCGAGCCGTCCTCAATGCCAGCGGGAATTTTGAGTTTGATCCGCGAACGGCCTTCCATGCGCCCCTCGCCACCGCACACCTTGCACGGATTGGCGATAGCCTGGCCAGTGCCCCGGCAGCGCGGGCAGGTCTGGGCAACTTGGAAAAATCCCCGTGAAGCGATCACCTGGCCACGTCCGTGACAGGTCGGGCAGGTGGTGACTTTGGAGCCCGGCTCCGCGCCGCTCCCGCTGCATTTTCCGCAGGCATCGAGCTTGTTGATCTCAATCTCTTTTTCGCAGCCAAACGCGGCTTCTTCGAGCCGGATTTGCAAATCATAGCGCAGGTCGGAACCACGCTGACGTCCCCCACTCTGCTGTCCGCCACCGCCTCCACCGCCACCAAAGAATTGCTCGAAAACATCGCCACCACCCGCGCCGAAAACTTCGCGGAAAATGTCGAATGGATCATGGAATCCGCCTCCACCCCCGCGAGGTCCGGCTGTGCCTTGGGCAAAAGCCGCATGGCCCATGCGGTCATAGGCGGCGCGCTTGTTGTCATCCATCAGGATGTCATAGGCCTCACCCAGTTCCTTGAATTTCTCCTCGGCCGTATGATCGCCGGGGTTTTTGTCCGGGTGATGCTTCACCGCGAGTTTGCGGTACGCTTTCTTGATTTCGTCCGCCGTAGCGGATTTCGAAACCCCCAACACTTCGTAATAGTCGCGCTTCCCCGCCATTATGCCTTCCCTTTGGAGACGAATACGTTGGCAGGACGCAGGAGCCGGTCACGCAGTTTGTAGCCTTTGCGGAGCTGCCGGATAACCACACCTTCCGGCACGGTGTCGCTCGCTTCATGGCCCACGGCTTCGTGGAGGTTAGGATCGAAAGGTTTGCCCTCAGCCTCGACGGTTTCCACCCCGGCAGAGGTCAAAAATTCCTGAAATTGCTTGGCAACCATCTCCAGGCCGACCAAGACCGCCTGACTGCCTTCGGAGCGCGCGGCCTGAATGCCGAATTCAAAATTGTCGATGACCGGGATGAGCCGTTCCATCAGAGAGGCGTTGGCGTATTTGATGGCATCCTCTTTGTCCCGGATGGCACGTTTACGGTAATTCTCAAAATCAGCCTGCGTCCTCAGAGCGAGGTCGCGGAAACGCTCCATGTCGGCCTGCAACGCCTCGAGCGGATTCTCCTCGGGAGCCGCTACTTGGGCAGTTTCCGGCTGTTTCTCCGCTCCGGGAGCGGGCGCAGCAGCCTGTTCTTTCTTCGAATGCTTCTCGTTGCTCATAAATGGTAAAATTTCATCGGTTCATGGCTGCCTGTTTGGCGGAGGCATTCCAGAAAACGCACTCCTCTTTGCCCGGCAAGCCACGCAGGGTTCCACAGAACCGCCGAAAACGTGTGACTTTATCGAACCCACCCCGGCTGTCAATGCCGTGGGCTACTCCGGATGAGCAAGGTCCTGCTTGAGATATTCCAAGACGTCCTTGAACTTGGTCAGGTTCTCCGGGGAAGCTTCCACCAGAGCCTCATGCGCTTCGAGCATCGTTTGCGCCTGCGCAGCGCGGTCCGGCCCCTCGGCGGCGCCGAGGGACTGGGCTTTGGCCTCCACTCCATCCGGCGCGACGATGCCGCAAAGGTCGATAGCGAACAGTTGATCCAAACCGAGATTGCTCAGGAGGTCCCGGTTGCGGTCGTTTAATTGGGTGACATGCAGCGCTCCCTGGCCGATCTCCTTCAGGCGCAGAGCGATCCCAGCCAGCGTCCCCATGAAAGTGGAATCCATCACCGGGCAGTTGCGCAGGTCCACCACGAACTCTCGGAACCCCCGATTGATCATGGCACGGGCGAACTCCTTCAAGCCGGAGCTGTTCAGGAAAGAGCCTTTGCCCTCAACCCGAACCCACACGACTTTGTTGGCACAACCGACAAGAATGCTGCTTTGAGTGCTCACCTAAGCTAATTTTAAGAGGTTCCTTGGAAACGTGTCAAACGATGGACAGCGTTTTTAGAAAGAAATTTAACATCAATTTCCCTAATTCCACAGAAAAGATTGGGTTAGCGCCACTACTTTTCCGTTTTCAATGAGCAGCGCCCGCCAGGCGATCACCTTGCCCTCCTGATGGTAGCTGTCGCCGACGACTTGGAATTTTGTCTCAATGGTTCCCTGAGCGGCGGGAACCTCCACTTCCTGGGCTTGCACATAAGCGCCCAGGTTTTGCTGCCGGTATTCCAGCCGGACCGTCACGTTGGCAGACCGGGCGGAGCGCCACCAGAAGTCGAAATAGTGCCCCTCGCGCGCTAGAGTCTCGGTGCCAGAAATCGCCCTGAAATGCATTCGTTCACGCTCGAAGTTGACCACATCGGAAGTGGTCGGCTTCACCGAGTTATCAAAGAGGAAGAGTTTGGTCTTACGAAACGAAAATGCAGGATCCAGCGCCAGAGGCAACACGTTGGCCTTGTGCAGCAAGCGCGGCTTGGATTGGGAAACAGGGGCGGCACACCCGCCTGCCAGCACGGCGATCCCGAGGCACACCATCAAAAACGAACGAGTCATGATCCGGCAGACTAAGGAAGGGCCGCAGAAATCGCAAGCAAAGCCGTGCAGCCATCTTTGCCTCGTTCCAAAGTGTTTGCTTGAGCGCGGGAGTATTTCCGTAGCTTTCGTAAGTTTTAGCGACCCACATTACCTCGAAATCAAAGTGAAGCCAAAATTGTCAATACTAAGGACCGACCACTTCGACGATGCGGCAACCGTGATTCCAAGCTTCTTAAGCTCGGTGTAATAACGAAAACATACCGAATATGAACAGCAAAAGCCCCGCGCTGTTTCCAGCGCCGGGCATGATGAAAGTTCTGTACTTGCCTCGTTACTTGGCAAACAGGCCGAGGAGGAAGAGCGTTCCCATGCCACCGGCGAGCAAAGTCCAGGTGGAAGGCTCGGGTAATGGCCTTGGCGATTCGATTAGAAAAGCTGGTTACCGAAGGACTCGTCGAGGGTTCCGCTGATCTCGCCCGTTTGGGCGGAGTCAGCTTCGCGCCGATCAGCCAGATTATGAACTTGCTCAACCTCGCCCCGGAAATTCAGGAAACGCTTCTTTTCCCACGCCGGGCGAAGAAGACCAGCGTGGCACCCAGTCCGCCGAGGGCGCAAGTGGAGGGTTCCGGAGCCTCGGTGACACTAAAGGATGTGAAGGTCACATCCATGACCGAAGGGTCGTCGGCTGCGCCTTTCAAAAACAGCGCGACTCGGCTGTCGTTGAACTTCGCCTGGAACGAGCCCAAGCTCAGCCAGTCGTCCGCAGGGGCAAGTTTGTAGTAAAAGGCGAACGTGTCCAAGGCGTTGCCCTCGGTGACGTCCAACCGCAGGCAAACGGAGTCAACACCCAATTCGTCGCTGGTCAGGTTGCCGGGAGCGTTGCCGGGGGCGTTGTCTCCCAGGCCTTGGACCCAAACCGCCGAGGCTGCATCCCATTGGTCCAAGCCAAAGGTAAAATCCATGCCGTCGTTCGTTCCGCCCGCACCGTCCGGGCCACCGTAGAGCGTAATACCGGCGATGCGCAGATAACCGGAGGGGCTATTGAAGTGGAGTTCCGTCTCTGCCCGCCACGTCTGGCCTTCGCTCACCGTAGGCTTGGGCGTCCACGCAAACGGGATGGAATTGCGCATCCACCACATGTCGATATTGCTGTTCCCAACCATCCGCAGCCCTCCATTTCCCGTGTCGAGGTAAGCCGTCGCATCCGAGGAATTGGGAATATCGAGATAGATGTTGGGATCCAGCGTGGCGCCCGAGAAGGTTGTCGTAACATCCGCCCAGACCATCGATGTGGCACCTATGGCAAGCAGGACTGTGGCCAGCGATTTCAGGGTGGTCATAGGATTTCCTTAGAAAGAAGCGTCTCCTCGATTGCGAAGGGGATGTTTTTCGGGTGCGCCTTACTACATGCGATTCGTAAAGAGGATTTTTCGGAGGGTCAATCCTATTCGTCATCGAAGAGGTCAGGCCTTAGTATTGACAATTATGGTTTCATTTTGATTTCGAGGTAATGTGGGTCGCTATAACTTACGAAAGCAGCAGAAATGCTCCCGCGCTCAAGTTGCGCTTGGGAACGTCTGACTTTCCGGTAGAGTTCTGCACACGTCATGCTACTCGCGTTTCACAAACCCTACGGGGTTCTCTCGCAATTCACGCCGGACGGCTCGCCCAACCGTCCGCTGGCGGAGTTTGGCTTTCCGCCGGGTGTGTATGCCATCGGGCGACTCGACGCAGACAGCGAAGGGCTCCTGCTTCTCAGCGACGAAACCGCCCTCAACGCCCGGTTGCTGCACCCCCGCCAGGAACATGCGAGGATTTACTGGGCCCAAGTGGAACGCATCCCTGCACCAGACGCGCTGGCCCGGCTGGAAAGCGGCGTAATCGTCGCCGGACGCAAAATCCTCCCATGCCGCGCACGGTTCCTCGATCCGCAACCCAACGTGCCGCCGCGCGACCCGCCCATCCGCTTCCGTAAGAACGTGCCGGACTGCTGGATCGAACTGGAACTCGTGGAAGGCAAAAACCGGCAGGTGCGTCGCATGACCGCCGCCGTGGGCCACCCCACGCTGCGGCTGATGCGGGTGCAGATCGGCGAATTCAAGCTGGGCGCTCTGGCTCCCGGCCAATGGCGGGAACTCACAGCCACCGAGCGCCAGTCCGTTTTACAATAGATGCGCGTTTCGCCGCGTCGCGGCATTACGCCACCAGATTCGCGCGGATGTAATCGAAGCTCTTTTGAATGGAGACGAAGGGATCGCCAGGGCAGGTATCCTGTTCGACGATAAACCATTGGCAACCGGAAGCTTCGGCAGCAGCAATGATAGCTTTGAAATCCAGATTGCCGTAGCCGATTTCCGCAAAGTAGCGTTTCCCTTCGTGATCGACGGCGTAGTCCTTGAGATGAAGCAGCGGGAGGCGGTTTTTGAGACGCTCGCACCATTGCACGGGGTTGCCGCCGCCTGCCTGCACCCAGAAGGTGTCGATCTCGCCCTGCAAATGGAGCGGATTGGTGCGGGCGTAGATGGTTTCGAGGACGGGCTTCCCGTCGACACGGAAAAATTCGTGGGCGTGGTTGTGGTAGGTGAGCACTTGGCCCGCCTTGCTCAAGAGTTCGCCTGCGGCATCGAGCTTGGCAATCAACCGGTCCACGTGTTCGGGATTGCTGAAGTCTATGCCGCCTGGCCAAGGATAGGCGGTGTAGCGGCAACCGAGAGCGCTCAGACGTTCTACGATTTTTGCTGGCTCGTTGAGAATCACATCGCTCCCCTCGTGGGTAGCGGCGATGACGAGCCCTTCCCCCTCGGCAATAGAGCGGAGTTCCTCGACGGGGATGGGGCCAACCCCACTGATCTGGATGGCTTGGTAGCCGATTTCCCGCACGCGTTTCAGCGTTGCAGCGTAATCGGAGGCGGTTTTGCAGAAATCCCGCAGTGTGTAGAGTTGGATGGCAACTTGGCTTAGTTTCATGAGTTGGAATAGGAGGGGTGAGAGGTAAAGGTGCCGCCGAAGTCCTTGGCTAATGTGGCGGCGGCGGAAATTTTGGCGAGCTTTTCGCTGCCTTTGGACCCGGCGATTTTTTCCTGGAGTAGTCGTTCGTACACCTGCGCATCCAGCGGCAGTTCGATGGTCTGGCTCAAAAACTCGGACATCAGCATTGCGTTCGCCAGTTCCACGGAACGCAATCCCTCCGCAGCTGGCGCGATGAGCGGTTTTCCGTCGAGGACTGCCTCCGCGAAGTTGCGCAGGACGCCGTTGTGCTGGTCGCCGTAACCGTTGACGGGGATTTCCACCGTCCAAGTGGGCGGGGTCTGGTAGCCGGACTCCGAGGTGTGCGAAAATTCAGGCGTTGGAACGCTGTTACGCCGCCATTCCAAGCGGCCCTCTTCAAGGACGAGGCGGCCACGGTCGGCTGAGATTTCGAGCCGATTGGTGCCGGGGGCTTCGCCGGTGGAGGTAATAAAGGCGCATGTCGCGCCGTTGGGAAACTCCATCGTTGCCGTCACATCGTCCTCCACTTCAATGTCGTGGAACCGCCCAAAAAAGCACCGTGCACGCACGCGCACAGGCATCCCGAACATCCACTGGAAAAGGTCGAGATGATGCGGACATTGGTTGAGCAGCACGCCGCCGCCCTCCCCGGACCAGGTAGCGCGCCAACCGCTGGAATTGTAGTAAGCGTCGGAGCGGAACCAGTTGGTAATGAGCCAGGTGATGCGCCGGATTTCGCCCAGTTCGCCACTCTCGATCAGCTCTCGCACCTTGGTGTAATGCGGATCCGTGCGCTGGTTGAACATGGCGGCAAAAACCTGCTGCGGATTCTTGTGCGCAGCGATGAGACGCTCCGCATCAGCCTTGTGAACGGAAATCGGCTTTTCCACCAAGACATGCAACCCCTGCTCCAGCGCATCAATGCCGAGTGTAGTGTGCGAATAGTGCGGCGTCGCGATGAGGATGGCGTCGATCTCGCCGGAACGGATCATCTGCTCGGTGGAGGTGAACAACTTCGCCGCCGGGGCGAACATGCTTAAATCTGCCGCCGGATCAGCAACCGCCGACAATTGCATGCGTGGGATTTTGCCGGCAAGGATGGAATGGGCATGCACGCGACCCATGTTGCCAAGCCCTGCGATGCCAATGCGGAGGGAATTCATGAAAAAACGTATAAAAGAGCTGCTGAAAGGAACAAGGATAAATCAGCCTTCCAGAGCGGAACCGGTGTAATCATATTCAATAATCATACTTGTCATGGCGTGATGAAGGAGGCACTTCCCCGTTCGTGCGCGGTTTCAGCGGTCGTTCCGGGCGGGTATTCTTTCTGGTGAAGAAAAAATTAGCAGGCCATGCAGCGAGTCTCCATGAGCACAATCCGAAGACGAAAATGCGAATGAAAACCAAAGGCCCCAGCAAAATCAAAGGAAGACAAACCCCATAAAAGAAGATGCGGGCCCAGTTGGCACCTTTGAAGAGAAAGGCGGCACAGAAGATGTAAATGAAAGGAGTGCCCATCGTGTAAACCATGGGAAAAATATCCTGCCGAAACCCTGATTCACGGAACCCCTTGATCGAAACGCACGCCTCGCCAATGGCAATTATCAAAAGGAACAGGCAAGTCATGATGACTGACGCTGGTCGTTCGTGTTGAAGAGTTCTCATGCTTGAAATGAGGGGGGAAGAAGGCGAGGGTGACAAGTCCCTACCAAATCGCTCTACCTGTCAAGATTTGTAACTGAACGATTTTCGCTTTTCACCCTCTTTATCCACAGTGCATCGTTCCAAAAAAACAAAAAGGCCGGAGGAAATCCTCCGGCCTTCTTGACAAATGAATTTTGAAACTGCTTAGCGCGAGTAGAGTTCGACGATGAGCTGTTCGTTGACGATCGGCGCGATCTCATCCCGGGTCGGGATGCGCGTAACGACACCAGCGAAGTTCTCTTTGTCGAGCACAAGCCAATCCGGCACCGGAGCGATCTGCGTCAGTTCGAGGAACCGGGCAGCGAGGCTGCGGGAGGCGGGCTTGTCTTTCACAGCTACCTTGTCGTTGGGACGGACGTTGTAGGAGGAGATGTCCACCTTGCGACCGTTGACGGTGATGTGTCCGTGTGAGACGAACTGGCGAGCCGCCGAACGGGAATTGGCAAAGCCAAGCCGGTAAACGACGTTGTCCAGACGGGTCTCCAGGAGTTGGAGCAGGATGACGCCAGTAACGCCACGACGAGTCAATGCGGTCTGGAAATAGCGGCGGAACTGCCGTTCGAGAACGCCGTATTGATAACGGAGCTTCTGCTTCTCGGCGAGTGCCAGGGCGTATTCAGACTGCTTGCGGCGCGATCCCTTGGGACCGTGCATGCCGGGGCCGTAGTTCTTGCGCTCCAGTGCCTTCGACGGGCCAAAGATGGCCACGCCGAAACGGCGGCTGATTTTGGATTTAGGACCAGTATAACGAGCCATAAAATAGTATCTTTAGATCAGACGCGGCGTTGTTTCGGCGGACGGCAGCCGTTGTGGGGAACCGGCGTCACGTCCCGGATCACAGTGATGTCGAGGCCGATGGCTTGCATGGCACGGACGGCGGACTCGCGTCCTGCCCCCGGGCCCTTGACCCGCACTTCGACTTCTTTGAGTCCATGCCCCATCGCCTGGCGACAGGCATCCTGGGCGACCATCTGAGCGGCATAGGCGGTGCTCTTGCGGGAACCGCGGAAACCGGCCTTGCCTGCGCTCGACCAGCCGATCACGGAACCGTTGAGGTCGGTGATGCTGACGATGGTGTTATTGAAGCTCGCTTGGACGTGCGCGATTCCGGTATGCACGTTCTTGGCGCCTTTGGCTTTGATGATCTTGACCGGTTCGATCACATTGGGATCAAGAGAGAGGTTCTCCTCTTTCTTGACTTCGGGAGCAGCGGCTGCGGCTGCAGCGGCTGCGGTTTTCTTCGACGCCTTGGGCGCCTTCTTTTTTGCGGCCCCTTCTGCTGCCGGGGTTGCCGGTGTAGCCGCTTCGGGAGCAACCGGAGCAACAGCCTCAGGGGCTGCAGGTGTCACGGGTGCATTTGTTTCTTCTGCCATAGTGTTAAATGAAATCTCTATTTAGCGTCTTTTGCGCGCTGGACGCCGACGGTCTTGCGCGGTCCCTTGCGGGTACGGGCATTGGTGCCGGTGCGCTGTCCGCGAACCGGGAGTCCGCGCCGATGGCGGATGCCACGATAGCTATTGATCGCCTGGAGGCGCTTGAGGTTGCTCTGGATATCGCGGCGAAGGTCGCCTTCGATCAAGAGATTATTGGCGGTGATGGCCTGGATGATCTGGTTGATCTGCTCAACCGAAAGGTCCTTCGCGCGGATATCACCGTTGATGTTGGTTTGTTCGAGGATCTTCTTCGCCCAAGCTGGCCCGATGCCGTAAATATAAGGCAATGAGGCTTCGATCCGTTTGTCGCCGGGGATTTCAACTCCGAGTAGTCGTGGCATATTCTAAAAATGTTTCCGAATTGACCTTGGTTTTTCTAACCTTGGCGCTGCTTGTGGCGCGCATTCTTGCAGAGAACGCGAACGACGTTCTTGCGCTTCACGATTTTGCAAGATTCACACAGTCTTTTTACCGATGCTCTAACTTTCATATTCTGGCTGTTTCTAGGCTTTTCTTCTAAGATTTTGGCTGAAATTTGGGGACAAAAAATCGCCCCGGGAATTCCACTCTTCCCGAGAGCGATTTCAAAATTTAATACTTTTGCCGAAAGGTTATTCGCCCCTTGGACAAGTCGTAAGGGGACATTTCTACCATAACTTTGTCGCCTGGCAAGATCCGAATGAAATGTAATCTCATTTTCCCGGAAATATGTGCCAAAATGCGGTGTCCGTTCGGCAGTTCTACCCGAAACATGGTGTTCGGAAGCAACTCGACCACTTTTCCCTCTACTTCGATAGCGTCTTTTCTCGCCATGTGAGAATTTCTGGTTCTCGGTTAGTGATTAATACCGTGTGTTCAAAATGCGAGGATGGCTTACCGTCTGCGGTGACAACTGTCCAGCCATCATTGAGGATGCGCACGCCGCAAACCCCCATATTCACCATCGGCTCGATGGCCAAAGTCATCCCTGCTTTCAACCGCGGCCCGGTGCCGCGCTTGCCGAAATTGGGCACCTGCGGCTCTTCGTGAAGCTTACGTCCAACACCATGCCCCACAAATTCGCGGACAACGGTGAATCCGTGTGCAGCAACGCATTCCTCCACGGAAGCGCAGATGTCACCCAAGCGACCACCCTCCACGGCAAAACCAATTGCCACGCGCAACGACTCTTCCGTTACATCGAGCAGCTTTTGCACGGCAGGATCAATCAGGCCCACCGGAACAGTGGTCGCGGTGTCCCCCACCCATCCGCCTTTGATGACACCGATATCGAGCTTCACGATATCACCGTACTGAATTTTTCGCGGACCAGGAATGCCATGAACCACCTCTTCGTTCACGGAAATGCAAATATTCCCGGCGAATCCCCGGTAGCCGAGAAAAGCGCTTCGCCCACCCGATTCTAAAATAAACTGCGCCGCCGCTTCATCAACCTCCTTGGTGGTAATGCCGGGGTGAATTACCGCGGCAGTGCGATCAAGCACATATCCGGTTGCCTGTCCGGCAATCCGCATTCTTTCAATCTCTTTGGGCGTTTTAATTGGGATCATACAGCCTCCAAAATGGATGTAACTTCGGCGAACACCACCTCTGGACGATCCGCCGTCTTCAGCGGCCAAAGCAATCCGCGCCGCTGATAATACTCGACCAAAGGCTCGGTTTTTTCGCGGTATTCGATAATCCGTTTTGCAAGTGCCTCGGGAGTATCATCCCTGCGGTGCGTCAATGCGCTGCCACAATCCGGGCATTGCAATTGGCCTGGCTGCAAGTGCAACCCAATGGCAAAGCTACGTCCACATTGCGAACAAGTCAGCCGGTGCATGACACGCTCAAAAACAGTCTTTTCCGTAATGTCGAAAAACAAAACGGCGTCCAAAGCGCTACCCCGTTGCGCCAGCATGGCATCGAGAGCTTCGGCTTGGGCAATAGTGCGGGGGAACCCGTCGAAAACGAAACGCTCGGCATGATCGGCGAGCCAGTTGCCGACAAGTTGGATCACCATCGCGTCGGGAACCATCGCTCCATCACGGGTCAGTCGGTCCGCCTTAATTCCAAGGAGGGTTCCAGATCGCTTTTCATCACGCAACATCGCGCCGGGCGAGGCCGTGCAAATGCCATAACGAGCCTTTATCAACTCTGCTTGCGTCCCCTTGCCGGATGCCGGCGGGCCCAACAACACGATCCGCGTCTTCACTTACCGGTAGCCGCGAGCCAGGAAAATGACAGCGGCGATGAGCACCACGGCTGCCACAAGGACGTAAGCCCAGAGCATCGCGCCTTGCTGAACTGCTTCGCCCAACCCCTGAGGGGTGCGTTCAAAGCGGCCCCGCAGACGGCCCTTGCGCAGGAACCCGTCATAATGGCGCTGGATAAGGTGCGTTTCGATCTGGCGCATCGTGTCAAGCACGACGCCGACCATGATAAGCAAACTGGTGCCACCAAAGAAGGAAGCCGCCATGTAGGGGACCCCCAAGGAGCGGGTCAACGCCTGCGGCAGGATGGCGATAATCGTGAGGAAGATTGCGCCCGCAAACGTCAGGCGCGTCATTGTAAAGTCGAGATAATCCGCCGTCGGCTTGCCGGGACGAACGCCTGGGATATAGCCGCCGTATTTCTTGAGATCCTCGGCAATCTGCTGGGGCTGGAACTGCGTCGCCACCCAGAAGTAGCTGAAGAAGAAAATCATCGCCGCGTAAATCGTGTAATGCACTGGGCCATCCACCAAGCTCGCCGCAATACGCTGGGCCATGTCGCTCTGCTTGAGCACAGGCAACTGGGCAATCTGCGAGGGGAACATCAGGAGCGCCTGACCGAAGATGATCGGCATAACGCCCGCATAGTTCACTTTCAAAGGCATGTATTGCGTGCCGCCGCCAGTCTGTTTACGACCCACGACGCGCTTGGCATACTGGACGGCAATCTTCCGTTGCGCCTGGGTGACACAGATCACCGCGGCAACTACAAAGACGAAGAAAGCAATCATCGCCACAAGAGTCATCGGCAGCACAGCCTGCTGATGACCTTCGCTCGGAATGAACGTGCGCCAAACCTGAATCAACCCTGCGGGCAGGCGGGCCACGATGCCGATGGTAATGATCAGCGACATGCCGTTGCCAATGCCGCGATCCGTGATCTGATCGCCAATCCACATCAGGAACATCGTTCCTGCGGTCAAAGCAATGACGGCAGGAAAGACGAATCCGAAGCCTTCATTCACAACCAAGTGGCGGCCCAAGCGGGCAACCGTATCGGAAATGCCGGGCAGAAAGGGGTTGGAGGCAGGGTTCTGGAAAGTCATCGCCAGCGCATACCCTTGGCCTAAGCAAAGGGCGATGGTCGCGTAGCGGGTATACTGCATGATCTTCTGCCGCCCGCCGTCTTCCTTGGAGAGCTTCGCCAACTGAGGGATGACTGCCGTCAGCAACTGCATCATGATTGACGCACTGATGTAGGGCATGACGCCCAGTGAGAAGATGGCGCAATTCTCCATCGCGCCGCCACTGAAGAGATTGAAGAGCGCCGCAAAACTGCTGCCGCCCGCCGACCGCTTGGCTTCAAAGTTAAACCACTCGTGGAGCACCGAGGCATCCACGCCGGGGCATGTAATCGCCGCCCCCAAGCGCACGACCACCAGCAATAACAACGTGAAGAGAATACGATTCCGGAGTTCCGGAATCTTGAACGTGTTGGTAAAGGCTGAGATCATTCAGGGAGCGCGCCGTCGCTTACTGAGCTGCTGCAGCTTCCACGCTGCCGCCTGCTTTTTGGATTTTTCCCAGTGCTGCCGCGCTGATTTTGTCAGCGGTAACAACCAGCTTTTTCGTCAGTTCCCCATTGGCGAGGATTTTGACGCCGTCGTATTTGCCGCGGATAAGATTCATTTTCAGAAGCTCCGCTTCATTGACGGTCGCGCCATCCGCAAACACGTTGAGTTGCCCAACGTTGACCGTGGCGTAAATGGTCTTGAAGGCGGCGTTGTTAAAACCGCGCTTGGGAAGGCGGCGGATAAGGGGCATCTGGCCGCCTTCAAATCCGAGGCGGAGGGAACCGCCCGAACGGGCTTTCTGGCCTTTGTGGCCTTTGCCGGAGGTTTTGCCGTGGCCGGAACTTTCGCCGCATCCAAGGCGCTTGACGCGGTGCTTGGAACCGGGACGGGGCTTCAGGGTCTCGAGATTCATGGATTAAGCTTCAATAGCAGCAGGCTTTTTGAAAGCAATGCCGCGGATTTTGTAAATTTCTTCGCGAAGACGAAGCGACTTGAGCGCATCAATCGTCGCCTTGACCACATTGGCGTGGTTGCTGGAACCGAGGGACTTGGCCAGCACATCTTTAATGCCTGCCGCTTCGATGACCGCACGGACGCCGCCGCCCGCAATCACGCCCGTTCCGGGTGAGGCTGGACGCAGGAGCACCCGTCCGCCACCGAATTCACCGATGACTTCATGAGGAATCGTATTGTTGAAAACAGCCACAGTGCCGAGATCTTTCTTGGCCGCATCGGAAGCTTTACGAATCGCTTCGGAAACTTCGTTCGCTTTGCCAAATCCGTAACCGACCTTGCCAGCCTTATTGCCAGTGACGATCAAAGCGCTGAAGCTGAACCGACGCCCGCCTTTGACGACCTTGGCGCAACGGTTGATGAATACCACCTTCTCGGTGAGATCCGATTTCGGCTCGTTCGAGTCCCGATTGCGATCATTACGACGATCGCCTTTACGTTGATTAGGAGGTGCCATAATTAAAATTCTAGTCCGGCTTCACGCGCGGCATCAGCCAGCGCCTTCACTTTGCCGTGGTATTGGAAACCACCGCGGTCAAATACCACTTTGCTGACGTTGGCGCTTTTGCTGCGCTCAGCCACCAATTTGCCGATCACCGCCGCCGTGGCGCAGTTGGCGCGCAACGAAGCGTCGCCTTTGAGGCTCTTTTCCGTCGTTGTCGCGGCAGCCAATGTGCGGCCCGAAACGTCGTCAATCACCTGGGCATAAATATTCTTGCCCGAGAACCGAACCGCCAAACGAGGGCGTTCAACCGTGCCGACAATCCGTTTCCGGAGCCGAACATGGCGCATTTTAATTTTTTCAAGTGAAGCCATACGAAATTATTGAACGGTTTTGCCTTCCTTACGGACGAGATGTTCACCTGCATACCGCACACCTTTACCCTTATAGGGCTCCGGCGGGTAATATGCGCGAATGTCTGCCGCGACCTGGCCGACTGTTTTCTTGTCGGCCCCTTCGATTTTGATCTTGGTGTTCTCTGTGACGGTCAACTTGATTCCTTCGGGAATCGGGAAGAGAACCGGGTGGGAAAATCCGAGGCTCAGGTTGAGAGCCTTGCCCTGCACCGCCGCCTTGAAACCGACCCCGTGAATCTCGAGGTCTTTGACGAAACCGGTGGAAACGCCCGTCACCATGTTGGCGACCAATGCGCGGGAAAGCCCGTGCAAAGCGCGAACGCTGCGCAATTCGCTGGCGCGTTCAACAATGAGAGTTGTGTTTTCAATCCGCGCGCTGATCTGCTTGGGAAGCGTCCATTCGAGTTTGCCTTTCGGCCCCTCGACTTTCACCCCGCCCTCGGGCGAGACGGCGACTTTCACCGCCGTGGGCAGATCGATGACTTTTTTTCCAATTCGCGACATACAAATTTATAGGATTACCAAACGTAGGCAAGCAGTTCGCCGCCGACATTCTGTTTCTTTGCTTCGCGGCCCGTAACGATCCCGCGAGGGGTGGAGAGGATGGAAATTCCGAGCCCGCCGAGCACCCGGGGAATCTCCTGGGAACCGACATAACGGCGAAGGCCGGGTTTGCTGACCCGCTTGAGCCCGGTGATGGCCGGGGTGCGGTTGACATACTTATTCTTGATGCGAATCTCGGGGAATGCACCTTCCGTATTCACTTCATAGTCAGAGATGTAGCCTTCCTGCTTCAGGATGCGGGCGATCTCGACCTTGATTTTGGAATAGGGAGCGTTCGTTTCGGCTTTCAGCGCAGTGGCGCTGTTGCGCAACCGGGTCAGAAAATCGGCGATGGGATCGGACAAATTGCTCATAGTTAGGAATTAGGCGGCCGCCTTGTCAGCTGCGGGTTTCTTCGCCTTGTCGGTGAACGGGACTCCCAGTTCGGTCAGCAGCGCCTTGGCTTCCGCATTGTTGATGGCGCTGGTGACAATTGTAATATCAAACCCGATGTTTCTCTTGATTTTATCGAGTTCCACTTCAGGGAAAATGCTCTGGTCGGCGACGCCCAGCGTGTAGTTCCCCTGACCGTCAAATGCCTTCGGCGAGATGCCACGAAAATCGCGAATACGCGGAAGGGCCGTCTTGATCAGACGCTCCAAAAATTCATACATGCGAGCCCCGCGCAGAGTGACTTTCGCACCGATGGCCTGCTTGTCGCGCAGCTTGAAGTTCGAAATGCTCTTCTTGGCGCGCGTCTCAGAGGGCTTCTGCCCGGTGATGAGAGCTAGTTCAGCCTTCGCGTCTTCAAGCGCCTGCTTCACGTCGGAAGAGGAGCCCACGCAAGTGTTCACCACCACTTTTTTGATGACGGGAACCTGGTGCAGGTTCTTGTAGCCGAGCTTCTGTGCAAGCGCGGGAACCACCCGTTCCTTATATTCTGTGTAAAATTCTACTGCCATATTTCGTATCCGGTAATGTATCCGGCCAGTTATGCCGCCTTCTCTTTCTTCCCTTTCTTCGCTTTCTCAATCGTCGCCTTCTCTACGATCTTCACGTTGGAAACCTGGATAGGGCCTTCGCGTTCAATAATCGCTCCCTGGGGACGGTCCTGGGATTTACGGGTGTGCTTTTTGATCAAGCGCACACCTTCGATGAGCACCTGGCTTTTCTTCGGAAGAATCTGAAGGACCTTTCCCACGGCGCCTTTATGGTTGCCGGAGATCACTTCGACTTGGTCGCCCTTCTTAACGTGAAATTTCTGGATCATAGTACTTCGGGAGCAAGCGAAACGATCTTCATGAAGTTGCGTTCGCGGAGTTCGCGAGCGACAGGCCCGAAGATACGGGTGCCGCGCGGGTTCAAGTCTTTGTCGATGATGACGATGGCGTTGCTGTCAAAACGGAGATATGAGCCGTCTTCGCGGCGAACAGGCTGCCGGGAACGGACCACAACCGCACGGACCACATCGCCCTTTTTGACGGTGCCGCCGGGAGAAGCTTCGCGGACGTGTGCCGTGATGATGTCGCCAACACGCGCGACTTTCGTCGGCTTGCCGATGACGCCAATCATCTTGGCCATGCGGGCGCCTGTATTATCGGCGACGTCAATTCTGGATCGGAGTTGGAGCATATTTCGAAAAGGGTTGCGAGATTACACTAATGTTTGAGGATTTCAACTATCCTCCAGCATTTTAATTTGCTGATGGGACGGGTCTCCATGATGCGAACCATGTCGCCCACTTGCGCTTTATTCTCCTCATCATGCGCGTGAAATTTCTTCACCTGCTTGATGATTTTGCCGAATTTGGCGTGCGGAACGCGCGTAACCGTCTCTACGACGGCGGTCTTGTTCATTTTGCTGGAAACCACCTGACCCACGCGGGTCTTGCGCAAATTGCGGGCGGTTTCGGTTGCTACAGTTTGATTCTCAGTCATTTGGAGAGGGGTGCTTATGCCGTTTGGCCGCTGCGCTGGGAGAGGACGGTTTCGATCCGCGCGATTTCGCGGCGGATGGACCGGATCTGGCTCGGCTTCTCAAGTTGCCCGGTCTGCTGTTGCAGCCGGAGGTTGAAGCTCTCCTTGTTGAGCTCCCGTTTGCGGGCCTGAAGCTCGTCCACGCTCAGTTCTTTGATTTCTTTGATTTTCATACCAGTGCTTAGGCGGCTGCTGCGACTGCGCGGTGACGGGAGAGGAATTTGGTGCGGATGGGAAGCTTGGTGGCGGCGAGACGCAGGGACTCACGGGCCACGGTCTCCGAAACGCCGTCCAACTCGAACAGGATGTTGCCGGGGCGAACCACGGCCACCCAGTACTCGGGCTGGCCCTTGCCTTTACCCATTCGGGTTTCCGGCGGACGAGCCGTAACGGATTTGTCAGGGAAAATTCTGATCCAAAGCTTCCCTTTACGTTTCATGTTGCGGGTGAGGGCAACACGGGCGGCTTCGATCTGGATGTTGGTGATCCAAGCGCGTTCCAGGGTTTGCAATCCATATTCACCGAAGTCGATTTTGAGGCTCCGCGAGGCCATCCCCTTGCGACTGCCACGCTGGCTCTTACGGTACTTAACTCTTTTGGGCATCAAAGGCATAAATGATGTCTCCTAACTATGCTTTCGCTTCTTGTGTCTCGGTCTGAGACGGTTTAATGACTTCTTCCTTTTTGCAAATCCAGCATTTGATGCCGATCTTGCCATACACGGTGTTTGCCTCGGCAAACCCGTAGTCGATTGGCTGGCGGAGGGTGTGAAGGGGGATCTTGCCTTCGCGATACCATTCGGCACGCGAGATTTCAGCTCCTCCCAAACGTCCGGCTGAACGAATCTTAATCCCCAGCGCACCGAAATCCATGGTGGTCTGGATCACTTTCTTCATTGCACGACGGAATGAGATGCGACGTTCGATTTGGAGGGCGACGTTTTCGGCGACCAATTGGGCGTCTAATTCTGGGGTCTTAATCTCTTGAATGTCGATTTTGACCTGTTTACCGCCGGACATCGAGCTGATCTCCTTGGTCATGGTCTCGATCTCGCTGCCCTTGCGTCCGATGACAATACCGGGACGGGCCGTGTGAATCGTGACACGGAGACTGTTCCATGCGCGTTCGATTACGATCTTGGAGACCGCCGCCTGGATCAGCTTTTTCTTGACGAAAGTGCGGATCTTAAGATCCGAATGCAAGAATTCAGGAAATTCCTTTTTCGAAGCGAACCAGCGCGAACGCCAATCCCTGTTGATTGCGAGACGATACCCAATTGGATTAACTTTCTGACCCATATAAATTATTCCGCTGTCGGATTCTCTTTCTGAGCTTCGGGAGCTGCAGCGTTTTGGACTTTGGCTTTGGGAGCTTTCTTCTTGGAAGCCGCCGCCTCGAGGCGTTTTGATTCCCGTGTGATGATTTCAATCTCGTCGGTGACGATGATCCGGATGTGGCTGGTGCGTTTCAGAATGGGGCCAGCGCTTCCGCGAGCTTTCGGCTGGGAACGCTTGGCAGTTGGCCCTTCGCCTACAGTGGCTTCTTTGACGACGAGTTTGTCGACACGCAAGTTGTTATTGTTCTCAGCATTGGCAACCGCGCTCTTAAGCGTCTTGGCAACCATGGCTGCTGCTTTTCTTGGAGTGAAGGCGAGAATATCCAAGGCGGCTGCCACGGGCAGTCCTTGAATTTCACGAGTCACTTCTCTCGCCTTGAAGGCCGAAACCTTCGCGTATTTGTATATTGATTTTACTTGCATTGTCTTAAAATTTACTGAGCTGCCACCTTTAGGGTGTCGCCCACTTTGATTTGATCCTTTTTGAGATCTATTTCTTGAATTATCGATCCGCTAATCTTGTCTCGAACGTCGACTACGCTTACCATGCCGATCTTTTTATCTCCGCGCCACACTTGAAACGGCATCCCGGGCTTAACCC
>Ga0118677_10004741_pt1 | contig 18823 bp, 12 predicted proteins | sample AliMusrvi5mmetaG_FD_86154 | JGI IMG/M metagenome (GOLD analysis project Ga0118677, IMG submission 86154) | reverse complement strand
AAGAGTACAAAGAAGGTCTAGTGCCCCCTCGCGATCAAGCCGGCCTGCCGCCATATCCCGCTCATAGAACGGAAGCAGGTACTGGTCAATGCGACCAAGTGCATTGTGACCGCGTCCTTCGCTCACGAATGCAATCTGGGTCAGCCATACCAACTGAATCGCTTCGTGAAAAGTGCGTGGCGGAAGGTTGCTGATCGCATTCAAAAGGGCGTTGATTTCCGGATCAACTGCCAGTGCCGCATACCTGCGGATGAACCGGCCAAATCCTTCAAGGGCAATGCGCATTCCCTCAAGCGCCGCCTGTTCCTCAGGCATACCCTTGATCTTCCGGGATTCCGCGATATGAGCCAACAAGCCACCGATCCCTTCCGACAGGAGTGAGGGATAGTCCGCAAGGGTGTGATCCCACCCAGCCACAAACCCGCGACGGCTGCGGGCGTTTTGCGCGTTCAATGCAGCGCGGTATTCGACTTCACTCAGACCTGCCGGAAGCTCTAAAGTCCATGTCCCCACGCGACTTCCCAGGATCCGCTCCCCGGGGTAAGTATGCAGCTCCATGTGGTCAAGCACCTTGGCAAAGGCGTGCGCCCAGATCACCGGTTGAGGTTGACCTGTGTGCTCCCGAAAAGCCTGCTCACGCCAGTAAGGATGGATATCATAGGCGCCGGTGCGACAGCGGTTGGCTTCGCGAGTGGCGGCCAGGAGAATGCGCCAGTCTGAATGGGCCGACTTGGTGATCACATGATCTCCCCTTCGAATACCGCCTTTACAGCCTTACCGGCCGATGATTCGGCACAGGCCCGCACCGCATCTTCCACCCGATACCTATGGGTGATGCAATCGGCGAACGGACGATGGAAACGGGGATTTTTCTTAAGAAATGCCAGATAGGCTTTGATGTCGGCCAGCGAATACTGGGAACTGCCAACAATGGTAAGCGCTTTAAACGTAATCATCTCGGGGCTGATCGCGATCGTGCCACTCGCTGAATACTGGCCGGGCACGATATACCGTCCAAGAGTCCGTACCAGGGCCAGCCCTTCAGTGATGGCGGAAGGTGCGCCACTGGCCTCAAAAACCACATCGGGCCCATCGCCCCGTTTAAACTTTGCCGCCCATTGCTTTACCGCCGTACACCGGTCAGCGACGGTGCCAGCACGGTAATCCCACACCTGCTCCGCACCAAGCCGGCGTGCCAACGCCATACGCTCAGGATTGGAGTTCGAGCCAATCGCCGCCACCCGGCAGCCTGCCGCATGGGCCCAGGCAATGGCAAACATCCCGACTGGCCCGGTTCCCTGTACCACCACAATTTCCCCCTTCTTGAGTCCACCGGCACGGCCGAAACCGTGGATCGCCGTGGGACCCGCACAGGGAAAGGCGGCCACCGCCTCCACAGGGATCCCGCGCGGAACATGCACCAGGGTGGCCGCAGGTTGGTAGAGCCTCTCGGCAAATCCGCCGAACAGATGCGGCTCGTCTTTCGGGTTGCTGAAGTTGGTGACGCCCATCTGGAGACAATTGGCCGATTCGCCCTGACGGCAGTTGAAGCATTTCCCGCACGGGCTGGCCACACAGGCAATCACCGTGTCACCGACACGAAGGGCCCGTCCCAGTCCGTCCGCTTTCGCACGGGGTCCGAGTTGTTCGACCGTACCAATGAACTCATGACCGGGAATGATTGGCGGAGGCACCGGCAGACGCGCTTCAATAATGTGGTGGTCGGTTCCACAAATCCCGCTCAGCTTGAGCCTCAGCAACACCCGATCCCCCTTGGGCTTGCTTACGGGATAGGACCGGATCTCAAGAGGTTGCCCCACGTTCGTATAAACTGCCGCTTTGGCTGTACTATTTTGCATCGTCATTATTCCTTTTAAATTCCCTGAAATGCTCTTTATGAATCGAATATAATCAATCATACCTTGTTATTAAATGGACGGTCCTGCAAGTTTCATGTATTTTCTTGCATATTGATTTATAAGGAAACTGGATGCCTCAGCACTCCCAATTCATTGGATTCACGTGGCAGGAGTCGTCGGTGATCCTACCGCGTCTTATGACCGCCATGTATTACAGCATCCCTGCCGGCGGGATAAGTGGTCGGATCAGTCAGCCCTTCTGGATTCTCGACTATTCCCGCAGTCACTGCGGCAGATCTCGCGTGGGGTCTCCCCAATCGCCCTGGCGTGAACGCTCCCCCATGATCGCCCATCTGTATCCGCCCGGGACCGCCTACTGGGAGGACAAGCGAAACATCACCACGATGGAGGGCGCCTATATTGTTTTTTCTGGTGGCGATGAAGCCGGGTTGCGAGACTGTATCCCGAAGGGCCAGCCTTATGCGCGCATCTTCGACCCGAATGGATTGATTCTGAGCCAACTGCATACTGCCGCACTCGCAGGCGCAGAAAAAGGAGTCGCAGGATTTTGGGAAGCACAAGCCGCCCTGTGCATGCTCATCCAGATCCTGCGCCGAACCGTACCTGGAAAAAAGGGTGCCGACCTTAGCATCGGCCCGATTCCCGCCTCACCCTCTTCCCTCTTTGTCAAAACGGTTGACACCTTTCTCGCCAGCCGTGTTGGCAGTCGCGTATCGCTCGCAGAGATTGCGAAGACGATCCGGGTCAGTCCGTCTACGCTCTCCCATCGGTATGCGGCAGAGTCAGGCCGCCCGCCCCTCGCCACATTCAACATCATGAGGCTCGATGTTGCGCGCTCACTCATTGTGCGCGGCCTGAAACTCGACGCTGTGGCCGCGCAAACCGGATTCTGCGATGCCTACCATCTTTCCAAGGCCTTCACCCATCATTTTGCAGTGCCGCCCGCTACCTACCGCCGCCGGATCAAGAGTGAATCATAGGACCAACAGGATTGTTTCAGCAATCAGTGAAACAGGTGGGTGAAAGGCGGGAAGGCCCTCATTAAAGAAGGCGTGGTTCAGGCGAGCCTGCGGCATCCAGTGCCACAGACTTATATATCAAGGGGGGCGGATTTTTTCTCCGTGCAGCAAGCGAAGCAACAGCCCGACGGCCTCCTGGGCCAGGACTTTGGTGTCAATCCTGATGGACCAGGTGCCAGGCATCATGAAATTCGCATCACACCCCACGAGTAACACATCGTCGGGAACCCGGATGCCCCGCGACATCAAAGCTCCATATAGCCGGGTCGCGATCTGGTCATTTTCACACACAACCGTATCCACAGCATGGGGGTGGGTTGCCAGGTACTCAGGGATTAACCGGAAATCCTCAAAAAAGTCTTGCGAGCCAATCCGTACGATCTTCAAATCAGCGCCACGCAAGCTCCGGACCGCGGCGCTATATTTGTTCCTCGTCCCTTTCGGATAATTTTTACCCATGGTGACTGAATGCACTGCCACTTTTCGGCGTCCGCGCTGCTTCAAATTCCGGGCAATCGACTGATACGCATCCTTGAAATCAATGAACACCAGACCGACACCGGGTATCGCTTTCATTTCAACGCCGACATTCACCACTTTTTGCCGCTTGCTGAGCTTGCGTACCGCCTCTTCGGAATAGCCCGAGCCGAGAATACTGCCACAGGGGGACAAGGTCCGGCTGAGCTTCATCAGATGCTCGGCATCCAGGCACAGTGCCGGTTCCAGGCCCCGGTCGGACAGGCACTGGGAAAGATGGATCGCCAAGCTCCCGAAAAAGGGATTTTCCAATTCATTGACAGAGAGGGGAACCACTTGCAGGGCTTTTTCACGAAGCGCGCGGGCAATGAGGTTGGGCTGGTAATCAAGTGCTTCCGCCGCTTTGAGCACCCGGTCTTTAAGGTAAGAACGTATGGAGGGATCATCCCGCAGGGCCTTGCGTACCGTGTCAATCGCAACCCCTGCTTTTTCCGAAACCTTTCGTAGTGTCATAATCGTTTCGCTACAAAAATGGGCCCATTATTCATCCACGGTGAGGGGATCATTACAATCCCCGGTTCCTGCGTATTAAAGCAATACGCTGTTCGACACAACGCGCACTGCGCAAACCATCCTCAGGGGTATTGATAACGTAATCCAATAATCGCTCCACCGTCGTCGTGGCGACATGGGTGCGGGTATCCGAGGACCCGTAATAGATCAACACTCGACCATCTGCCTTGGCCACCCAGCCGTTGCTGAACACCACATTCGACACGTCGCCAATGCGTTCCCCTCCCTGCGGCACAATGAAATAGCCGCCGGGCCGGTGTGTCACACGCCAGGGTTCTTTCAAATCCGCCAGGAAAACGTAAACGACATAGCGCAAGCCGGCCGCCGTATTACGGACCCCGTGTGCCAGGTGCAGCCAGCCCTTGCGGGTCTTGAGGGGGGCCGGGCCCAGCCCATTCTTCGCTTCCTTGATCGTATGATACACGCGGGGATCAACAATTTTCTCCTCCCCGATGACGGCGCGCTCCATGGATTTGGCCAAGGCCCACCCAATACCGCCCCCGCTACCGGCTTCAATAAAGCTGTCCTGAGGCCTTGTATATAACAGGTACTGCCCCTTGATAAATTCCGGATGCAACACGACATTACGCTGCTGGGCAGAGCGGGACTTCAGGTCCGGCAGCCGCTCCCATTTAACCAGGTCCTTTGTGCGGGCGATGCCGCACTGCGCCACCGCACTTGACAGATCGCCGGGGGCCGCATCGGGGTCCTTGCGCTCCGTACAAAATAAACCATAGATCCAGCCATCCTCGTGCTGGACCAATCGCATATCATAGACATTGGTATCCGGATTGTCCGTTTCCGGCATGATCACCGGTTCTTTCCAGAAGCGGAACCCATCCACACCGTTCTTGCTCTCGGCAATCGCGAAAAACGACTTCCGGTCTGCCCCTTCGACCCGCACACACAGAACAATCCCTTTGCCCCATGCCATCGCACCGGAATTGAGGGTGGCATTGATGCCCATGCGCTCAAGCAGCAGGGGATTTCGTTTCAAGTCCAGATCGAACCGCCACCCCAGGGGCGCATGGTCGGCCGTCAGCACCGGGTTGACCCACCGGTCATACCAGCCGTTATACAAATCGGGATCCACCTTGTTTTTCAGGCTCAGCAATCGTTGGTGACGCGTCTTGAGAGTCGTGAGGGTCTTCTTGCTAGCAACTGACTTCATAATTTCTCCTTTAGGTTTGATGGTGCCGCCCGTGTGATAACCGCGTCCGGGACCTCCACCGTCCAATACTCGCCTTCCACCTTGGCCGGTAAGGCGTATCCGCCTACCCGGATCACCGCCTTGGCCGTCCCGGCCTGCGGTTTAAGAAACCGGAGATGCCGCGCCTTGAGGGCTCCCGACAGCATCGTCACCGTAATTCCCCGAATTGTTTCCCGGTAATGGCCATACCCATCCGGCGTCACGAAGAAAAGCTTACAGTTGCGTCGATCCACCCGGGGCGCAAACGTGATCACCCCCTGCCCCAACTCGAGCCCAAGCAACGCATGGGGAATGGCCCAGGCCGCCATCGGGCGGAAATAATGGCCTCCGAACTCCTGGTGGTCAAAATACTGGCCATTCCGCCGGTAGCGGTCATCCACATGACGGATGATCCTGAGGCCCTCATCCACCAATCCCTCATAGATCAGAAACGAGGCAAACGCCAGTTCAGTACCGGTCCAACAGGTGTTCCCCTGATCGCCCCAGTTATCGGGGTGAATCGGCGTAATAAAGGAATCACCCGGCCAGGTGCAATTCCGCAATCCCCAATAGCGGGAGTTCTGCCTGACCACCTGCTTCAATGCAGTGTGGACGTGGCGGGGCTTGTAGACCCCGCTGAGTCCCGTGAGCCGAAGCGCCCATTGCCCGATCAACTGGTCGGTCAGACAGCCCTCGTCACAATCGCCCCGGGCTCCGCCGATATCATTGTAGAGCCGGTAGTACTTCCCTGTCCAGAGCTTCGCCTCAGACACGTCACGCCCCCTGGCAAGCCAGTCGGCAAACCGCACGGCCGCCGGCTCATCACCCAGAATTTTCGCGGCCTCAACGGCCTGAGCCAGAGCCGCCAGCCAGAGGGAGGTGACAAAAGAGGCGGTCCCGAACATGGGGAAATTGTCATAGCTGCACATCGCCCCGGCCATGTCCGGCAGCAGGTCACCATTCGCATCCCGTTCACGCACCACATAGTCCAGCGCCCGTTTGATATGGGGCCACAATTCCGTCAGATATTTGGGCACCATGAATATTGGCAATCAGACGGGCAGAGTAGGTCCCCAACCCCGTTCCGCTATCCTTACCCGACGTTGTGAACTTCTCAAAGAAGCACTCCCTCATGGTCTCCGGAACGCTTCCTCGATTACGAATGCTCACACACTGGGTATCGTCGCTCAGGAACCGAATAGTCACCGCTTCGCCGCGTGGCGAAGCCTCCATGGCATTCTTCAAGAGATTCTCAAGCATGCAATAACACAGACGCCTCGGTGAACGCGCGCAAGGTGGTTTATTCACAGCAGGAAATGTTTTATTCATCAATGCTTTCCGTGTTCGTCACACAACCCTTCCATTGAACTCATGGACGGCATTCACCATGGCCAGAATGTTCTCGACCGAGGTACGTGCCTGGACATTATGAATGGCATCGAATACAAACCCACCGTTTTTTGAAAAAATCTCACATCGCTCCAACACCTGCTCGCGCACTTCTGCCGGAGTGCCAAACGGCAAAATCTTTTGAGTGTCAACACCACCACCCCAGAAAACCAAACGGTTACCGTATTTCTCTTTTAGCACCCTTGGGTCCATCCCCGTAGCGGAGCACTGGACGGGATTGATGATATCGAAACCAGCCTCGATGAAATGCTCCATAAACGGTTCCACGGCGCCACAGGAATGCTTGAAGGTTTTCCAAGTGGTGTGCTGATGAATCCAGTCGTTCATTTCCTTGTAGTACGGCAGCCACAGTTCATCGAAGGAAGCCGTTGAGCAAAACTGTCCGCTCTGTGTCCCGAAATCGGTGCCACATAAGAAAACGGCATCCACCCGGTCACCCACAACAGCATGGATACGTTGCAGGTTATTCAGGGCAACTTCGAGCTGTCTGCCAAACATGGCATGCACATAATCCTGTCGCGCCGCTGTCGTCACGTACCATTCGGTAATATCACGGATGCCCTTGGGAAATTTCAGGAACGGGGCGGGCACCAAGGCAATATCGCCGAACGCGGTGCCTCCGAAATTGGCGATCACACCCCGACCAGACCTTTCCGCCCTTATTGCTTCGCGGGCAAAATAGGCCAAGGTCTCTTCTGAAACAGGACCGAACTCCTCTGTATTATCCTCCGGATTGAGACGATCCTCGTCTATGGGCGGTTGCCTGATGATCGTGTCGAAGAAATAGCCGCCTTCCGGCATGTGGCCGCTCGGAGGAATTGTCGTGTCCCCCTCGGGATAGATGTAGACATCCTTACCCTTGACCGTCACGTTAAACTGTCCCGGCACCAGCACTGTCTGGCCCCAGGGTGTAAGCCATTCCTTCCACTGCTCCATCACAAACCCGAATATGGTGGCCGGCGGACAGATGCCGACCGTATCGACACCCATCGCATCCTTGAGATCATCCTCAAGGTCGCCCAGCATTTGATAGGGTTCGATGACTTTGACAGGCCTTTTCTCAAGACCGTAGTAGTCGCGCAACGCCGCCACCACGGAAACATGAATGCCTGTGACGGCAGTTCCGCCAAAGTCCATGGGAACCGGCCCTGCCTGGTGATTAAGCGCCTTCTTGATTCGTTTGTCATGTTTCATGGGATACTCCCTCTTTGATGATTCACTTCTTCTGGCCGTTTTCGAAGTACTTGATCAGGTCTTTTGGGAGTGTTGGTTCCCATTCCGATCAATACGATTATGATTCCGCCAAAAGTAGTGGATTCTGGAATCCGTGGGCGTGGATATCCAGTGAATTCACACGACTGCGAGTCCAACTGGTACGGCAGGCTTTCAGCAAACCGGGAGCCGGCGGCAAGGCACTGCGGCACAATCCGGCGGCCCCATAACGGGCCCACCGTTCCAGCAACCGGGCCGAGAGCACCACATCGTTCAGACGATCCGCATTCCTTCCGGCCTTGCGTACGGCGGCAGCAAGAATGCGGGCCGTCGCGTCGAATTCAGTTACTCGTTCCGCACACTGCCGCTGATGCTCCCGCGTGAAACGGGGATGTGGCGCCGCACGGTCGGCCAGCACATCTTCATACAAATTGGCATCGGGTGCCGCTGCGTGCAAACGGGAAAGGGCTTCGGCAGCACGGCTGGTTTCAACAGACGGAAGGCCGTAAAATGAACGGCAAAACTCACGGCAGTAGCCTGGGTTTTCTTCCTTTTCACTGAAAACATGTCCCGCCCAGGCGATCGGCCAGTCCATGGTACCCGGCAGGTGGCGATAGGGACACCAGACGGTGTTTACCATCCCGGTAACCGTCTTTCGTCGCCGCAGTGCATACCCCGTGAACTCCCGTACATTGGCGAAGGAACCGGGATTAGTCAGGAGCCGCACCCTCCACCACATGGTCGCCGGTGCCGCCCACACCTCGAACCCGAGGCGGGCCAGCGTATCAAGAGAATCCGGCCTCACCCCGGCTTCGTAGTGCCAGTCCACCATCAGCACATCGCGCTCGAAACGTTTGGCCATCTCTGGCGCCGCAACAACATGATCGGCCCACATGGCAGGACGCCGGTCAAGGCGGCGAATGGCGTCATGTACCCATGCGGTATGCCGGGCGAAGGTTTCCCAGGGGGTGCCCTTGCCGCCACCGAACCGGGACAGATCCACTTCGTCAAGTCCGGCATGAATCACCTCATGATCGAAAATTTCCGCCGTATCCTGAAAGAGATCCATTAAAAGCTGCCGTGTTTCGGGGTGATCCGGGAGGAGGGCATTGAAGCCCCAGGGATGCCCGTCAACGCCGCGGGGCGGACGCGCCAGCAGATGCCGGTAGCGTCGGTGTCCCGTGATGAATTTGGTATGTCCCAGACTTTCAATTTCGGGAATGACCGAGATGCCATGCTTTCCAGCTTCGGCAATGAAGGCGCGCATCTGGTCCGCAGTGAAGGCCCCGGGCGAGGCCAGTTCTGGACGCCGCGGAAAGACCAACGCACAGCCTTCGTCATCGGTCAGATGGAGGTGGAGGGTGTTGTACCCCCATTCCTTGAGCCATGGCAGCCAGAACCGGTAACGTTCCTGGTGATCCATCAACCGGGCCAGATCGAGCATTAAAACACGATTACGAAAGTTCGCCATGATGATATCTCCCCTTCCTGATGCGTTGATTGGATATTTCCGGCAGTCGGCGTTCCCATTTATACCGCTCAAACCGATCCCGGATGAAATCCTGCTGTATGGTATCAAGCTTAGCCAGATCCCCAAGCATACAGGGATAGCCCGTGAGAGCAACGTCCACACTCTCCCGAAAACAGAAGCTATCACATCGCAGATTGCCAGGCAGGAAATGTACTGCGGGAAACAGAGCGGAGCGGGCCTCTATCAGGTGGCGCGCCTCGCGCGGAGCCTTGGACGGGAACTCGGGAGTATCGACCAGATTCGCCGCCCAAGTGACGTCGGCACACTGGACCAAGGCGTAGTCGATGGCGTGAAATGATCCCCAGAGTTCGAAGGTCAAATCAAGAATGAGGCTGGGGAACCTTTGTCTGATAGTTTCACATAGCGCCTGCAGACGTCGGTAGGCCCGTAGCGGATAGCCATGTGGCGTGCGATGGCCATGGGACGGACAGTGGCAGGATATCGGCGGCTCAAAGTAGACATCCTGAACCATCGGCAGATCGATTTTCAGGTAACGCAAGCCGTATCGGCTGACCAGGGCAATAATCTTGTCCTGGATCCAGTCACCGTATCCACTATCGAGGCAGAAGAGGTTCATACGGCCTTCGCCCACATTGGTATACACAGGGGTGCCGTCAAAATGCCGTAACAACCACTCGGGATGGTTATGAACCACCTTAGAATCCTGATGAGCGGTGTTTAGACCAATCCACAGACCAAGTTGCATCTCATTCTCAGCGGCCTGCGCGGCAAGGGGTTCCAGTCCGTTGGGAAACTTTCCCGAGTGTACCTCCCAATCGCCCGAACGGTTTTGCCAACCATCGTCGATCAGGAAGACCTCAAAGCCCAGTTTACCAGCCTGTTCGATCTGTGTCGTCACCTTCTCCTCGTTGATGTCGGCCAGGAAAGGAACCCATGAACAATACGTCAACGGTGGGACGAACGGACGTCGTCGCAGTCGCCTCTGGACCAGCCAATGGGAGGCTTCCCGTGGATCGGTGTCGTAGAAGAGAAAGAAGGCCCAGTCGCTCTCGAAAGATTCGCCTGGAAGTAGCGTCTCTTCGAAACGGACTTCGCCGTTTGAATACCCGACGCTGACATACATGCCGGGAGAGAAACGCCGGAGAAGACCCGGCGCCAGACTTCCCACCAGTAAGCCCAGACCGAGTCTGGGGTCATGCAGGGCGAAGGCCGGATCATCAATCCCGAGCGGCGCCACACTCGAATCCGCGTCACGGCTGGCATAGTGGGTTTTCGTCTGGATCGCCTGGCAGAATGCTGATGTCAATTTGATTTGGGCAAAATTCATCCGATCCAGCAGCAGAGGACGGCTCGAGGTGTTGGTGATCCGGATGCGTTGCCAGAGCAGGGGGCGTTCATGATCGATCCGAATCTCCATGTCGAGTCGGGCGAGGTTATCGAGATCATGGGGAAAAACATACCGGACGCCATCGTCTGCGCGCTCCTCTTGGAAATCCCTGGCGCAGACACCGGACAGATGTGGGGTAAAACGCTTCCCGTCCAGATTGAGTTCCCAACCTGCGGCAAGCAACCGTGAACCGTCCCCGACCACCACGCAGTCCTTCCAGACCAACCGCTCTATGAACCAGCCGCCAGACTCGGACGCGCTGAACATCACGGACATATGATCAACCCCATAGACGAGGTCACTGTTGACAGAACCATAATTTGGAATTTTCATAGGTCCCCAAAGTTGATGCCAGCCCGACGCCATAGGGGGGTTAGATCCACGACAGTGCCCTGTCGCTGTGCCTCATCAATACCAAATACGGTGAAGGCGGAACGGAGACCATCCTCAAGCGAAGTCAGTGGGGACGCCCCATTCACCATAGAACTGGCCAGACTGGCCCCCAGAATCTCGTCTCCACCGCCGTGTCCCCCTGCGGCATCCGTCGGGCAATCTTCCAGTTGGGTGCCAAACCCAATTCTCTGTACTTCCAATTTCCCTCTCATCACGTCTGCGCGTAACGACCCTTCGGTCCCACAGATATACATCCGGCGTTCGGGAATTCCGGCCGAACAATTTGTATGAAATGTAGAACGGATCCCGTTGGCGAACTCAAGAATCGCGACCTGATTATCGAGAATATCTTTGTCATCATTGAAGGGATTGATGACATTCCCATGAATGGTATCACTGCTCCATGTCGTAAAGGCATCCTTCCCTTCAGGCGATTTCCCCAGTCGCTGGGTATGATGGGCATTAGCAGAAATGAAGAAGTCACAGCCCCCGAACGAAGCCGCCCTAAGCACTAGGGAATCTGCCATCCAGTTAACCAAATCGATGTCATGGCAGCATTTCTCAAGCAAATGGCTGCCAGCCCATTCCGTTTTACGGCGCCAATCAGCGTGAATGTACCCACCATGGTTGAAATTGAGGGTCTCATTGAATTCCATGCTGATGATGGAGCCTATTTTTCCAGAGGACAGGATCTCCTTGATCCGGCGGTAGTGGGGAGAATAGCGGAGAGTGAATCCAATGGAGAACAACTTCCCGGACTTACGCCAGGCAGCCCGCATGGCAAGGCAGTCATCAACAGTCAGGGCCAGAGGCTTCTCACAGAAAACATGCTTACCCGCCTCAAAGGCGGCAATCGTTTGTTTGGCATGGAAACAATTCCATGAGCCTATCATCACCCACTCCACCGCAGGATCACGCACTAGATCCTGATAATTCTCGTAGACATTGATCTTGGGGTTGTAGGCTACCTGCGCCGCGCGAATGGAATGGGGATTGGGATCGCTTAACGCCACGATATCCACTTGATCCGTGGCCACAGTTAAGTTCCGCACGACATCCCTTAAACGACCACCACATCCTATCAAACCGATTCCAATTTTTTTCATATTACGTAGCCTTAAAATTCAATTACTTAATTATCCAGGTCTTAAATCATCAATTCAGGATTCTCCGTTCCCATCAGCGGTAAGGTTGACAGCAGCGGACACCGAAAGTGTGATTGGTTTTCTGGAAAACCAGGCCAAGGTGGAACCGAGAACTAAGGCTATCAATCCTAGAAGGGAGGTTAGCGCTGGCGCCAGCCATGTACTATATTCCAATGGCAGTACCGTGCGTGACGGCTCCCGGGCATCGTAGAGCAGTTTGGCCGTGGTGGGCAGTCCGTTATCGTCTAATAGCGGCATGGAGGGCTTAAGTTTACAGCCCACTGCACGTCGAAAAGAAACCTCCCGACCCTCATGCGTCTCGAAAATGAATTCGTTATAGAATGTCCACGTGTAATCCTTGGCGTTGCCTATCGCTTTCATCTTCGCGTTGAGTTCAGCCTGGTTTTTCATGATAATATCCGGCTGTCCCGGTTTCCTGGCCACGACCGATGTCGCCATCGCCTCCGTGTGCTGGCCCACCGCGAGCAGGCGTAAATCAGGCCACGCCTGACTGACGGCCATACCCACCACCACCAGCCCCAGTAACGCGAAGAGAACCTTGGGAATAAGATAGCCAGGGGTATAGGTCTCAGGTGGGCCCGCTGTGCCTTGTGTCGAAAAGTCCGCATCTGGTGCAGAGGAATCCGTCACCCGTTTCTTTTCCGCGAGGTTCTGTTTCTCGGCATATGCCTCTTCGGCACCCCACTTTTTGACAACCCCGATCTTTTCCTGATGGATGAAGTACATGACGAGGCCGAATCCGCACAAAACAAGAAAGAATACGTAGAGATACCCGGACATATAATTGTATTTGATGGGCACGACACCTTGATCGACCACCGGGATGAGCACCGTCAGTTTGAGTGAAGCGCATTCGGCACGCAACTTGTCTAATACCCCGGCCTTCCAGGTTGTCATATCACTCACTTTTACCCCGTCGGCGACAACGATGATATGCACTCCGTTTCTTCCCTCGAGAGTTGCCATGCGGGCGTGACTGATCAGCCCCCCCTTGCAGACATTGCGAGCAAGGGAAATCAGCTTCTGATCGGGAGGAGGCACATCAATAAAGCGTGAAAGCAAGGCATTCATTACCCGGGAAATCGGCGACACGAAGTTTTGCACCGGATCCTCTACGAGAGCGAGATCGATGACGGCGGCCGGTTTCACGATGGCGACGGAACAGGAAACTTTATTGGGCAGCAGGCCCGGGGCGATTTTTTCTGCTAGAATGGCCAGGCGCTGACACAGGACACGCATAACGTCATTCTGCTCTTTTCCTTCCGGCAGGAGCGTAGAAACCGAAAGCGCAAAGTCGCGATCAAGTCGCACCACACCCAGGCCGATCGCAGAAGGGGCTTCAGCTCTCAGCAGTTGATTTAACTTATCGACTTCCCGGTCTTTGGCCTTGCGAGTGGTTGGCACCAACGAAACTACAGCTTGAGTAGTGGCGTTGCCGAGGATTTCCGAGCCCTCCTTCATGAGAGTGTCGCCCAAACCGCGAAGGACTTCCGCGCGCCAGGACGCCGTACGTTTTTCGAGTTCCAGCCCCAGCGCCGCGTGCTCTGCACGCATGGACACCAGTTCTTTTTCGTGCCCGGCAATGGTCTCTGCCGCAGCCCCATCCTTGCGGTTCTGTGCAATTATTGCTTCGAGTGCGTCGATCTTATTCTTGAATTCGTCCCGACGTTTCATCTTTGATTCGCCGTCTGCGTCACGCAGGCGGATTTCGTAGCAGGCACCCCTGTCCTTCACAATTCCATTGGCATACCAAGGCTTGGCAACAATATCACGGGGAGCCGCCGTGACACCGCCGGGTGTAACCAAACCCTCGTGGCACAAAATCCAGGCAACCTGGGGTTGCCGCATTTCCCGGTCCAGACAGACGCGCACCATTTCTCCCGCCGGCGGCTGGAAGAGTTTCGCCCAGCACAACAGGAAAACGCCCAGTCCATTCGTAGTAAAAAACCCGATAATCCCACCCAAAATGCCACAGCCGGCACCGTAGGTACCCATGAGGTTGCGAGGGATATAGTCATAGACCAGTGGATAATAGACCATGCCCCCGATGATACCGACAATGCACGTGGTCTCGCCGAAGAAAATGATCTCCACCAGCGAGGGGCGCTGATCGGGCAGGTACCATGTCACATAAGCGAAGTACCCGAGCATAAGGAGCGAGATGATGGTGACACAGATAAGCCAAATTCGCATGCGGTGACGCCGTCCCTTATCGGCAAAGATCCCGATGATCGGGATGAGGAAGAGGTTGAGGATGCCGCCCACCGCGATATTGATGCCCATCTCCTGGAAACTGTATCCCCATTGATTGATATAGAGGAGTGTTCCCAGGCTTCCCAGGCTGGCACCCAGCAAAGTCGTGGCCAACATGAAGATGTACAGGTAACGCAATTGCGGCATGGTCATGGCCTTCCAGGCCTTTCTGACATTGAACTTCTCTCCGGTAATGGTGCTCTTGGGATTCACTTCGTGAATGCCGAAAAGATAGTTAAATACCACAATCATCAGCGCCACCGCTGCACTCCAATAGAGGATTTTGATCCCACTGAACTCTCTTCCTAAAAAGGGAATGACTTCATCGAAGCGACCGATCACCGCCAAATTAAATACGATATTAACAATGGTGCTGACCCAGGTGTTCATGGCTGCGGAGCGTCCGCGCATATCCGGGGGAATGATCTCCAGTTTGAGCGCCTCGAACGGCGCGCCAAAGGCACCAATAAACGTGGCGACACACATGAGCGCCAAAAAGGCCCAAACGTTGGGGGCCAGTGGGTAGCAGAACAGCACGATGGCCATCCCCGTAAAACAGATGATGAGAAATATTTTGCGCCGCCCCCACCGGGTCCAGATACGGTCGGACATGAATGAGATATAGGGCCCGACGGGAATGAACATGAACAACAAGCCAGGCAGGGAGAAGAAGAAGGTCAGGGCCGCTGGATTCTCAATCAGCCGATTAAGAATGAAGAAGTTGACCCCGTTGACCTGGATCATGAAGTAAAAGAGCGCCCACGGCAGCGTGACCATGATCAGCCACTGGAATGGAATTTGATTCTGACGGGTAACAAGCATTGATACCATTTTCTCCGTGATCAGCCCCGTATGCCCCATGTCCAATAATGATGGGTGCTTTCCTCCAACCCTCCATACCGGCTGCGTTCCAGCCACAAATCCCGGTATTCGCTAATATGTTCTGCGAAACGCACCCCCAGTGCCTTCAACTCCTCGCGTGCCAAATTCGTGATCTCACCACGGCGCAGGATGGCGCGCTCGCAGGTCCAGCGGGCAATGGCCAGACTGTGCCGACATTCGCGAGCAAGAAGATCGGGCAGATTCGCAGGAAGCGATTGCATTAATACGTCAAGGCGGGAGGCAATCTCCTCCCAGGCTGCAGTGTCGCCTTCGCCCCAACGCACGTCAAACAGGGTCTGCAATTCCCTCCACAGAGCGGTTGTGTTGTAAAGCGGACGCTTTGCGTAGGCGCTACCATCCCAACGGCGGCGCTCACCTCGGCAGAGTTCGGCATCGACATTCCCCAACGCCGCCAGCCAAATACCCAACTCAGCGCACCCAAAGGTGTGTAGACCGGCAGCACGGTCATCATATCGATCAGGGCCAGACCAGGCCGCCATCGCGGAGTCAGCCAGGCCGAACAGGGTAACCGGCCACTGCTGGTGGTGCCCCCAGTCTCCCCATACAGTGGAAAGAAAGCCAACCGCCCCACTCTCTTTGGCTGCCAGATCGAGATTACCGCGCCGATTCCAGGTGCGACCGGTTGTGGAGTTCCAGCAACTGGTACCGGGCGCCACCCATACCTCACGGCCTGCGGCGAGATGGGCCAGGGTACGGGTGTGAAAGTCGTCAGTATCCTCGTAGCACCACACCAAGGCGGTCAGATCTTTGGGCAAACCATCACCTTCATTGGGATTGGGATCGCACCAGAATTGGGGGGTCTTGCCAAGTCGCCGCACCATGGCAGCCACCTTGGTGACATGTTCAGAAAAAACCCCTCCGCGCGTACGTGAGGCACAATCGGCCTTGCTGCGACCACGACCAAGATCCCAAGGCTCGTCACAACCGATATTGGCGTAGGCTCCGGAACAACGAGGCAGGTGCTGGGACAACAGATCCTCGATCAGTGGCAACACACGCGGATCGCCTGGACAGAGTGTGTTGGGCGGCGGATAGGACACTTGCCCCATCTCGCTCAAAGAAGCATAGCGTGGGTGTTTAAGCCAACGTTCGAAGTGCCCCAGGCAGTTTTGATTAGCCGTGAGCGCGATCCCCTGGCGAGCACAGTAAACATCGAGGGCCGACAACTCCTCGATGGTGATCGGTGAGGCTGAGCGCCAGACGTCCTCGTGACCGACATAGGCCAGAGTGTGTTCGATGTAGAGCTGAAGGTGGTTCATCTTCCATGAGGCCAGACGGTCAATGAGTTCGAACAAGGTAGCCATGGTCGGCACCCGATCACGACTGATGTCAAGCATCACGCCGCGGTGGGCGAAGCGCGGCGCATCATCGATGACCAGACAGGGGATACGTGGGTTCTGGCGCAATTGCTCGAGAGTGGCACGCCCCCAGCGGAGGCCCGTAGCCGTGCGCGCGGTAAGGCAGGCGCCACTGGCATCGACAACGAGGCGGTATGCCTCATCGCCAGCTTCGCGCACCTCGGTGGGGGCAATGACCTCGCGTACAGCGAGATCAGCAGAGGCGATATCCCCGCCGCTTCGCTCGCAACGAACAGGGAGGGGTAACAACAGAAGATCTTTCATAAGCAGGATCCTTAAAGATTATTGGTTTCTATCAAGCGGGTTATTTCTTCTGCAGCGTCGGCAGGTTCAGCGGCACGGGGATCGTCACCGCCTCCGAAGTGACCAACGCATAAGGCCCCTGCGACAACTGGGTGTCAAGGGTAAAGGTGATACTGTTGGCCGATCGTTCCACCGCCAACTCAGCCTTGGGCCGGCCATCATAACCGACGGAATAGACCTTCAATTGGGAGGCCAAGCTGGAGCGCAGGCTGATCTTCACCTGGATCCCCTCCATGATCATCGGCTTGTAGATTGCCTCTTCACCACTTTTCACGGCGCTTACCGCCTGTCGGCAGCCCGTGGAGATCAGGATACGCGGTGAAGCCGATATAGGTTTGTCAGTAAGCGAGCTCAGCCAGACGGCAGCAAAGGGCGTCGTGCATGTGATCTTACCCGAGGGTATCTCGATTGACGGCAGACGGGACAGGAAGCCTACCGCCCCCTGTGTACGCGGGGTCCGGCACACGGCAATGCCGCGCCCGTAATCCCACGTCAACTCACCGGTAGCGCTGGTGATGACACTTGCCTTGCGGTCCCAGCAACGGGCAATGGTCTTCTGGTCAATGGTATCCGGTTGCTCGTTGTCCACAAAGGTCGTACCGACCTTCCCGACGGCAAACCAAGCAGGTTCGTAGGGATGCTGCACCACCGATTCCGCAAAAATCTCGCTGGGCGCGACATTGCGTCGGTACACCACCGGCCCTTCGCGGAGGTCGCCACGGCGGATGGCCAGTGCCATGGCCGGATACTGCGCAAGGTCACTGGGATAATTCGCCGTGAAGGCCCAGTAGTCATTATAGAAACCCCAGCCCACATCTTTGAAGCCGAACTGCATCGGCGCATCCCAGCCATTGAGCCCCTGGCCATAGAGACTGATAAGCGGCAGAGCGCAAAGCCGATACTCCTCACCATGCGCCGGGTTCCATTCCGACAGCATGAATGGCTTTTCAAGCACACGCTCAGGCCCTGTCCCCATGGTACCGCCACCGGGGGTACGCATCAGGCCCATCGAGCCTCCGTAGTTATGCGCATCGGTCATGTCGAGAAGGGCATTCGATTTCAGGTCAGCAGACGTCATCAACGGCATGGACATCCAGTTGGAGCCCAGCACGATGCCCTTGAATCCCAGCTTGTTTAACTTTTGCTTCTCAGTCTGGAAATAGCCCTCTTGAACCTCATACAGGAACCGGATCTGATCAGAAGCGCGCCGTAGCAGCGCCGGCGTCCAGCCCTCCTTGGAGAAGCGGCTATAGCCCCACAGACGAATGAAACGATTCCACTCGGACACCGGGGGCATATCCTCGATACGCGGCAAACTTGCCGGTTGCGGCGAGCAAGTGAGACCAATCAGGGCCAGTAGCGCCGGGTTCCCCTCAATGCGTATCACTACCTTGGCAATCGTCTCATCGGGCCGTGGATTGTCCCAGGCGAAGCGATTGAGCCCGACCTGCTGCTTCTCCAGACTCATCCCCGACCAGGCAATGCGACAGGAGGCCCCATGAGCGGGTTCGCTCCAATCGGTAACCTCAATGCCCTGTCGAAGACCGATGCTCTGCACACTCCCGTCGGCGTAGACAACGTCATAAAAGGCGAAGGGCGCCTTGCCTGCGGGCATCCAGCCTGCGGTATGCAGGAACTCCAGACTGCGCGCCTTGGCCCCGACGGGAATTTCCACCCGCCTGGGCCAGGAGTTCGCGGCGCGGGGATTGGGCTGATCCTTCTTGGGACCGAGCAGCGGAAAGGCATTTCGATCGGCAACCATCACTGCGCCTTGCACTGGCACGGTGTAGGGTACATCCATAAAGGTG
>Ga0118677_10007010_pt1 | contig 18825 bp, 16 predicted proteins | sample AliMusrvi5mmetaG_FD_86154 | JGI IMG/M metagenome (GOLD analysis project Ga0118677, IMG submission 86154) | reverse complement strand
GTGGCCACCCGCAGGACTTTTCGCAACGCCTCTTCCCTCGCGTCGCCTGGGATGGTTGGATTCAGGCGGTGGATGGCATCAGCCAAGCGCCGCACCAACACCACGTCGCCAAACGAATCCCGCTCCGCCGCCGTTTCGCCGGGGGCAAGCATCGGCCCGTGGCCGACCGCATAGCCCAACTCCCCGAACCATTCGAGGGCGGCGTTTTCGACGATGGATTCGTTGAGGCTCAAGAGAGTTTGGAGGTATATGCCTGTCGCGAGTCGTTCGGAGCATCCGGAAAAGCGAGCTTCAGTTTCCGTTCCCGCGACATCGGGGAGAGATACTGGCCGCGCAGGGTCTCAGGCTGGCGGTTAAGCAAGGCTGCAAGGCACCGGATGGTGACAAACTGATCCCGGCACAGATCCAGAATCACCGCCTTCATTGCTTCCGCCGGGATTTTCTTCTTCTGGCGGGGTTCCGCTGCAGCCTGCTCCAATCCAGCGAGAAACTCGCGAGTCAACATCGACAGATCATCGACAAAAGGCAGCCGGTGGCGGGATGACAAAAGGCGACCGCTGGCATCCCGTTCCGGGGCCAAATTCGCAGAGCTTCCCGACGGATGACCTCCTCCGAACACGTCTGCTGGCGTCACTTCATCCGTGCCGGAAAACCGATACACCGCCCCCCGTCCGGCACCCGATCTGGTTAGAAACCCGTCCTTGACCAAATCCCTCAACGTCTTGCTCACGTCCGCAGCATGGGCCCGGCAGAGTCCGGCCAATCTACCGTGAGTCAGGGCACCCTTTCCGTCCCGTCCCAGCGCCAGCTTGCACTCCAACTCCTCCGACTCGCGGAGCAGTTCAAGATCGGCAATGGTTTGAATTTCGATCATTTCAAGGCCTTCAGTCTGATTCAAAATGTTCCATGTTCAACTCTTCCCCGCTGTCGGCACTCCGTCTCCTCTCCCGCTCGGAGAGGTCGGGTGAGGGATGCCGCAGGCATTGTCAGGGTGGCGTCTTCGACGATGGATTCGTTGAGGCTAATGCACGTTTTGTGAAATCGCTGGTGCTACGGCGCGGAGATAAGGCCGAACCGCTTCGCATCCTCATGATTAATAACCACGACAGCGTTGGGACCGAGCACCCATGTCTGCGCCGTTGCGTGCAAGGCGCTTCTCAAAGCGTCCTGCAAAGGCTGAAGCCATGCCTTTTGGTGGCCATTAATAATCAAAACAAGGCGAAACCCTGTAGCACCGAGATCAAGAGCCTTGAACGAGTCTGGCAACTCCGCATCGGCTGCTGGGTGGCGCTTTAGAATGGATGCCACACCAACCGTGAGCGCGTTCGCCAGCTTGTCACGAATCTCTCCGATGAACTCGCTGAAGTTCGGCTGCGTTTCTGGTCTTGGAGAACTCTGCTTGGCTTCAACAATCCAGATGAACGGTGGGGCGTCTGCCTGTGTTCGGAGCAGTAGAAACTCGGCCATCTGCACCTTGTCCTGAATGGCGCGGTAGGTCTCGCTCACTTCCACGCGGAAGCAGTGCCCATCGGCATACGGTCCGAAAGTCATCTCGGATTCGACAAACGGCTCCATGGTTACTTGAGGGAGAGGTTCACTTCCTGTTCATACAGCCGGATGGACTCCGCGATGATTGCATTGTCCGGCATACCATCCTTCAAGTCAGCCGGCCGCCAGCCGTCTTCTTCTTCCGCAATCACAGGAATCGACATGCCTCTTTCTTGCGCAATCAGGAAGAGTTTCTTCACGACAAAATAGGAGTGACTTGCCATGAAAAACTGGATGCCTCCCTCAGCTAAGGCAGCAACGATATCGAGCAGTTGAGTCAATTTAGCTGGGTGCAGCGCAGATTCAGGCTCATCAACGAAGATGATCGAGCCCAAGTCGAGGTAACGATTGCCGAGCAGCGTATCCAAAATCGCGATTTTCTTTACGCCCTCCGCAGCGACACCGATGGGGAATCGCTGCCCGCCCTTCTTGAATTGCCACCTCTTCGCCCCATTGTCGTATTCGATTCTGCCGCCGAGCATCCTTTCCAAACTGGTGCGGGAACTAGCGAACTCGGCATAGTTCTTGCCCCTTTGCGTGGACTGCCCCAATGCCCGTGCCAAGTCCAGATACGTATCGTCGAATCCAAACTCCTGCTCCGTGTCACGCGAGCGCAGAATGATTGGCTGCAATGACAGGACCTCCTTGGCGGGGAGAAAGATCGAATTGCTGGACCTCGGCGGCACCTGATTCTCCGGTGCTTGAATTTGCTTCGTCGTGTCCTTGCCGAACCCATACGAGAACTCCTTCCCATCCACCCAGCACTTGAAGGACAGGTTGCCACTAGCCCCTTTGGTTACGAGGTCGCCGATTTTATCAGCTTGAAAGGTCCAATGAAGCTTGTCCCACAGGATTTCCGCGGCGGTCTTAGGGTTGCTCCCACGCTTGTATTCTTCCAGCGTCCGCATCGCCGTATAGAGCGACTTCAGGAGAAAGGTCTTTCCGGCACCATTGCTGCCGATTACGAGATTGATGCGACCGAGCTTGACCCAGTCAATCTTGGCCAGCGGGCCGAAGTTTTGGATTTCCAGTCGTGTAATCATGGTTCGTGTGGTTGAGATTAAACGGTCAAACGCCGGTTACAAGTCGCTAGTCACGCTCACCTCCCCGCTCAGCAGCTTCGGCAGCAACGTGTCGCGCAGGGTGGCGAGGGTGCGGGATTGGAGTGTGTTGGCGAAGGCTTGGTCGAAGATGGAGCCGACGATTCGATCAAATGCAGCAAACACTTCTTTGGTCGGCCAGCACACCAGCAACCGCTTCATGTCCGCGACAGTGACGTGTCCAAGACCAGTCGTCTGTTTGTTCCGAGCGGTTTCCACGAGCACGGGGCGGAGGTATTGGAGCAAGTAGTAAACAAAGCGCATTTGAGCGTTCGTCGGCGCGATCACCTTGAAGATATGCTGATTGAGCAACCCACGACCGCCGCTCCAGAGGAAGGCGTCCAGCGACGTATCTGGGCTGCCTGACCACGAATACAGCAAGTCGCCGGTGTCGATCAGTTGGTCGGGACCCGCCTGCCTCTTGGACCATTTAGTCTGAGTTGTGATCCCGTCCTTGAGTTCTGCGATCTTGATAACTGGAAGTCCTTCCCCGGCGGCACAGAAGTCTTCATTCTTGAACGCAGCACCATTCACGTATTGCGCGGTCTCGTAGAGAGGGATCGTCCGCCAACCACTCGGAATATGTCCAAGGGAAGAGTTTTGGAAGGTGGCGGGAAATTGATCTGCCGTCGTTCTATCCATGCCCAGCGGCTGCCGCCCGTCGATCTTAGCCCTTACCGGCTCGAAATCCACGAACCAGCTCTGGAACAGCGCCCGCGCCATCGCCTCCAGCGTCGCGTTCATCCGCCGGTTCAGCTCGATCTTGTCGTCCAGCGCTCCAAGTGCCGCCGCGATGGCTTTTTGCTCGGCGAGGGGTGGGAGCGGAATCTCGAATGACTCAATATGCCCTTTCGTTATCGCCCTTCGGCTGCCACCCGAATTGAATGACTCAATGTAGCCTTTCGTAGCAGGGTGCGTCAGCACTGACAGAAGGTAACCGGGGTCACACTCTCGGCGGTCGGGCCGAATGATGGAGACATGCTGGTTGACACACGCTGGAAGAATGCGCTCTGGCACTATGCAGCAACGCCCGAAGATCACGCCATCACCAGTGATGTTGAGCAGAACGTCGCCGGAATGGACTTCGGCGCTCCGAAGTTCTTTGGCGTGTGGCTCCGTAATAAAGGCCAAGCCCGTTGCATCGAAATGCCTGTCGAACACATGCTGGCTGCGAACAAGCGCATGGCTGACGCGCGATTTCAGATAGACTTCGCTGCCGCCGCATGGCGTCGCGCCAGTTCCAATCTTGATGCAAAACGAGCCAAGACGTTTCACCTGCCAACTGTCAGGCAGGTTTTCTACAGTCGGGCACATTCTAACGTTGTCACCCGCCATAACCCGTCCCTCCTTCTCCAGCCCCGCAGGGGCATGATATGCCAGCCCAGGGCAACGCCCTGGGTTCGATGGTCAAAAACATTCCCAGCCCTGAAGGGGCGAGACAACGGTTGTGTCGCCCCTTCAGGGCTTGATGAAATGATGACGCAAACCCAGGGCGCTGCCCTGGGCTGTTATATGTCGCACCGTTGGTGCTGAAATCACCGCCGTGCCCCAGCCCCCTCCCTCCTTCGCGCTGCGCGCTATTGCGGGCAGGCAGGTTTGCAAGTTTCTCCTTCGTCAAAACACCCTCACCCGGCCTCTCCCAGAGGGAGAGGAGCAGCTTCGCGGAACTGGCTAACGAAGCGTTCCATCCCGCGACCAAGCGTGTCATCGTGCGTGTCATCGTTAATGTGCTTCGTGGCGTCATGCTGCCAGCCAATGGTGAGGGATTTTCGCGATCCACGGATCCAGGCCTTGACGGCGGATTTCGGAAAAGCGGTCGAGTGCCCGCGCTATCTCGTGGAGATGGGGGCTGAGCCAATCGATGGTTTCCAACATTTCCTCGTGTTGCCGGTTGAGGTCCGACCAATTCGAGGCGCTCGCTGGCCAAAGCCAGTTGGATGTGGTTAAGAAATCCCGGATTCATGCTTGCGTATGTGTCCCAAGCGCTTAGGTTTCCGCCGTGCACCCCGGGTGCCCTTTTCCCGTCCTTGTGGCGGTGCAGGGTCCGGGGTTTCTTTTTGTCCGGAGTTCAGCCGCCATACCCCAGCCCCTTCAGGTTTGCCTTGATGGCCTTCTCCAGCTTCGCGGACTCGGCGAACTGGGCGTTCAGTTCCGCCACCAGCCGCGGCATCTTTTCCTCGAAGGGCTCACCGTCGTCCTCGACTTCCTCGGCACCGACGTAGCGGCCGGGAGTCAGCACGTGGCCGTGGGCGGCGACCTCGGCGGTGGTGGCGGATTTGCAAAATCCCGCTACGTCAGCGTAGCCGGGATTTCCCCCACCCCGTCCCTCTCCCACTGGGAGAGGGTGGCCGGAGGTCGGGTGAGGGTGGCTCCGCCATGCGTGGTAAGTGGAGACGATTTTGGCGAGGTCTGTGTCGGTCAGTTCGCGATGCACCCGGTCAATCAGCGTGCCCATTTTCCGAGCATCAATGAAGAGCGTTTGCTTCCTCCGGTCGCGCAAACGCCGCTCACCCTCCGCTGCGCTCCTCCCTCTCCCACTGGGAGAGGGCCGGGGTGAGGGTTGCCCGCCGGATTTATCCCGGGCAATGAACCACAAACACACCGGGATCTGCGTGGAGTAAAAAAGCTGGCCGGGCATGGCGACCATGCAGTCCACGAGGTCGGCCTCGATGAGGGCGCGGCGGATGTCGCCTTCGCCGGACTGGTTGGAGGACATGGCTCCATTGGCGGAGACAAAGCCGGCGATGCCATTGGGCGCGAGGTGGTGAACGATATGCTGAATCCAACCGAAGTTGGCATTGCCCTTCGGCGGCAGGCCATACTGCCAGCGCATGTCGTCGTCCTTGCGGAACCAGTCACTGACATTGAACGGGAAATTCGCGAGGATGTAGTCGGCCTTGAGATCGGGGTGCAGATCTTCGCGGAAGGTGTCCGCCGGGTGGGAGCCGAGATCGCCTTCGATGCCGCGGATGGCGAGGTTCATGAGCGCCAGCTTCCAGGTGGTGGGATTCGACTCCTGCCCAAAGATGGCGATGTCGCCGACTTTGCCGCCGTGGGCTTCAATAAACTTCTCGCTTTGCACGAAGAGTCCGCCCGAGCCGTTGCAGCAGTCATAGACTCGGCCCTTGTAGGGGGCGATCATGAAGACGAGGAGCTTGTCCACACACTGCGGGGTGTAGAACTCGCCGCCCCGCTTGCCTTCCGCGCTGGCAAAGCGGCCGAGGAAGTACTCATAGACGCGGCCAAGGATGTCCTTGGAGCGGTTGGCGCGGTCGCCGAGGCCGATGGTGCCGATGAGGTCAATGAGTTCGCCGAGGCGGTGTTTGTCGAGCGCCGGGCGGGCGTAGTCCTTGGGGAGGACGCCTTTGAGGCGCGGGTTGTCGCGCTCGATGGCGACCATGGCGTCGTCCACGGTCTTGCCGATGGTGGGCTGCTTGGCGCTGGCCTGGAGGTGGGACCAGCGGCCTTCCTTGGGCACCCAGAAGACGTTCTCGGCCTGGTATTCGTCGGGGTCTTCGGCGTTGGCTCCCGCATAGTCGCCCTGTCCGGCGATGAGTTTGGCGCGGTGTTCCTCGAAGGTGTCGGAGATGTATTTGAGGAAGATGAGGCCGAGGACGACGTGCTTGTATTCCGCAGCGTCCATGTTGTTGCGGAGCTTGTCGGCGGTGAGCCAGAGCTTGGCCTCGAAGCCGAGGTTGGCGGTGGAGTCTTTCGGCGGAGCGGACGAGGATTTCTGAGGAGGTAGTGCCATTTGAACTCGATGGTCATCCTAGGGGATGAGCCAGTTGCGGGGAAGGAGATTCTGGGAGGGGGGACACTACGCGTAACAGCGGGAGTAGTCCGCAAGGGCCATAGCCGCGGTACCTGAGGTTATCGGTCGTGGTCCCATTGGGGACGGTGCGGACGTGAGGCGCCACGCAGGGGCCGTTGCTGCGGTAGTGACCGCTCACCCACTAAGCCTGTGCGGTCGGAGTGGTGATGAGCATCACGGCGGCGAGGGCGAATTTGATCAGTGCTTTCATAGTCTTGCTTTCTTTGCTTGAGGGCCGGTCGTGAGGGCCGGCAGCGTCTGGCGCCAGTTTCAGGTTTGTTCACTCGAACGGCCTTGACCTGCTTAGTCGCAAACGGGGACGGGTCTATTGCAGGTTTTTCAGATCGCCGATGGCGCGGATAACGCCGATTTGCCGCGGAGAAAGCAGAGCCCGAAAGAAAAAGCGTTTCTTTGTGGACGTTATGTTTTCTTGTGGCAATAGCCGGTTCATTCCCCGGCTTGCAATCGGATTTGGGAGGTGCATAGTGGGGTGCATCGGCATGAAACCGAACGGAAATGGCGGGCACCACCGGGTTGAGTTGGGGCGGCACATTATCGCAGACGCGGAGATCTGCGGTGGCCAGCCCACATTCAAGGGAACGCGCATCATGGTGTGGCTCGTTCTCGAACAGCTTGAAGATGGCATGACCTGGGATGAGGTGGTTGACGAGTGGGATGGGAAAGTGCCCAAGCGCGCGATTGCGGAGGCCATCGCCATTTCGGACCTAGTGGTAAAGCACGAACCGTTCAAAGGCTTCAATGTTGGTGCTCGACGAAAATCTCCCCGAAGGGCAACGGCTCTGGCTGCGTAGGTGGCGGGTTCATTTCAGCGCAATCGGCATCGAGGTCGCTGCTTCGGGGACGAAGGATAGCAATCTCATTCCGGTCCTTCACCGGGTGGCCAACCCGACGTTCTTCAGCTTGGACCAGAACTTCTACCGCCCGGACTGGGCGCATCGCGGTTACTGTCTGGTTTGGCTGGACGTAAGAGGGCGGCAGGCGGCGGAGTTCATCCGGCGCTTTCTAAAACATCCGGCCTTTGACACCCAAGCCAAGCGAATGGGCACGGTGACTCGCGTCCATGCCGACGGCCTTTTGTATTGGCGTGTCGCTGAGAGTTCTCCAAAGTCAGCCGGGTGGCAGGACAAATAAACGGCCCGGACCTCCAGGCACTACAATGTGGCTATTCCTGGACGGTCCAAGGCCACCCAAAACCACGTCTGGCAAAGCAGAAAGTAGAAAACAAAAACCAGAAAGGGACTGCGTCAGGGGCATTAGCCCCGCATAGGCACCCCGAGAAGCCACCTTAGGGCCACCCTCAGAGGCCACCCTCAGGCCATCTGGTGGCCAACCGGTAGGCACCCTGAAGCCACCCTGAAGCTACCTTGAGGCTACCTCGAGGCTACCTCGAGGCTACCCCGAGGCTACCCCGAGGCTACCCCGAGGCTACCCACGAATGAATGCAGAAGGAAGAAGGCAAAATGCAGAAGGCAGGAAGTCGGGTGGAGAAGCCCAAGGTGGGCAGCCGTTGCGGTTAGGATTTGCCGAGCGGGATGGAAAAGGGCAGGTTTGATTAAGTCAGGGGCGCCGGGCTCGATTACTCGGCGCCCGGGCGAGCCACAGACACAAACTGAAAGAGATACTATGGCCCAGGCAATAATGGACCCCGAGCAGGTGCGGCGCTTTGCCGAGGAACTCAAGCGATTCAACACTGATCTGAAGGACAAGATCGTGTCGTTGCAGGCGCGCTTCTCGGCGCTGGGCGATACGTGGCAGGACCAGGAGCACATCAAATTCGCGGATGAATTCAAACAGACCATGAAGGCGCTGAAGAAGTTCGTCGAAGTCTCCAACCAACATACGCCTTACCTGCTGAGAAAGGCTCAGCGCATCGAGGAGTATCTGAACCAGCGATAAGACTATGCCCGACCGTGCCCATGTTACGTCGGTGGAAGCGCTGGAGTCTTTCCGGGCCCACCTGATTGTGTATTTGAGCAAGGCGCGCCCCACGCTGGACGAAGTCAGCTCCGATGTGCAGCGAATCCAGGGCTGGCTGGAGAACGAGCAGCGGGCGCATTGGGAGAGCGAACTGCGGCGCCGAAGCCGGGCATTGCAGGAGGCGCAACAGGCGCTGTTCAGCGCCAACCTCTCCAACCTGCGCGACGCGAGCGCGGAGGAACAATTGGCCGTCCAGCGGGCTAAACGCGCTCTGGAGGAGGCCGACGCCAAACTGCGGGTTTTGAAACAGTGGAGCCGGGTGTTCGGCAACCGGGTGGATCCGCTGGTGAAGCAGATGGAGAAGCTGCATACCGTACTGGCGAATGATATGGTCCAGGCGGTCGCGTTCCTGACGCAGGCGGTTCAGACGCTCGGAGCGTATGCGGAGGTCGCGCCACCCCCCGCTGCCGGCCCGGCCCCGGCGGGAAGCAAAGGCGCGGAACCGGGGGGCCAACCATGAAGGCAAGCGGCAGCAGACTAGCGGGCCTCACCAAGGAGCTGAGGGCCCAGTGGCAGGATACGAAGAATTACTGGAAGGACGCCAAGAGCCAGGAATTCGAACACAAGTACATGGAAGAACTATTGGCCAGCGTGGACCGGGCGGTTACAGTGATCGATCAACTGGACAAGCTTGTAACCAAGATCAGGAAGGATTGTGAGTAGCAACCTGGGAGTCAGCAAGACGCTCGAACTGCTGGAACGGCTGAGAGGCACTGTCCGGGAGCTCACGGCCCGAGCCGAAAAGCTGAGCTCGGAGCACAACGCCCGAATCGGCCGCGAGCGGCGGCTCCGCGATACCGCGGCGGAAAAGCAGGCGCAGGAGCTGGGGGCGGCCATCAGCGACGCGGAGGCGGCCTTTGCGGCCGCCAATGAGGCCGCCAAAGCAAATTATGAGCGGCGGAAGACCTGGATTGGCAAGGCTTACCAGGCCAGCAAAGAGAAGTGCCTGGCAGACATCGAGAACCAGACCGGCACGCGCAAGTATGAACTCCAGAAGCAGATGCTCCAGGCTGAGCGAGATCGGGACGCGGGCCTGGCCAACGCTGCGACGGAGCTGGAAGAGTTCAGGGCCAACCTGGCGGCGGAACAGGCAGCGCTAAGCCTGATCGAAACGGATGCGTGCGGCGCTTTCAAAGGCTATCGGAGCTTTGTCCGCGCACTATCTAATGCGTACCAGAAGACCTCCCCGCCCTCTCCTGCGCTGGATGAGAATCAACTGCTGGGGGAACTGCGCGACCTGCTGGGCAAGACACGGAGCGACCTGGAGCGCTTTAAACGGTTCTGGTTGTTGCGGGTGTTCAAATACCTGCCGCTTTGGGTGCTGATCGTGCTAGGAGAGATCCCGCTGGTGCTACAGCATTTTGGGCGTAATTCCGACTCCTACTTGAAGGCGGGCATCTGTGTGGGAGTGAGCCTGGTCGTTCTGCTGGTAGTGCGCTACCTGGCCGGTAAGCCAGCCTGTCCTTTGGCAACCTCCATTGCGGACGCGGTGGGGAAGGCCCGACTAATGCACGATGTCGGCCTGGAGCGGGCGGAGGCCCACCACCAGCGGGAGTTGGAGCGCAGGAAGAGCGAGTCCGAAAGCACTACTCGCAGGGTGGATCAGGAGTTGAAGCAGGCGATTGCAGAGGCCGGAGAACAGCGAGTAGGCTGCCGGATGCAGAGCGACGACAAGGCCTCCCGGGCTTTGAAGAAGAACGATGGACTACATCGGGTGAAGATGGGCCGCCTCCGGGGGCAAGGCTCGGCTAACCTCGAGCAGTTGAAGCGGACGGCGGAGACGCGCCGCAAGGCCGAGGTCGAGGCCAGTCTGAAGAGGGAGGCACAATTTGACGCGGATTATGAGGCCCATTGGCAAAAGCTGGAGGTGGAGTGGAAGAGCACGATCGAGCCTATCTACGAAGGAATAAAGTCCGCGAACGACATGGCGCGAGTGCTGTTCCCGCCCTGGGACACGGCCGTGGTGGAGAATTGGGCTCCGCCTGCGCGGTTCGCGGCGGCGGCCAGGTTCGCCCAGATGGAAGTGGAGGTGGAGAGGCTGGCGGAGGTCAGAATCAGCGATAAGCGCTTGGCGTTGCCGGGGCCATCGCGATTCTCTGTGCCGCTCTGCCTGGCCTACCCGGAACAAGGCTCAATTCTCTTCGAGACGGCAGACCAGGGGCATGACGAGGCCATCGGCGCGCTCAACAACATCATCCTGAGGCTGCTGGCGGTAGCGCCCCCCGGGCGGCTGAACTTCACTATCCTCGACCCCGTGGGCCTGGGGCAGAACTTCGCCGGCATCATGCACCTGGCCGATTACGAAGAGCAGCTCATCAATAGTCGCATCTGGACGCAGTCGGGGCAGATCGAGCAGAAGCTGGCCGACCTGAACGAGCACATGGAGAAGGTGATCCAGATGTACCTGCGCAACGAGTATGCCACCATTGCGGAATACAACGAGCAGGCGGGAGTGATTGCTGAGAAGTATTACTTTCTAGTGGTGGCGGATTTCCCGGTGAACTTCACCGAGACCGCCGCCAAGCGCCTGCTGAGCATCGCGGCCAGCGGGGCGCGTTGTGGGGTGTACATGCTCATTCACTGGGACCAACGACAGCCCGTGCCGCCGGAGTTCATTCCTGATGAGCTGCGAGCTAGCAGTGTGTGCCTGACTGGCAAAGGCAAGCAGTTCCTGTTGGCCGGAAAATCCATCCCAGGCACAGACCTGGTTTTGGACGCCCCGCCTCCGCCGGAGTTCGCGATCCAGCTCGTGAACAAAGTCGGTCTGAGCAGCCGTGATTCCAGCCGCGTGGAGGTGCCCTTCGCGCACGTGGCCCCGCCAGAGGCGGAGATTTGGACCGAGGAGACAGCCCGCGAGCTGCGCGTGCCGATTGGCCGAACGGGCGCGACGAAGTTCCAATATCTCGCGATGGGCAGAGGGACTTGCCAGCACGCGCTGGTTGCAGGCAAGACCGGCTCAGGGAAATCCACTCTGTTCCACGTGATGATAACCAACCTGGCGTTGTGGTGCAGCCCGGAGCAGGTGGAGTTCTACCTCGTGGATTTCAAGAAAGGTGTGGAGTTCAAGTGCTATGCGACCCACCGTCTTCCTCATGCGCGGGTCGTGGCCATCGAGAGCGACCGGGAATTCGCCCTGAGCGTGCTCCAGCGGGTGGATGATGAACTCAAGCACCGCGGCGACCTGTTCCGCGAGATCGGGGCGCAGGACGTCGCGGGTTACAAGCGGGCGGGCGGCAAAGAGCCGATCCCGCGGTCGCTGCTGGTCATCGACGAGTTCCAGGAGTTCTTCGTGGAGGATGACCGGATTTCCCAGATGGCGTCGCTGCTGCTGGATCGGCTGGTGCGGCAAGGACGGGCCTTCGGCATCCACGTGGTGCTCGGCTCACAGACCCTGGGGGGAGCCTACACCGTCGCACGCACCACGCTCGGTCAAATGGTCATCCGCGTGGCCCTCCAGTGCAACGAAGCGGACGCCTATTTGATCATGGACGAAAACAACCCGGCACCGCGGCTGCTGTCGCGGCCTGGGGAAGGCATCTACAACGACATGGCCGGCATGATCGAAGGCAATAGCCCGTTCCAGGTGGTCTGGCTGCCCGACCAGGTGAGGGAGACGTATTTGGCGAAGGTCCGGGCCAGGGCGGACCGAGAGGAAGTCCGAAGTCCGAAGTCCGAAGTCCGAAGTCCAGGTTCGGAGGGTGGACCGCGATATCCCGGGCCGATTGTTTTTGAGGGGAACGCGCCGGCGGATGTGCGGGAGAATGCGGTGTTGCAGAGGCTGCTGGAGTCCCAATCCGTCAAACCGACGGCGGCGGGACGCATTTGGCTGGGCGCGCCCAACTCCATCAAGGGGCCGACCGAGGCGGTGTTCCAGCGGCAAAGCGGAAACAATCTGCTCCTGGTAGGTCAGCGCGATGAGACAATGCTGGCGCTGATGTCGTTGGGCCTCATCTCCCTGGCCGCCCAGTACCCGCTGGGTGCGGCGCGCTTCATTCTGTGCGACGGCACAGCGCCCGGCACCTCGCAACGCGATTATATCGAGCGGATCATCCAGGCCATCCCGCACCCGATCACAGTAGCCAAACCCGGCGACCTGGGGGACGTGATGCAGGAATTGGCCGGGGAGATGAAGCAACGGAGCGAGGCGGCCGATGCCGAAGCCGCCCCGCCGGTATTCCTGTTCATCCACGGTCTGCAGAAATACAGCAAGCTGCGCTTCGAAGAAGATTTCGGCTTCTCGGCCGCCGACAGCGATGCGCCGCCCAATCCCGCCGTGGTGCTGAACAACCTTGTCTGCGAAGGGACGCAGCTCGGGTTCCACGTGATCGCCACCTGCGACACCTACAACAACGTAAACCGCTACGTGAGCCGCAAAGCGTTCAGCGAATTCGAAATGCGTGTGCTGTTCCAGATGAGCGCCAATGATTCGGCGAGCCTCATCGACAACCCCAAGGCCAGCATCCTCGGGCTTCATCGTGCCCTGTTCTACAACGCACAGGAAGGCTACCTTGAGACGTTTCGCCCCTACTCGTTGCCAAGCAAGGAGTGGATTGAGCAAGCGGCCGGAAACCTGGCGCGGCTGCTGAAGGGCAGGAACCCGGAACCGACGGTCACCCGTTCTCCCGCCGCTTAAATCCCGCTGGCCGGGCTGTCGCCGCGACCCCGATCCCTCAGAGTTCGGCATGCGCCCCGCACTGGACCCACAAGCGTGTTGCTACGGTATTGATCCGGCACTGATACGGTATCTTAGGCTAAGATACCGTATCAGCGCCGGATCTCCTCCCAAGCAGTAGGCTTGCAGGGCGCTTAGCGGTGGCTGATCGCCCTCCGTCAAAGGGAATTCCAGCCGTTCGTTGTTCGCGGGCTCCTCCGCGATTCTGCCTGCACCAATGACCTTCCGATGTCGGAGCGCGGACATTATTCGTCCGCCACCACGGCTAGCTCAACCTCCAGCGGACGAGAATGGCCACGCTCCTGAAAAACCTCAGATATGCACAGCGCGAAGCGTTGACCAACTTTGCGGTTGACACCTCTCGTCCGCCGCACTGTATGCATACATTAGCGGCGGAACATGAGCACCACTTTAAATCAACTCGTCACTTCCCGCGCAGCATTAGGAGGCATGTGCTTGCCAGGGAGTATTCTTCCATTTCGTGAGAGACGCTCCGCATGGAGACCTCGACCGGGCGCTCGGAAGGGGTATGACGGATCTCACCATTCATTCACTTTGATCGAACTGCTGGTGGTCATTGCGATCATCGCCATCCTGGCCGCATTGATGCTGCCGGCGCTGGTTTCGGCCAAGGAAAAGGCCCGGCGCACCTCCTGCCAGAGTGGACTCAAGCAACTTGGCCTGGCAGTGACGATGTATGGGGGCGACAATCAGGACAAGGTACCGACGGGTATCCGCGATGATGGGGGCGAACATACAATCTGGATCGGCACCAATACGTTCAACTCGATCAAGCAATACAGCGGCACGAATATGAGTACGTGTCCCAGCGTTGCGGGCACCTTTCAGTATTACCTCGCCCCCTATGGTTGGGTGATCGGTTACAGCTACAACGGCGGACATACGACGCCGTGGACCGGAGCGTCGGGACCACGGTGGGTCTCGCCAAAGAAATTCACTGACAACCCGCTGTTGGTACTGGCCTGTGATCTGAATCAGTGGGCTACAGCCGATCTCTGGGTCATAGCACCGCATTGCAGCGGAGGCGCCGCCCGGCAGGGTGGATCGCCGTTCCTTAGTGTCAAGGCGTCGACTACCTCGGCGCAAGCTGGCGCGCGCGGCGGGAACGAGCTGTTCCTGGACGGGTCGGTGCGCTGGAAAAACATCAAGCAGATGACCAACTATTCGGCATCCCCATGGGGGAGCAGTTATATGAACGCCTGGTGATACGGGCGGTGCGCCCCTTGCCTGTCCGGCCTCGGATTGACTTCAACCCGAACCTCTCTCTCCAGCGGCCGCCGAAAGGAGTTGAGGCAGCGTTCGCTGCGGCGCGAAGGTTCCAAACCAGGGTTATCGGAACCGAAACCCGGTATTGCCCCTCTTCCCGTGGCCCGTTAGTATCCCGCGAAACGAACAATCAGAGAGAATCCAGCACCTTCAATCATGAGCACTTCCAAGCAGATCGAACAAGCCTATAGCCTCGCCAAAGCACGTTATGCCGCCTTGGGCGTGGACACCGACAAAGCACTCAAGCAGCTTGCCGGCATCCCGGTTTCCATCCATTGCTGGCAAGGCGATGATGTCGGCGGCTTCGAGAGCGCCGGCCAGGAGCTGGGCGGCGGACTGGCCGTTACCGGGAACTACCTTGGCAAAGCCCGCACACCCGACGAGCTGCGGGCGGACTTCGAGCAGGCCCTCTCGGTCATCCCCGGCCGCCACCGCCTCAACCTCCACGCTTGCTACGCCGAGATGGACGGCCAGAAGGTGGACCGCGACGAGTTGAGCGTGGCGCAGTTCAAGAACTGGATCGCCTGGGCTCGGTCCATCAAGATCGGTCTCGATTTTAACCCGACCTTCTTTGCCCACCCGAAGGTCGTTGGTGGTGTGACGCTGAGCAGTTCTAACAAGTCCACCCGCCAGTTTTGGATCGAGCACGGCATTCGGTGCCGCGAGATCGGCGCCGGCATCGGCAAGGCCCTGGGCAACACCTGCCTGAACAATTTCTGGATTCCCGATGGCATGAAGGACACTCCTGCCGATCGCCGCGGGCCGCGTGAGCGCCTGGTCGAGTCACTCGATGCCATTTTCAAGAAGAAGATTGACGGAAAGCTCAACGTGGATTCTGTCGAGCCCAAGCTCTTCGGCATCGGGGCCGAGAGCTACACGCCGGGTTCCCACGAGTTCTACCTTGGCTACGCGGTCAGCCGGCAGATCCTGCTTACTCTGGATGCCGGCCACTACCATCCGACCGAGGGCATCGCGGACAAGATCTCGTCTGCCCTTTGTTATCTGCCGGAAATTGCCCTCCACGTTAGCCGCGGTGTGCGCTGGGACAGCGACCACGTCGTGACCCTAACGGATGACCTGCAGGCCATCGCGCAAGAGATTGTCTGGGGTGACTATACTCGCCGGGTGCGCATCGGCCTCGACTACTTCGACGCCAGCATCAACCGGGTAGCCGCCTGGGTTATTGGTTCTCGCAACATGCTCAAGGCGCTCCTGCTCGCGCTGGTCGCGCCGATAGCTAAGCTTCGAGAGTATGAAACCGAGGGCGACTACACATCACGCCTGGCTCTGATGGAGGATGCGAAGTTATTGCCGGCCGGCGCGGTTTGGGATTATTACTGTGCCCGCGAAGGCGTGCCTGTGGGCGAAGCCTGGCTGGCGGACATCAAGAACTACGAGCGCACGGTGCTGGCGAAGCGCAGCTAAACTCGAATCCTAATCAGACCATATGAACCCGTTCCTTGGCGTATTCTTTCACTGGCTCGGCGGCCTGGCTTCAGGCAGTTTCTACGTTCCCTACAAGGGAGTCAAAAAGTGGGCGTGGGAGGTCTATTGGCTGGTCGGAGGGTTTTTCTCCTGGATCATCTGCCCTGTTATTCTGGCGTCGCTGCTTACGAATGACCTGTTCGGTGTCCTCAGGCAGCAGACACTGGGGACGCTCTGGTGGACGTATTTCTTCGGTGCGATGTGGGGCTTGGGCGGACTGACCTTCGGGCTGACGATGCGCTACCTGGGCATGTCCCTGGGCATGGGGGTGGCACTGGGCTATTGCGCGGCGTTTGGCACACTCATACCGCCGATCTTCAAGACCTTCATACCCACCATACCCGTCGCGGAGACTATCGGACAAATCGCCTCGACCACCCCAGGCAAGGTCACCTTGTTTGGTGTAGCGGTCTGCTTGTTCGGCATTGCCGTGGCCGCCATGGCCGGGTTGACGAAAGAAAGGGAAATGCCCGAAGCGGAGAAGAAGAAGGCGATCGCCGAGTTCGACTTCACGAAGGGTATCCTCGTCGCGACCTTCTCCGGCATCATGAGCGCTTGCTTTTCCTTCGCGCTCACGGCCGGGAATCCGATTGGCGAGGCTTCGAAGGCTGCAGGAACAACCGTCATCTGGAGCGGTCTGCCCAAGCTCGTGGTGGTCTTGTTGGGCGGCTTCACCACCAACTTCATCTGGTGCTCCTTCCTTAACCTCAAGAACCGTACCGGCTATCAGTATTTCAGCAGCACTCTGCGCAACAGCCCTCCGGGGCGCGGCCAGGAGACCATCATCGAAACCGCGATGGATGCCCCTAGCGAAGAGGTTGTGGAGGGTGCTTCAAAGGGCACGACCGCCGTTAATCCCCATGTCCCAATGCTCAGTAACTACTTCTTCAGCGCGCTGGCCGGCACGACCTGGTACTTCCAGTTCTTCTTTTACACTATGGGCGAGACGCAAATGGGTAAGTTTGGGTTCGCTAGCTGGACCCTGCACATGGCCAGTATTATCATCTTCAGCACCATGTGGGGCTGGATCTTCCACGAGTGGAAGGGCGCCAGCAAGAAGGCTCACGGGCTGATCACCTCCGGCATAGCCATGCTTATCGTCTCTACCCTGGTCATTGGATACGGAACGTTGCTCAAGAGTGGTCAGACGCTCGGCGACGTCATCAAGATGATCTTCGGCTGATTCTCCTCAACCATGCGCGTTTATCTTGCAATCGACCTCGGCGCCGAAAGTGGCCGCGTGATGGCTGGCCTCTGGAACGGCAAAACTATTCGCCTCGAAGAGCTCCATCGCTTCCCCAACGGACCCGTGTACTTGGGCGATTCGCTCCGCTGGGACGTCTTGCGGCTCTGGGCCGAAATACAGAACGGCCTCACGCTCGCGGCTAAGAAGTACGGCAAGTCAATCGCGTCCGTCGGCGCCGACACCTGGGGTGTGGACTATGTGCTGCTCGACCGACGGGAAGAGATGCTCGGACAGCCTTACGCCTACCGTGACGCCCGCACCAACGGGATGATGGAAAAGGCCTTCCGAAAGGTGCCGCGCTCCGAGATCTTCGCCCAGACCGGCCTGCAGTTCATGCAGTTCAATTCGCTCTTCCAGTTGCTGGCGGCAAAGAGGAACACACCTGAGTTGCTCGACGCAGCCGACTGCCTGCTCTTCATGCCCGACTTCATTCATTGGGCGCTCTGCGGCTCCCGAGTCGCAGAGTTCACGATCGCCTCCACCTCGCAGTGTCTAAACCCGCTGACGCGCGACTGGGCCACAGGCCTGCTCAAGAAGTTCGATTTGCCGAAGCGCATCTTCCCTAAGATCGTCCCGCCCGGCACGTCGCTCGGGGCACTGCGCTCTGGCGTTGCGGCCCGGACCGGCCTCCACAACGTCCACGTGATTGCCCCGCCAGCTCACGACACGGCTTCCGCCGTCGCCGGCGTTCCCACCGCCAACACTGGCAAGGCCAATTGGGCCTACATCAGTTCGGGCACCTGGTCGCTGATGGGCGCGGAGGTCACGAAGGCATCCCTATCCTCCCGCGCGCAAGAGCTGAACTTGACCAACGAGGGCGGGCTGGACGGTACCTACCGTCTGCTCAAGAACATCATGGGCCTGTGGCTCGTCCAGCAGTGCAAACGAGCTTTCGACGCCCGCGGCCGGAAATACGAATACGCCCAACTTGCGCAGATGGCAGCCAAAGCCCCGGCGCTGCGTTCCCTGGTCAACCCGGACGACTCGTGCTTCCTCAACCCACCGGACATGCCGAAGGCCATCCAGGATTTCTGCCGCGCAACCCGGCAACCGGTGCCGAAGACTGAAGGCGAACTGGTTCGCTGCGCCTATGAAAGCCTTGCGCTTAGGTATCGCGAAGTGCTTGGTTGGCTCGAAGAACTCACCGGCAACCGTATCGAGGTCATTCACATTGTCGGCGGCGGCTCCAAGAGCGCCATCCTCAACCAGTTCACCGCAGATGCCTGCCAGCGCCCCGTCATCACGGGTCCCGTCGAGGCGACCGCTCTGGGCAACCTGCTCGTGCAGGTGCGCGCCAGCGGCGAACTAGCCTCCTTGGCAGAGATGCGCGAAGTCATTCGCAAATCCAGCGACGTCGCCACTTACCAGCCCGGCAAACCCGCCGCCTGGGAAGATGCCTCCGCCCGCTTCGCCGACCTGCGCGGCGGTAAGTAAGTGGTCTGGGCCGCCGAGGGGTAGCGCAGACTTGGAAGTCGGCGCTACAGTGGCAGCGCCCAGACGCGCACTATCGTATGCGCGCAACGAGGTATGCCTTGAATTCCACCGTTGGATTCGGTACAATGCTTATAGCTTAGATTCAAGAAACGACCAGAGCGCCTATTGGCACCGCACTCACTGATGTCACAAAAGATCGACAGACCCGCCCCGCCTCCGGACATCAAGGTGTTCATCCGCAACC
>Ga0118677_10007007_pt1 | contig 18826 bp, 14 predicted proteins | sample AliMusrvi5mmetaG_FD_86154 | JGI IMG/M metagenome (GOLD analysis project Ga0118677, IMG submission 86154) | reverse complement strand
TCTCATAACAAATACCGTGCTCGCGGATCAGGAATGGCGACGTCACCGCCGGCCCGCACAGCAGGGTGGGAGACTCCTTCCGGTGCCGGTCCAACCGTTTCCAATAACAGGTCACACCGCGACCCTCCAGCCATTCCAACAACCGTGGCGGAATCACCCCGCCGGTGGTGGAGAGCAACCAGCGGCCGGCATGACTCTCTAACAAAACTCCAGGCAGCCCGTCGCCCGCGCCATCGATCAGCCGCACGGCGTCGGTGTCCCCGGTGAGCAGGGATTTGCGTTTCGTGAGGGCGGCATCCAGCAGATCAATCATTTCTCGGCAATGATAACAACGATCCAAGGATGTCGCAAGACCAGGAAATCTCATTTCGGCACGTCGGGGATTGGTTTGACGCTGACAAAAACGGAAGTAATCCCCGCCAGCACAAGCAAGCCGCCGAAAACGCAAACAATGGCGGCACCGGACGGCAGGTCCTGATAGAACGAAACCATCAGGCCGATGACGCCGCCGACCAGGGACAGCGCCACTGTCCAGATCCATGTGTTTCATCACCGCGAAACAAACACCTAGCGAGGCCATTTGCGCCATCGCGATGTCGATGAAGATAATCCCGCGCCGGACAACATGCATTCCCAGATAGACCAGCAGGCCGGGCAACAACACACAGGCCATGATCGGCCACATCATTACGTCCCACATGATTTCAGTTCTTGAGGGCTGTGGTTAGACGCGATACCAGCACGTCGATCAGTTGGGCGTACGTCGCGGTGTTCGGCAACGCCTCCGGATATTGCGCGCCATCGACGACGTGGGCACCGGTCGAGCTCGCCACTTTTTCGGCGATTTTCCGGTTGTGGAACGGTTCGACGATGATGGCCTTGATGTGCTCCGCCTTGATCTGCCCGATGACTTTGACGAGATGCGATGGTGATGGCGGCACGCCGGGTTTCGGTTCGAGAAACACGGCGACTTCGAGGCCGAAGCGGCGGGCGAAGTACAGCCAATCGTCATGATAGGCGGCGAGATGCTGGCCGTGGAATGGCAGCAGCGCGCGGCCCCAGTCCTGGAGCTTGGCGTCGATGGTGGCCTCGAATTTCTTCTCATTGGCGGCATAACTCGCGGCATTCGGCGGATCGGCGGCGGCAAAAGCCCGGGCGATATGCGCGGCAACGGCTTTGGCGATGATCGGATCGACCATGAAATGCGGATTGCCGGAGGCGTGGACGTCACCCGCCGCGCGGCTGAGCGTGGCGGGCACGTCGAGCAGGCGGATCCCTTCGGATGCCTGCACGCGGCCGACCGCACCGGCTTCGAGTTTCGAATTGCGGGCGGTCTGGAGCAATGGCGGCAGCCAGCCGACCTCCAACTCCGCGCCGCCTTCAATCAGGATGTCGGCGGTGCGGAGTTTGACCACGAAGCTCGGGCGGGCATCCACGAAGTGCGGATCTTCGGTGGGTTTAGCCATGGAGGTAATATCGACGTGTTCGCCGCCGATTTCGCGGGCGATGGCGGCGTAATCGGCGAGGGTGGTGACGACATTTAGCTTGGCCCGTGCCGTGCCGGTGGCGGCGGCGATGGCTGTTAGCAGGATGGCTAGGTGGTGTTTGATGGTCATTGGCAATGATGGTTTGTTGTTAGATCTGGAATTCTTGAAAGAGCGAATAGGGTGTAATTAGGTCAAGTTTTCTGTCTGGTTTCTGGTCTCTGGAGTCTGAGGCGCAGCCCCGCTAGTATTTGTGCGCGCCGTGCGCACCGAGGCTGATTTCATACATCAGGAAGACGGAATTCTCGTCGCGGCCGGGTTCGAAGTCCGTGGCTTCGAGCCAGTCGTGATTGTATTGCAGGCGGAGTTTGGAGAACTCCGATGGATACCAGGTGAGATCGGTGGACAGGCGGTAGCGGCTCTGGCGTTGCGGATCGTCGGTGATTTCGGATGGCGCCATGTGGATGTAATCGCCGCGCAAGCCTGCGGCCCAGCCTTTGTGGAAACCCCAGACGATTTGGGAATAAGCGCCCCAGTCATCGAAGGTTTCCGCAGTGGGGAAGCTGTCATTGAGTCCCCGGCCGGCCTCATATCTCCGGAACATCGCCTCGCTCTGCCATTTCACGAACGGCCAACCACCTTCCGCGTTGGCGGGTTTCCATTTGTAGAACAAATCGGCGCCGTAGATTTGGGTGCGGGCGTTTTTGCCGGTGTCATTGGGTCCGAAAGCCGCGGAGACTCCACCGAGGATCGTCTGGGTGGGGGTGATATCAAAAGATGCCTCGAGGCGTGGCGTGAAGACCAAATCCGACAGGCCGTCGGTTTGCCTGTCGATCGTTTGCCGGGAGAAGAAGGTTCCGTTAACTTCCTTTTGCGGTACCGCCTGGCGCCGGCGCGGCGCTTGGTGGAAGCAAGCCGGACGACGGCGCCACGGACGCACCTCCGCTAACGACCGACGGATCCGTGGTAGGAAACAATCCGTCAGGCGGTGCGGGACTGCCGCCGGGTGGTTTGCCCGGCGGCAACACGCTACCGGAATCCGGCACGACCGACGGGTCGGTGGTGGGAATGACCGGCACCGGTTCGTTAGGCGCCGGCTTGTTGTCGGACGGCGCGGGCAAAACCGATGGGCCCTGCTTCAACGTGTCGATCACCCATTGCTGGTCGGCGAGTTGTTTTTTCAGCGTATCGAGTTCCGCCTGGTGACGGACTTGCATGTCCTGGATGCTTTTTTGCATCTCGACGAGCTGCTTTTGGATCGCCTCGTTGGAGGCTGGCGGGGTGGCGGGTTCTTCCGCCTGGAGATGGATGGCAAGGAATAATGTTGTTAGAAATGCGGGTAAAAGTTTCGTTAGATTCATGACATGGTCTGGAAGGAATTGGAGGAGGGTGCGTGGTGTGTGCCACACAGGTTGAGCGCCGGGACCTACGGAGTCCCGGCGTTGCCGATTCGTTCAATCAGGCGAGTGCTGGCGGCCCGTGTTCGAGCAAACTGCCGCACAAATGGTGGGGGAGCGCATGCCGGACATGTGCGCGAACCGCCAAGATTTCAACGAAAAGCGGCGCATACGATGGCGCGACGATCGGAACCACGACCGCCTGATCGAGCAAACCCGATTTGAAATCGGTGGCGAGGCAATGGTGGCTGGTATCGTGTGAATCCGGGTGGAAACACTCGTGCAACCCCGGCGACGACGCGAACATCGTGACGACAAGGACCTGGATGAGCGCAAGCCACACCAGTGGCGCGAAAAATCGCATCCAGCGGTGGCGGCAGCTCCTGATCGTCATCTCGGGCGGTTATCTGGCCCACGTTTGGCGGGTTGGCAAATGTTATTTGTCCCCTATTCATGTTTGTTAGTTCCCGCTCTGGAAATTCCGGAACAAAACCTCATCGGTTGATTCTCTCTATCGGTATTGTCCGTTCGTGGCTACCAATAACGTGCGATACGTTCGGGGCTGGAGCCAAGTGGCGACGACGAGTGCCCCGCAGGCCAGCCGTGCGGATGGTATGGGCATGTCCACGAGCGCAACTTCATCCAGCATCAGGCGCGGAAGATATCGGCGAGCGGCGCTTGCAGGCCGGGCAGGATTTCCGTGGTGATCGCGGCATGCGTGCCGTTTTCAAGCAGGCCACAGGTTGATCCGGTTTTCCCTGGATGAGTTACGCAAAGGGCGGACCTTCGCCGAGGGCCATGAAATCGGCCACGGTTGGTTTGCGCTCTTTCCTTTCCGCGATGGCAGGCATCGGCGAAAACATAACACCTGCCGCATGACCTGCCAAGCGGGGAAAACCGTCCTGGGAAAACCGTCCCGACTCCCATGGAATCCTCAACAGAGCAACAATGCTGTCGTTAGGTCTGGTCTCTGGTCTCTGGTTTTTGAGGCGAAGCTTCGCTAGCGGTAGAGCCCGTGTTCCGCGATCCATCGGGCTACGGCCGGCGCCAGCCACGGGTGGGTCGATTCTCCGTTGGCAAGGGCTTCGCGGATGGCGGTGGCGGATGCCGGATGGACGGTCTCTAACACACGGATCCGGTACCCCTCGCGCGGCAGCGGCAACTGGCCACGCGCAAACACGATGAATTCGCAGATTTCCGCCAAACGCTCCGGATGCCGCCATTGCGGCAACGCATCCCATTGGTCGCCACCTACAATCCAGAACAGGCGTGCGCCGGGAAACCTCACCCGCATCGATTCCGCCGTCGCGTAGGAAAACGACGTTTCGTCGCTGTGCAACTCGCAATCATCCACCACCGCCCACGCCAGGTCCGCCGTAGCCCGCCGCAACATCTCAAGCCGGTCATCCCCCGGCGCCGGCGCCACTTGCCCGGTCTTATGCGGCGAAATCCGGCAAGGCACAAACCTCACCTCGTCCAAGCCCAGCGCTTTCTGCGCCAGCCCTGCCATTTTCACATGCCCGAGATGGACTGGATCAAAGGTTCCGCCAAACACGGCGATTTTCCGGGCTTCCGACATGGCTTGTGGCATTTCTACGTGTGTCGGCAGTGATTTTATCCTGCGGCCAACGCCGTAAACTACGGCTCCTCCCCTTGCCGGACAAGCCGAAACACCCTTGTCACATCAACTACTGAATCCGCAAACTTCGATCAGACTATTTCTCCGTCCCCTAATCCAATTTCTCCGTCCCCTAATCCAGACTATTTCTCTGTCCCCCAATCCAATTCGGATTGACGGGGCAGTGGAAATACAGGAGGTAGGTCGCGGCATAGGGAGCGCCCAACGCCACCCGTTCTGCAAACCCACCCAAGCTCTCCAGACTACCTCCTTCTCCCCTCAGACACCTGCCAAGCAGGGCCAAGTGTACCTTTGTCGTTAAAACCTGAAACAAATATGAATGAAATCATCCTGATGACCCACGTCCTTTTTGGCGTCGGCTGCATGGTCGCAGCCGTCTGGCTGTTCGTTGACGTTGTGAACGCGAACGAGGGGAACCTCGCCCGTATCCGCAGGCTGAGCTGGGGTGCCGCCGGTCTTATGTGGCTTGCCTTCGTAGTCGCCGGTTACTGGTATGTAACCGCTTACAAAGTGGACAAGGCCATCATCTTGAAAGGGCCGTGGCCTTTCGCACATGCGTTTGTGATGGAGACCAAGGAGCACCTAGTCATCATGCTGTTGCTGCTGGTCACCTATCTTCCCATCGCCGCCTCCAACAATCTAGCGACGAGCAAGGATGCACGCAAGCTGATGCTGTGGGTGACGGGGATGATCGCCTTGCTGGCACTGGCGATGGATGGAGAAGGCGCGATCATTGCCATGGGCGTGAAGGTTGGATTGCTGACAAAGTAAAACTCACACCCAAGAAAAATCATGGAAAACACCACACTCTCAAAGAACAGCGTGTCCTTCGGGCTTGCGCTGGCGCTCGTCTGCATCATCAACGCAATTATTGTCGTCGTGAAGGAGAAGAGCGACGCCGTGATGAACGGGATGAAAAAGATCACCGGCCATCATTGGACCACGCACACCGTCATGGTCCTAGCCCTGTTCTTCCTCTTCGCCTGGGGGTTCGGGAGGGCGAACAACGGCAAGGGAACAACAATCACCGGCAACCGGCTCATTGGCACGCTGGTGTCAGGAGTCGTCATTGCCGGTCTTATTATCGTCGGATTCTATTTGCTAGCCGACTAAAAAGTTTGCAACACCCCACGCCAACAATCACCCAACTCCCATACCTCATCATGCAACTCGAACGCCGCTGCTTGTGCCTCGCGTCACTTGCGCTTTTTGCCTTTTCGATGGCCGGACGAACTTATGCCGGCCCTCCGTTTGTCACGGACGATCCGGAGCCTGTGGAACTTCATCATTGGGAATTCTATCTCGCGACGCAGCAGTATCATGACTCCGATGGCTGGTCCGGCACGGCTCCGCATCTGGAGGTGAACTACGGCGCAATGCTGGATACGCAGCTTCATCTCATCGCGCCGCTTGCTTACGACAAGCCTGCGGACGGAACGTCACACTATGGCTACGGCGACATGGAGCTTGGCGTCAAATACCGCTTCGTGCACACGGGAGAAGAAGGCTCAGAGTTCCAGTTAGGAATTTTCCCGCTGGTCGAATTGCCGACAGGAAACAGTGATAAGGGCCTGGGCAACGGCAAATCCCAGGTGTTTGTCCCCCTCTGGCTGCAGAAGGACTTCGGTAAATGGACGACCTATGGCGGCGGCGGCTATTGGTTCAACCCCGGTGAAGGTAACCGTGACTATTGGTTTGCCGGCTGGGAAGTTCAGCGCAAGCTCACCGACTCACTGACCGCTGGTATTGAAGGCCAGTTTCGGACGGCGGACACGGTCAACGCACACCATTCATTTGCGCTCAATGCCGGCGGCATCTGGGATCTCTCGGAAAAATACCACGTTTTGTTTTCCGCAGGACATACGGTCAGGGGCCGCAGCGAGTTCCAGGGATATCTGGGCCTCCAGCTTACTTTTGGCTCGGACGATGAGAAGACGGCTTCGAAGAGTAAAAAGTGAACCGCAGAAATCAGAGGAACTTGCCTGGATTGAGAATGTCGTGGGGATCAAGCGCACGCTTGAGGGAATGGTGGACGTCGAGCGCCACCTCACCGAGGGCGTCGTTGATCCAAGGTTTTTTGGCGAGGCCCACACCGTGCTCACCCGTGATGGCACCGCCGTGGTCTAGCACCCAGGCGAACAAGCGGTCCAGCGCCCCACGAGCGGCCGCCCGCACCGCCGGGTCGGCGTAGTCGCCGACCATCAGGTTGGTGTGGATATTGCCGTCGCCGGCATGACCGAAACAGGCGATCGGAATACCGGTATCCATTTCTAGCAATCTAGCAAATTCCACCAATTCGACCAATTTGGAGCGCGGAACGACGATATCCTCGTTAAGTTTGGTAAGTCCGGTATCGCGCAGGGCGTACGAAAACTCGCGGCGCAATTGCCAGATGCGTTCGCAGGACGCCTCGTCTGGGGCGCGGTCGATCATGGTGGCACCGAGGGCGGCGAGCAGGGTGTGGAGTTCGTCGAGTTCGGCCTGGACGGCGGCGGGACGGCCGTCGATTTCGACGATCAGATAGGCGTCGCCCGGTGGGAAAACTTCAGAACCGAGGCGGCGGCGGGCGGCGGCGAGGGTGAAGGCGTCGGTGATTTCAAGAGCGGACGGCAGATGGCCTGCGTTGAGGATCGCCTGGACGGCAGCGGCGGCGAGCGCAAAATCCGGGAAAATAGCGGCGAACATGCCGCGGCATACTGGCCGCGGGATAAGCCGCAAGGTGGCCTCGGTGATGACCCCGAGCATCCCTTCGGAGCCGGTGAACAGCCCGATGAGGTCGAAACCCGTCTTGTTTTTGTGCAGCCGGCCGCCGCTGCGCAGGATGCGGCCGTCAGCCAGCACCACCTCCAGGCCCAAGACGTAGGCGCGGGTCACGCCATATTTCAGGCAGCGCGGGCCGCCGGCGTTGGTGGCGATGTTGCCGCCGATCGAGCATTCCTTGAGCGACGCCGGGTCTGGTGGGTATTCCCAGCCGAGGTTGCGGACGGCCTCCTGCAAGGCGTGGGTGATGACGCCGGGTTGGACGACGGCCACGCCATCTTGCGGATGAATGCCCAAAATCCGGTTCAGACGGGCGGTGGACAGGACGATGCCACCCTGGATCGGCACGCAGCCGCCAACATAGCCGACCCCCGCGCCCCGCGTGGTCACCGCCAAGCGCCGGGCGTGGGCGTAAGCCATCACAGCGGCCACTTCCGAGGTACTTTCCGGAACTACCACCAAATCCGGCAAGTGAGAGGCCGACCATTTATCGCCTGAGTGCCCGGCGAGCACCTCTGCGGTGCTCGACACCTTATCCGCGCCGATGAGTTCAGCAAGTTGCCCGGCGATGGTCGTCACGCGTAAATGTTTTTGTAATACTCGTCAGCCATCCGGTCAGCATCAAAAAATGGCACCACCTGGTTCATGGAATTGAGCACCACCCGATACCAATCATCCGGTTTCTCGTAGTAAAGTGGCAGCACAGTGTCGTTGAGGATCCGATAGATTTCCATCATGTCGTGGCGGTCGCGGTCTTGCGGGCTGAGTTGGGGATCGGCGGGCGGCACAATGAAGGAATTTTGCTTGTCGCGTGCGAATTCACAGACCCAGCCATCGTTGGTTGATAGATTCACGGAGCCATTCATGGCGGCGGACATGCCGGAGGTGCCTGAGGCCTCGCGGGTGACCACTGGGTTGTTGAGCCAAATGTCCGAGCCGTTTTTCAACAGGCGCGACAAGCCCAGTTCGTAGCCGACCAACACGCTGGCATTGGGCATGTCTCTGGTGAGGTGGATGAGGTAATTGAAAGTTTCAATGGCACCGCTATCAAACGGATAGGGTTTGCCGGCCCACAGAATCTGGATCGGGCGCTGGGCATTGCCGATGAGATCGCGGAACAAGTCGGCGTCCCGCACGATCAGGTCCGGGCGCTTGTAACCGGCGAAGCGGCGTGCCCAGACGAGGGTGAGCACATCGGGGTCGAAGCGCTTGCCGGTTTGATCGGCCACCAGTTCGAAGAGTTCCTCCTTGAGCTGGCGTTTGCGCTGGCGCAGCGCGTCGAGATCCCCGGCCTGACGGGCGGCTTCGAGCGGCTTGTCCGCCCAGAATTTCTTGTTTTGGGCGTTGGTGACGTGGGTGATGTTGCAGATATTGGGATACTTGCTCCACATTTGGCGGGACACTTCGCCATGGAGCTTGGAAACACCGTTGGCCGAATGACTGAGGCGCAACGCGGCGAGCGAGTGATTGAACACATCCCCCTCCAGGCCCGTGATGGCACGCAATTCCCCCTCCGGTACGTCACCGAAAAATGAGAAATCCCGCAGCAACTTGAAATCATGGGTTTCGTTACCAGCCTCCTCGGGGGTATGGGTGGTGAATACGAACCGGCGCTTGACCTCCTCGATTTTTCGAAACCGCTCATAGACGCGGAACGCGGCGGACAGGCCGTGGGCTTCGTTGAGGTGCCAGACGTCCGGATCCACGCCGAGTTCCTCGAGCAAGCGAGCCCCGCCGGCACCGAGGATGATGTATTGGGCGATGCGCCGGAGGTAGTCGTTGTCGTAGAGCCGGTGGGTCAGGGCCCGCGAGAGAGCGTCATTTTCCTCGATATCGGTGCTCAGGAAAAACATGGGAACCGTGCCAAACTCGTCGCCTGGCAGGAACATCGCCTTGACCCACACTGGGTGACCGTGGATCGGCACGGTGAAGCGAATCCCGGTATCCTTGAGGAAGGAGTAACGCTTTTTGCGGAACTGAATGGCCAGCTCCTGATCTTCGCCGCGGGATTGATCGTAGTAGCCGTAGGTCCAGAGGATGCCGATGCCACAGAGGTTTTGGCGCAAATCAGCCGCCGAGCGCATGTGCGATCCCGCCAAAAATCCCAGCCCTCCTGAGTACACCTTGAAACTCTGGCTTATGGCAAATTCACAGGAAAAATACGCCACACTCTTCGCGTACTGCGGCGCTATTTTGTAACTGTGGGCAAACGGTTTGGGTAGAAATGATTTGGGCATTGTTAAATTTGTTAGGGTTGAAACTTGGGAGTGGGTGAAAATCAGACCATGCAGATAGCGTGCCAGAACGGCGGTCCTTGCTCAATGGGTCCAATCGAGGACAACTTTCCCTGATTGTCCCGAAATCATGGTGGCAAAGGCTTGTTCAAAATCGCGGAAACCAAAGCGATGGGTGATGACCGGGGCGATATTCAAGCCGGCGCGGATCATGCTGCTCATTTTGTACCAGGTTTCAAACATTTCGCGGCCGTATATGCCCTTGAGGACGAGGCCCTTGAAAATGACTTTGTCCCAATCGATGGCGACCTTTTCCGGGAAAATGCCCAGCAGTGAGACCTTGGCCCCGTTGGAACTGTGCTCGAGAATGTCGCTCAACCCGGACGGATGCCCGGACATTTCCAGGCACACGTCAAATCCTTCCCGCATCCCCAGCTCCCGCTTCACATCAACCAACGACTCCGTGGCAACATTGACCACCCGGGTGGCACCCAAGGTTTTGGCGAGTTCCAGACGATACGGGTTCACATCGGTGATGACAATGTGGCGGGCTCCGGCAAATTTACAAATGGCCGCTGCCATGCAGCCGATCGGCCCGGCTCCGGTGATAAGCACATCCTCGGCCACCAAATCCCAGGATAAGGCAGTGTGAACGGCATTGCCGAGCGGATCAAAGGTGGAGATGACCTCCTCGGGAATGTTCGCATTGACCTTGTAAACGTTGCGGTACGGGATGGACAGGTATTCGGCAAATGCCCCCGGCCGGTTGACACCCACGCCCTGCGTGTTCGGGCAGAGGTGGCGACGGCCAGCCAGGCAATTGCGGCAACGGCCGCAGACGATGTGGCCCTCGCCGGACACCAATTCGCCGGGCTGCACCTCGGTGACCCCGGAACCCACCGCCTCAACCACCCCACAAAACTCATGGCCCACGTGCATTCCCAACGGAATCGTCCGCTGCGCCCAAGCGTCCCACTTCCAAATGTGCACGTCAGTCCCGCAAATCGACGTCTTGCGAATCTTGATCAACACGTCCATCGGACCCACTTCCGGGTCCGGGACGTCTTCCAACCACAATCCGGGTTCTGCCTTGGCCTTGACGAGTGCTTTCATTTTGCTGCCCCGCAACCCTGCCTCAACACGCACCCCCGGCGATAGAAAAATTTTTCCGCGATGAAAAAATCCGCGTTGGCCACGGATATCCGCCGGCCCGGGCCTGCAAATTTTTCAAGGTGAGGTTTTGGGAGGGGTGGCGCTGATGATGACCTTGCGGGCCGCCTCGCGATGGATGCGCAACACTCCGGATGCGCCATGGAACTCGCCGTAACACCATGCCGAGGCGGGCAGTTCCTTGCCGTCGGCAATGAGGCTCGCCGGCTTGAGGCTCAGGCGAAGCTCCTCGTTGCCTGCTGCCTCAAACGCTGTGTAGGTGACCAGCCCAGTCTCATATTTCACTTGCCTGATGATCGAATCCGTCCCGATGAGATGGTCCGCATCCGCCGGGGCCATCTCCGGCAACTCGGCCATCCCGTCCTGAATGTGGCACAAATAGTCAAAGTACGAGTCAGTGAACCACGGACAGGTGTAGCCAATCCCGACGTAGTTCACCGCACACTGGTCCTTCGAATGCTTGCTGAAAAACGAATATATCGATAGGGCAAAGGCGGCACGAGCTTCCTCCCGCCAAGCGGCATCCTGTGAGACGGAGAACCACTCTGCGGCGATCGAGGCATAGCGGGCGGTATGGCTGCCCATTTCCAAAAAACAGATATCCTGTTCCTTGATGCTGGTGGCTCCAAACCGTTTGGTTTTACCGAAACGGTCCTTGACCATGACTAACAACTCAGGCACATGGCGCTTGTAGTCTGGATCCATTTCCGGGTGGCGAAGCATGAAGCGAGCTGTCTCCATCGGGATTTGTTGATTGAGGTTGCTGTGGTTGTTCACCATGTCCTCGTAGTAGCCCGACCACTTCTGGTTCTTCATCGGATAGTCGAGAATCCACTTCCACAGGGCCAAGCGTGCGGCGGGATACGTCCCGGCACCGGTCTCGCCAAGCCGGATCAACTCGTCGAACAAGATCACCGGGCAGATCATTGCGGCGGTGGAGTTGGCCACCACTTCCCCGGTTTTGCGATTGACCCGGAACGGCAGCGGAGACTTGTTTTCGTCGCCCGGCTGGAGGTGGGCGGCGAGGGTTGCCGCAATTCCGCATGCCGCCTTCAAATACTTTTCCTCACCCGTGAATTTGTAGAATTTCAGATAGGCAACGCCCACCAGACTCATCTTGTCAGGCTCGCTTCGCTCATCGGTGTATTCCCCATCCGGGCTGTCATCTTGGGTGCTCGGCACATTCGGCCACGCCCAGTCCGTCGGCGAGTGGTAAAACAATACACGCTCCAAGATCCGCCTCACCGGTGGAATGGCCTGCTCATCGCCAGTGTAGGCAAAATACCGCGCCAAACTCTCCATCGCCCAGTACGCATGACTCCCCTGGCAATTCTGATTGGCCAAATACTCGCCCTTTGGACTCAACTTCGAGGTCACCAGATACCACGGATCGTCACCAAATTTGGTCGGAACCGTCGGACAACTCTTGATGAAGTTCATGCTCCACTTGAGCACATTGTCATAACTCGTCCACGGCTGCAGGCGGCCCTGCCCGTCTAGCACCACCTCGTGGTCACGCAGTTTGTCCGCTCCGCTGGCGCTCATGGCGCAAACCGCCAGCCCTGACAACAACATGGCCAGGGATCGTTGGATATTTCTCAGTGGGTTCATGAAAGTGACGGCGGAGGCGCTCTATCTACCAGATGCCCGGAAAGAGTCAACGGCGGGTTTGCACGACGGGTTCGCAGTTGGTGCCAAACCCCTACGGCGGATCCTCGCTCGGAACCTGCGGGCAGCTGCCACCACTACTATACAGGCCGTACTCAAGCCCCTGCATCATCCCCATGACCATAGGCGAAAGCCATAGACACGTGGCGTTGTCTTCCTCTCTGATGTTCGGCGTTCGTGTTCATTCATCCGATGCGAGTCGCCTTATAGCAGCGCTCTGTGAGCGTCGCGGCGCGAAAAGCACCTCATGCGCTGCGACGCTCACAGACCGCCGCCACAGACCGCGCGACATCTCAGAAAACCCAAGAGCCTTCCGCAGGATGCCGGCGCTCCCCGACATCTCTAAAACATGAACATCCAAAATGATTCTTTCCAATCCTCTTGATGGACCCCCTAAACATAAAGTTGAGACGATTAGAAGCTGTTACGAATCTTCGAAGAAGCCGCGTGGATGAAGGATCGGCGTGAATAATACTCACTCGTGCATAGCCGAATTATGGAAACATGGGGGTTGCAGCGCGGGGGGCATGGCCTTGCACGGCTGGAGAGTTGGGCCCGCCGCTTTGGAGGGTTTTGGGGACGATGCAGGCGAAAGCTCGTTAGCTAAAATCCGTCGCAGCGGCTTCCGCAAGCATCCGCGCGGCGTGCCGGAAACGTGGCAGCATTTGCTCATAGACCAAACGCTTGGCTGGATCCGGTTCGGCGCTGGCCTCGAGGTGGTGGATCGCGTCGATGGGCGAGAAGTCGCGCCACAGGCCGGCGGCGACGGCGGCGACGGCGGCAGCCCCCAACGATCCGGCATCCTGGCCGACGTTTGTCTGATGGATCGAGAGGCCGAAGGCATCAGCGAAGATTTGCCGCCACAGGGCGCTTTTGCTGCTACCGCCGACGACCACCATTTCGTTGCAAACCGGGCAGAGTTGCCGCAGTTCGTCGAGGGCGAGGCGCAGGTTCAGGGCGATGCCTTCCATGGTGGCGCGGATGACGTCGGCGCGAGTGTGACCAAGATCCAAGCCGAGGAATGCGCCGCGGATGCGTGGGTCGAGGTCCAGCGACGAACCGCCAGCGAGACTGGGGTTGAACAGGAGGCCGCGGGCACCGACCGGAGAGGATCCGGCGAGTTCACTCATGAGCTCATAGACATCGATGTTGTCATTTTGGGCCCGAGCCAAAAGGTCTTGGCATAGTTGTTGGCAAACCCATTTGAACGACGACCCAGAGGAAAAAATTGCCACCGCCGAGTTGAATAATCCAGGCATCACATGACTAAACACATAGGGCTTGACCCGCACATCGAGCAGCGGATTGGCGGAGGTCACCGCAATCCATGCCGACGACCCCAGTGATGCATAGCTGCGGCCCTCGGCAATGTTGCGGGCCCCCAGCGCCATGCACGAATTGTCCACTCCGCCGCAGGCCACCTTGACTGTGCGCGGCAACCCGAGTTCCACGGCGGCCGCTACTGTTAGCTCGCCTAGAATCGAGGCGGACGGCACAATGTCAGGCCAAATCTCGCGTGGTAAGCCACTCGCCGCCACCAAGCCCGGCGCATAATCCCAGGCTAGCAGGTCGTACACGCCGCAGCCCGAGGCATAAGAGAAATCCGTGGCCACTATGCCTGTTAGCATGTGGTTGAGAAAATCCTTGGTGCCCACGATCTTGTCAATTCTGCCAAACATCTCAGGCATCTGGTCGCGGTACCACAGCGCTTTGAACACCGTGTAATGTGCCGCCGGAAACCCGTTACCTGTCGTTAGATACCACTGCTCCGGATCCACATGCCGGAAAAACTCCGCACTTTGCGCCTCGGCTCGACGGTCCGACCAAATCGGCGTGGCCTCGCACAACTGGCGGCCATCGGCATCGAGAGGCACGCAGCCCAGACTGTGGCCGGAGATGGCCAGGCATTGGATGGCGGCGGCGTCAGCGCTTGGATGAAGCAGCAATTGGCGCGTCGCGCCGACCAGCACGGACCACCAATCGGCGGGGCGTTGCTCGTGCCACGACGCTTGTGGATAGAATGTGTCGTACCCGACAAACACGGAAGCGAGCCGCTGGCCGTCGGCCTCATACAGCGAAGCCTTGATGCCGCCGGTGCCGAGATCATAGGCAATGATGTTGCTGGACATGGCTTGGATCTAACGTTTGCTCAGGGGTTTATGACACATCGACGCTGCCGCCGGGCTGGGCGGCGCACTCGGCGAGGATGCGCGTGCCGCTGGCCGTACCTATGCCGAAGCGCCGCACGCCAAGGCGGTACATCGCCACCAAAGTGGCCAAATCGCGCACGCCGCCGGCCGCCTTGATACCGGCGCGCCCGCCGACTGCCTCGCGGATGATAGCCACATTCTCGAGGGTGGCTCCGCTGGGGGCCCAGCCGCTGCCGGTTTTCACCCAAGCGGCACCGGCCTCGACGCATAGTTGGCTACCGATGCGGATTTGCTCGGGGGTGAGCCAGTGGCACTCGAGAATGACCTTGACCGGGACCCCGCCCGCCGCATCGACCACCCCCCGGATGTCCTCGCGAACCGCCTCGTAGCGACCACTGCGCAGCCAGCCGACGTTGATGACCATGTCCAGTTCGCTGACGCCTTCGGCCAGCAACTCGCGGGCCTCGGCGGCCTTGATCGAAGTGCTGTGCCCCCCGGACGGAAAGCCTACGGCCCCGCCAACGCCAATGTGGGCTGCGTCAACCAGCAGGGACTTTAGCAAGCGCGTGTGAGATGGCAGCGCAAACACACAAACCACTCCCAACTCGCGGGCGGTGGCCGCAAGTTGGCGGATCTCAGATTCATCGCATTCAGCTCTAACGCAGCTGAGGTCAATAAGACGGGCAATCTCGTTTTTTGCTAGTTTCATCATGGGCTGGAAAATGCAAGGTTAGGCTGCAATTGCGGTCGAAGGCAGCAAGTCAACCCCATACGGCAGCAAACCGGAGGATCTTGCGCCTCTCTATCGCGAGATTGGAGTGGCTTCAGGAGCATTGACAGAAGAAGGGCTCCAGGGAGGTCGGTGAAACTGGCAGCATCCTACGAAGCCACCCCCGAATTTCTTGGCCCTGTATTCGGATGGCCATTCAGGTGACTTGCTAGCCCTCCCCACCATTCGGCAACAGACAGTCCTCCGTCCCGACCCACTCGAAAAATCGCTCTCTTCCCGCCCGCTCCCGCCCAGTTCAGGGGCCAAGAACCAGAGCTTTCTCCGAAAATCCAGAAAATCCCGAAAATCACCGGTCAAGTAGCAAATTTCGATTGTATTTTCGGAACAATAAGGGCTAGCGTCAGCGCGTTATCACGACGGAGGTAATGACTTAATAGCTACATCACTTGATTTCCGAACCCCAAAACCCCCACATGAAAAACCAATCTGACGGCCATCGGACCGGCGGCTTTGCCTTGATCATCACCTTGGCGTTGATGGTGCTGCTCACGCTGCTAGTGGTGGGCCTGTTGTCGCTTTCGAGTGTTTCGTTGCGTACTTCGGCGGCGGGGGAGGCGATGGCCACGGCCCGCTCCAACGCGCGGCTGGCACTGATGCTGGCGCTCGGCGAACTCCAACGCAGCGCCGGCACCGACCAGCGGATCACGGCGCGGGCCGATATCCTCGACGCCAAAATTGCCAACCCGCAGATTACCGGCGTTTGGGAATCCATGGAAATCAAAGCCACTTCCCCGCCCTCCGCCGCCGACTACAAGATGCCGGCCAAGGACGCGAAGTTCAAGTCATGGCTGGTGTCCAGCCCGGACCCGCTTGCATCCCGCAAGGCCGCCTTTGCCAGGCAGGAAGCCAGCTCTCCGCTGACCCTCTGGGGCAAGGGCACCCTCGGCGAAAAGGAACTGAGCACCCGCACAGTGAACGCGACAAAGGTGCCGCTGAGCGCCTCGAGCAAATACCCATCCACCGGTGCTTTGGCCTGGGCGGTGATCGACGAGGGCCTCAAAGCACGCGTCAACACCCCCTACATCGCCAACGCCGTCACCCCCGGCTCGAAAACCGTCCAACTCGGCGCCGGACAGCGCCCGGGCGTCGAGTTTATCGACGGGCTTTCGGGGCTGGAACGCAGCCTGTTCAATAAGGACAAGCCACCCTTCGCCACGATCGAAAAGGGCATCACCCGCCTCAATTACGGCCTGGCCGCCCAAACCCTCGGCAAAGCCACCCGCGAGGCCCTGCAAGCCGTCACCCACGATATCACCACCCAGTCCCTCGGCCTGTTCACCGATACCGCCCACGGCGGCTTCAAGCAGGATTTCCACCTGCTGACCAGCTCCCCCACCCTGCCGGCGAACTACAAGGACAGCGGCATCTACGCATCCCGCCTGAGCCTCAACAAGGCCAACGCGCCCTCCGATCCGACGTGGGCCTCACTGCGGGATTTCAGCCGCCTCTATCGCGACAAACTCCTCACCTCTGGCGGCGTGCCTTACCTCAAAGCCCAGTGGCCCCCCGGTTGGCAAGCGGCCACGGGTAGCGCCCCATCGCTCACGGTCAACCGCGCACCGCCACCCGGCGTGGTCCTGCTGCCCACGATTGCCAAAGTGCAGATGCTCTTCAGCCTCATCGGCCACGACCTATATGATTACCCACCACCGGTCGGCACCCAGGTCCCGCCGACGGCCCCGGGTTTCCACGGCCCGCAGGAAGGCCAGTTCCGCGGCACTCCCTTCAATTACGACCTTCACCTGCTCTACACCCCTATCGTCACACTCCACAACCCCTACAATGTTGCCATCGATTGCAGCGACCTGAGAGTGCAATTTCTCAATGTGCCTTTTGCCATGCAGATATTCCGCAATGGGATCCCTCAAAGCACCGGCTTGGTCCCTCTGGAAACGATGTTTGCCGACAATGATCAAGGCCAGGCAGCCAAGGTCTTCGGTATGAACTTGAAAAATAGGGCTGCTAACGGAACACCCGGCACCACCAGCATTCGCTTGCTACCCGGTGAGGTCAAAGTGTTCTCGCCCTATCTTGACCCGGCCCACTCCTATCGGGATGATTTCAGCAATGGCCGCCAATATTGGGACATCTATGTGGGTACCCACCTCACTGATAATATTGAATCCATCCCGGGTTGGCGCGGAGCGGGCATCGGCTTTGACTGCGACTGGTTAGCAGGCAGCCAAGCGGTGGACGGCCTTGGTGCCAACGGCCATTGGGCGTCCTGTTATGGCTTGGCTAGGGACGACCAGATTCACGTGATCTTCGCCCCCTTGAGCATCCCGATTAGCAATAACAAGTTCATCGTCCAAATGTCAACCACCAGCGGTTCCACGGCCGGCACACCCACCGTCATCAGTGCCATCGAAATCAATTATGAATCCGCCACCGGTCTCCAGGATTTCATCATCGGCAAAGGCGGCACCCTCCGCTATCCCAAAACCGGCACCGTCCGCGGCCTGGACCTCGTTGACCATGCGACCACTCCGATTAGCAACTACATTCATCCGAAAGCCTTCGCCATGCTCAGCGTGCAGGCAAAAACCACCTCTGGCGCTCGCGATCCCAGCAACGAGGATGGTACTCTGGCCACCAAACCGTGGTGCTTCGCCCACGCCAACGCCGCCGTCTCATCACAGAAGATCCCCTCCGAACACCCAGCCAATCATTCACACGAAATCGACTTGCAAGTTCTCGACGTCAAAACCGGCTCCAATAACCTGGTCCAGGTCGATGGCCAGGACCGTGGCAATTTCATCTCAGGCCACACCCCCCTCAACGGCACCAAATTCGGCGGCCAATACGATATTCCACTCGCTCCTATCCAAAGTTTTGCCTCGCTCAATGGCGCCAACCCTGGCGGTGCCTCCGGTTACCTGCCGCGCTTCGCCCAACCCATCGGTAATTCCTGGGCCCATCCGCTCATCGCCCCGGGCAATTTGATGGAAATGAAGAGCAGCGGCTCTTACCTCGATCACTCGTTCCTGCTCAACCTCGCACTTTACGATAGCTTCTATTTCTCAGGCCTGGCTCCTCAAATCGGCCCGTTCGGCAACGGCAAAACCACCACCACCCTGGCCGCCGATTTCGCAGCCGGTAAACCACTGGACGACCCACGCTTGTTGCTGCACCTGCCAGACACCCGCTCCGCCAGCGACCTTGCCACGGAAGTCGCCAAGCCCGACGCCTACACCCGAATCGCCTCCTGGCAATTGATGCAAGGTGCCTTCAACGTCAATTCCACCTCAGTCCTCGCTTGGAAGGCGATGCTCGCATCCATCCACGATTCTCAGGCCATCATCAACCAACTCAATAAGACGGCCAAGCCTCCCATCTCAAAACTCTCAGACCTAACTAACACAAAAAAGTCAGAGGCACGCATCAGTCGCTTCCGTTTGCCTGTATCCATGTCCGCAGCAGACGGCGGCGACTTCAAAGATGGCTATTGGCTCGGCCCTCGCGAGTACTCGGATTACCAACTCACCGCGCTCGCCCAAAGCATCGTCAAGCAGGTGAGGCTGCGCGGCCCGTTCC